>LUMG01000167.1_pt1 | contig 13341 bp, 10 predicted proteins | sample 729691 | NCBI WGS metagenome assembly LUMG01 (sample SAMN03860269, study PRJNA289734) | marine metagenome | biome: seawater column; feature: ocean; material: water; isolation source: Red Sea water column Station 34 - depth 50m | place: Saudi Arabia: Red Sea | collected 2011-10-15 | depth 50 m
ACATATAGTAGGTCCACATACTCCAGATTTAGCTCGCCCGATTACAGAGTTAAAAGATGATGCTGAAAAAAATAATTATCCTGTAGAAATTTCCAATGCTTTAATAGGATCTTGTACTAATTCATCTTATGAAGATATAGGTCGTGCAGCATTTATAGCGAGAGAAGCTGCAAAAAAAGGATTAAAGTCAAAAGTCCCTTTAATGGTTACTCCAGGTTCAGAAGTTACAAGAGCAACTATTGAAAGAGATGGATACCTTAAAGATTTGGAATCTATTGGAGCTACGGTGTTGGCAAATGCTTGTGGGCCTTGTATTGGTCAGTGGAAAAGAGATGATATAGGTGAAGGTGAAATTAATACAATTGTTTCCTCGTATAACAGAAATTTTCCTGCTAGAAATGATGGAAATAAAGAAACACTTTCATTTATTGGCTCACCAGAGTCTGTAATTGGATTAGCTCTAGGCGGTTCATTAGATTTTGATTTTTTAAATGATTCTTTAATGAATGATTCAGGAGAAGAAGTAAAACTAACACCTCCTGTTGCAGAAGAGTTGCCTTCAGAGGGATTTGCAAATACATTAGAAGGATTTATTCAGCCCGCAAACGGAGATGAAGTAGAGGTGAAAATTGATCCAAAATCTGAAAGACTCCAGGTTTTAACACCATTTGATTCATTTGCTCCAAACAATTATTTAGATATGACTGTAATAATGAAAGCTGTTGGCAAATGTACTACAGATCATATTTCACCTGCTGGGAAATGGTTAAGGTTTAGGGGGCACCTAGAAAACATCTCACAAAATTTGTTTATTGGTGTAAATAACGCTTTTACCGAAGAGTCCGGAACAGGCATTAATACTTTAAACGATGAAGTGATGACACTTCCAGATCTTGCTAAAGCTTATCATGAGAACTCAGTGAACTGGATTGCTATTGGTGATGAAAACTATGGCGAAGGATCTTCCAGAGAACACGCTGCAATGGAACCAAGGTTTAGAGGGTGTAGAGTGGTTTTAGTTAAAAGCTTTGCAAGAATACATGAAGCAAATTTAAAAAAACAAGGTATCTTGCCTTTAACTTTCTCTGACAAAAATGACTACGAGAAAATTGAACAAAACGACAAAATTACAATAACTAACCTTGATGAAATAAGTCCAGGCAGCACTGTTATAGTAACTCTGCAAAAAGAAGATGGTTCCTCAGTTGACATTACTGCTAATCATTCTCTATCGGATGAGCAAATAAAATGGTTTGAAAGTGGTTCAGCTTTAAATCACATAAAAGAAAATTAATGGATAACTTATCTGAAAAAATAAAACAATTAAGAAACGAATATAGCGATTCAGATTTTTTAATCGAACATTTAGACAAAAATCCAGTACAGCAATTTACAAATTGGCTAGATGATGCAATTGAAACAAAAATTTACGAACCAAATGCTATGGTTTTGGCTACATCTGTTGATGATCAACCAAGATCTCGTTATGTACTCTTTAAAAATATTGTTGAGGATAAATTAATTTTTCATACTCATTACGAGAGTCCTAAAGCACTTGAAATGCTTGCAAATCCAAATATTTCAGGAATATTCTATTGGGCAGAAATTCACAGACAAGTGAGATTTCAAGGTATTGCAAAAAAAGCTGATAAAACAATATCTGATGAATATTTTTCAACTAGACCTAGGGGAGGTCAGCTAAGTGCATGGGCTTCAGATCAAAGCTCAATTATCCAAAATAGAGAAGAAGTAACTAATAAAATAGCTGAGTTAGACAAAAAATTTGAAAACCAAGAAGTACCAAGACCAGATTTTTGGGGAGGTTTTGAGATTGAAGTAAATTATTGGGAGTTCTGGCAAGGAAGAAGAAATAGAACTCATGATAGGTTTTGTTATACTCAAAACACCCAAGGTTGGAATATCGAAAGGATGTCTCCATAATGAGAGAAATCAAAGTTACCAAAAATTTCATTAATTCAGCAGAAAATTCTGTGTTGTACGAGTCTGGAAACACGAAAGTATTGGTTACCGTCTCAGTTACAGACCGAGTTCCTGATTGGTTATCAAATTCTGAAAAAGGCTGGGTTACAGCTGAATACAATATGCTTCCAGGTTCATCTGGCAATAGAATTTCTAGAAAATCATTCGAAAGTGGAAGGTCAAAAGAAATTTCAAGATTAATCGGCCGTTCTCTCAGAGCTGTTTGTAATTTAGGAATAATTAATGGTTATTCTTTTACTGTAGATTGTGATGTTCTAGAAGCAGATGGTGGAACTAGAACAGCATCAATTAACGGTGCTTGGATAGCTTTAAATGATACTTTTACAAAGATGGTAAATGAAAACAAGTTAGTACAAAACCCATTAACAAGCAAAGTTGGTGCAATTTCTGTTGGTATTGTAGATGGAGAGCTAGTAGCTGACTTAGATTATGCTAAGGATTCAAATGCTGAGGTTGACCTAAACCTTGTTTTAGATGAAAAATTTGAAATCTTGGAGATTCAAGGCACAGCTGAAGGTAAACCATTTTCAAAAGATAATCTTGATAGCTTATTTAATATTGCAAAAGAATGTGTTGAAGAAATATTTAAGATACAAAATTAATAAGAATGCAAATCATTTTAGCTAGTCAGAATAAAAATAAGTTAAAGGAATTATCTACAATATTTCAAATAAATTCAAGTAAACATTCTTTAGTGTCTCCCAGTGAAGTATTGAATGTAATTGAGGATAAAGAAACTATAAAAGAAAATGCTGAAAAGAAGGCCTTAGAGTATTTTGAGTTTTATGATTTACCAGTAATTGCAGATGACTCAGGTCTTTTTGTAGATGCACTTAATGGTGCTCCCGGTGTTCATTCAGCTCGTTTTTCAGGAGAAAATGCAAATGATGAAAAAAATAATGATAAATTATTAGATTTGCTTCAAAATAATTCACATAGATCAGCAACTTTCAAAACAGTTTTATGTTTTTATGATGGTAAAGAATTTATGTATACCTTAGGTGAACTAAATGGTGAAATTTTATCATCACCGAGAGGAGAAAATGGTTTTGGTTACGATCCTATATTTGAAGTAAATGGTAAAACTCTTGCTGAAATGACATTAGAAGAAAAATCGGAGATTAGTCATAGAAAAAATGCGACAATTAAGATGGTTGAGTTGTTAAATGAAATATAAAACATTATTAAAATTTCTATTTGTTTTTCTTATATTTTCTGCATGTGAAGTTAAGTGGGACATGGAAATCTCTTTCGAAGAAGACTTATCGGGAAGTTACTCAATAGCAGTATTGATAGATCAAGAAGCACAAATGTATGCGGTTGAGACTGGGCAATCCTCAATTGGAGGCTTAGATGCAATACTGTCAAATCTTCCAGATGGTTTCGGTTCAAGTGTTTATCAAGAAGGAAACTATTTGGGAATTCTTATTAGAAACGATTTTGAAGATACAGATGAGTTGTTATTACAGTTTGAACAATTAAAGTCTGAGGAAAATACTGCTTTACTATTGTTACCAATTCAGGAAATTCGATTTGATAAAAGTGAACGTGATTTTGGAATTACAGGCAAGTTTGCAGAAATTTTTGTAACAGATGAAGAAAACTTAGAGGGTTTTAAAAGAATATTCGATGGCCAACTATCAATTATTGTTCCGGGTAATATTACAGATCCTCAAATTAGCGAAATAGTAGATAATACAATTATTTTTGAAAACGATGGTCTTTCAGTAAAAACTTTTAAGTTGGTCACAAGAACTAAACCAATTTTTACGCCAGAGCTAATTGCTGCACTATTAGCAATTTTTGGTCTAATAATTTATTTTGTTAGACAATCTGTCAAAAAGAAGTAATATTGTCTCAATGAAAAAAATTATAATTATTATTTAGGAGCAGCGTTTACAACGTTGTTACCCTTGCATGGCAAGGGTTTTTTTTTAGACTATGAAAATTGATATATTTGACACAACTTTAAGAGACGGCTTTCAACAAGAAGGAATTTCACCTTCTGTAAAAGATAAACTCGAAATTGCAAAATTATTAGATAATCTTGGAGTATCTTTTATTGAAGGTGGTTGGCCTGGTGCTTCTCCTAAAGAAGAGGAGTTTTTCAAAAAAGCAAAATCAGAACTTAATCTTGCTAATGCAAAACTTGTTAGCTTTGGATCAACAAGAAAACTTAGTTTGAGCGCTGACAAAGACCCTCAAGTACAAGCATTGCTTGATGCAGATACAGAATATGTATGCATAGTGGGAAAGTCTTCAAAACTACATATTACAAAAGCTATACAAGCCACTGTCGATGAAGCAATAGAGATGGCAGTTGATACCATTAATTATTTAGTACAAAATAAAAAGAAAGTATTTTTTGATGCAGAACATTTTTTTGACGGTTACAAAGAAGATCCAGAAACAAGTTTAAAAATATTAGATGCTGTAATTTCTACAAAAGTAGAATGTTTTGTATTTTGTGACACAAACGGTGGAACTCTTCCAAGTGAAGTACATGAGATAATTTCAGAAATAATTTCAAAATATCCAAAAGCAAACTTTGGCGTACACTTCCAAAACGACAATGGTTGTGCAGTAGCTAATTCAATGGTTGCAGTTGATTTAGGTGTAAATCATGTTCAAGGAACCATTAATGGGTATGGTGAAAGAACAGGAAATGCTGATTTATGTACTTTAATCCCCAATTTAACATTGAAGAAAGGCTATAAAACAATTCCTGAACACTCACTAGGCCAATTAACTCAAACAGCAAATCATATTGCTGAGTTAGTAAATGTAGCGATTGACTCACGTCATCCTTATGTAGGTTCCTCAGCTTTTACACATAAAGCTGGATTACATGCATCTGGAATGGCAAAGGATAGCTCACTTTATGAACACATTGATTCAGCCGCGGTAGGGAATTTTACAAGGACAACAGTATCTGAGTTAGCTGGTAGAGCTAGTGTTCTAACAAAAGCAGAGGAATTTGGTTTGGAATTTAACAATGATGATGCCAAAAAATTAATTGAAGAAGTGCAAAATCTTGAACATATGGGATATCAATTTGAAGCAGCTGATGGATCACTATTTATATTGATGAACAAACTCAAGAATATAGAACCCAACTTTTTCAAATTTGAAAGCTTTAGGGTATTTTCTGAAAGACGAAATTCTGAAAATGTTGTTTCAGAAGCAGTTTGTAAAATTATTGTAGATGAAAATAGATATGTTAAAACTGGAGAAGGAGTCGGCCCAGTTGATGCTTTGAGTAAAGCTTTGAAATCTGCTTTAGAAAATGATTATTCAAAAGTAAATGAAATCAAGCTTATTGATTACAAAGTTAGAATTATAGATTCTTCAGATGGAACTGAAGCTAAAACAAGGGTCTTGATTGAATTTACAGATTCCAACAAGAAATGGAGCACTATCGGAGTTCATGAAAACATAATCAATGCTTCATGGAATGCTTTGTGTGATGGTTTTAATTACTATTTTATGACTTCTTAAGTAGATTTTTCACTTCTTTGATATATATACTATTTTAAGGGGATATAAATATGAATGAAAAAATCGAAAATTTACTTAAAGAAGAACGAAAATTCCCTCCTTCGAAAGAACTCACAGAAAACGCAAACGCAACATCTTCATGGTACGAAGATGCAGATAAAAATCGATTAGAATTCTGGCAGAAGCAAGCTTTAACAAGAATCTCTTGGTATAAAGAACCAACAGAAGTTTTAGATGATTCAAACCCTCCTTTTTTTAAATGGTTTAAAGATGGAGAGCTTAATTTATCTTATAACTGTTTAGACCGCCATCTAGAAACTGATTCAGATAGAGTAGCTTTTTATTGGGAAGGTGAACCTGGAGATACCCAAGAAATAACTTATCAAGACCTTTATGAAAGAGTCTGTAAGTTATCTAATGCATTAAAACAACTCGGTGTTCAAAAAGGTGATAGGGTAGCAATTTATTTAGGCATGACTCCAGAGATTGTTGTTTCAATGTTGGCATGTGCAAGAATTGGTGCAGTTCATTCAGTTGTGTTTGGAGGTTTTTCTTCGGAAGCACTTGCTGACAGAATTAATGACGCAAAGGCAAAGACTGTTATTACGGCTGATGGAGCATGGAGAAGAGGGGATATAGTTCCACTTAAAAACAATGTCGATGGTTCACTTGATTTAACAGACTATGTTGAAAATGTAATAGTTGTAAGACGAACAGAACAAGAAATAAATATGGCTGATGGTAGGGATCACTGGTATCACGAAATAACAGAGAAACAATCTTCTAAATGTGAGCCTGAAGTCATGAATGCTGAAGATTTGTTATACATTTTATATACATCAGGAACAACAGCTAAACCTAAAGGTATCGTCCATACACAGGCTGGTTACCTCACTGGAGTTACAACTACTCATCATGAGGTATTTGATGTTAAAGAGGATGATATTTATTGGTGTGCTGCAGATTGTGGTTGGGTAACAGGTCATAGTTATATTGTTTATGGACCTTTAGCAAATAAAGCAACAAGTGTAATGTACGAAGGTGCACCAAATGCCCCCGATGAAAAAAGATTATGGAGCATAATTGAAAAATATAAAGTTAATATTTTTTATACTGCACCAACGGCAATTAGAGCATTTATGAAATGGGGAGTTGAGCATCCGCAAGCCCACGATTTGAGTTCATTGAGAATACTTGGCACTGTTGGGGAACCAATTAATCCTGAAGCCTGGATGTGGTACCACGAAAATATTGGTGGAGAAAATTGTGCAATTGTTGATACTTGGTGGCAGACAGAAACAGGTTCAATTATGATTTCACCTTTGCCAGGCGTAACAAGCACTAAACCAGGATCTGCCTGTGGTCCTTTACCTGGTATAGAATCTGTAATTATTGACAATGATGGAAATGAAGTGGGCAAAGGAGAAGGTGGATTTTTAGCAATCAAATCTCCGTGGCCATCAATGCTTCGAACAGTATATGGAGATGACGAAAGGTATATTGATACATATTGGTCTCAACACAAAGGTTTATATTTTGCAGGTGATGGTGCAAAATATGATGAAGAGGGTTACATTTGGCTTTTAGGTCGTGTTGATGACGTAATGAATATATCTGGACATAGAATATCTACTGCGGAAGTTGAAAGTGCGTTAGTTTCACATAATGCTGTTGCAGAGGCAGCAGTTATTGGTCGAAGTGATGAAATAACCGGTGAAGCAATTGCCGCATTTGTTTCTTTAATTGGCACTGAGGAAGGCAATGAAGATTTGATTGCAGAACTTAGACAGCATGTAAGTGACAAAATTGGTCCGATTGCAAAACCTAAAAGCATAGTTATCACTGCTGATCTGCCAAAAACGAGAAGTGGAAAAATTATGAGAAGATTACTTAAAGACATTTCAGAGGAAAGAAAATTAGGTGATGTGACAACTTTAGCAAATGCTGATATTGTTTCAGAGCTTCAAACAAGAGCTTCAGATTCTGACGATGAATGAGAGAACCTTTTCATGGCATCTTCCAGAAGATGCAGTTCAAAAACTAGTTAGTTTAGACAAAAAAGATCGGAGAGAATTCTTTTCAAATCTTCCAATCAATAATGTACCAATTGGTTCTCTAATGGATTTTTCAAATATATCTGTAGACGATAAAGGACAAGTTTCATTTTATATTGTTCCTCAAGAGTTCCATTACAACCCACTTGGGACTGTACACGGTGGATTAGCAGCAACAATCTTAGATTCTTGCAACAGTATTTCAGCAAACTGTCAACTTGATAAAGGATTTTTGACTATGACCACTGATATAAGAGTAAATTATTTACGACCAATCACTGTCTCAACTGGTGAACTTACAGCTACAGCAATAATTGAAAAAGTAGGAAGAAAAGTTATATTTGTGAATGGTTCACTGTATGACAAAAGTGGAAAAGTATATGCTACTGCAAATTCAACAGAATTGGTTGTAGAAGTTCCATTAAACTAACCATCAAAACATAGTGCGGATGAGAGGAGTCGAACCTCCACGAGCAAAGCTCACTGGATCCTAAATCCAGCGCGTCTACCAGTTCCGCCACATCCGCTAAAATGTCGCGTGGGTCGCCGGGGACTTGAACCCCGAACCTGCGGATTAAGAGTCCGATGCTCTGCCAAATTGAGCTAGCGACCCCTTTTAAAGAATAACTTAGATTATGATAGTTAAGTATAAATTTTTTCTATTTATTGTTTAATAAAATCAGTTAACATAGAAAAATAATTAAGTTGCGGGCTGTGGCTCAGTTTGGCTAGAGCGCTTGGTTTGGGACCAAGAGGTCGTGAGTTCGAATCTCACCAGCCCGACATCCTAGCGGGTGTAGCTTAATGGCAAAGCTCCAGCCTTCCAAGCTGGCTATGAGGGTTCGATTCCCTTCACCCGCTCTGGCAGAGCTCTCGTAGCTCAAATGGATAGAGCAACAGACTTCTAATCTGTAGGTTGTAGGTTCGAGTCCTACCGAGAGCGCCGTGGTGATCGTAGCTCAGTTGGTTAGAGCGCCTGGTTGTGGTCCAGGAGGTCGCGGGTTCGAATCCCGTCGGTCACCCTTAATTTATAGGAGATAAATGAAATATAAAGTTAAAAAAATTGGTGACTTTGAGTCGTCAATTGAAATTACAGTTGATTTTGATGATTTAGAAGAAAAAAAAGATGAAGCAATTTCAAAAATTAGTAAATCATTAAAAGTAAAAGGATTTAGACCAGGTAAAATTCCAAAAAATATTGTTGTTAGAGAAGTAGGTGAAGAATACGTTCTAGAAGAAGCAATAGACTTGTATTTACCTGGACAAATTTTTGAGATTTTGAATAAAGAAGAAATCAGTCCTGCTGTAAGGCCTGTAATCAAAGATTTAAAGAAAGAAAAAAAATCATACAAAATTGAAGTACTCATTACATTATGGCCAAAACTTTCGAAGCTTCCAAAGTTAAATCAAACAGTTGAAGTTGAATCTATCGAACCTACTGAAGAGGAAATCAATGAGCAAATTGAAAGAATTAAACTTCAATTTGGAGAAGTAGAGAAAGTTGATAGACCCGCAAAAGAATCAGATTACTTATTACTCAATATTTCTGGTCTAGAGAATGGTAACGAGTTGAAAGATTTTAACTATCAAGATTATCTATACGAACTGGGTAGTGCGTTGCTTACTCCGTCTCTAGATTCAAAACTAGAGGGTGTATCAAGTGGAGCTATTATAAAATTCAATGATGACATACCTGCTTTAGGAAAAAGCAATATAGAGGTTTCTGTACTAGTTAAAGAGATCAAAGAAAAAATTATGCCCGAATTGACTGATGATTGGGTTTCTTCTGTAACTGAATTCGATAGTGTCAAAGAAATGAATGAAGAATTATATAAAAATATTCAGAATGTCAAAAAAAGACAAATAGCAAATCAATATCAAGGCCTATTGACTTCCAAACTGATTGAGGAATCTAAATTAGAACTTCCTGAGCAATTAGTTATTGCAGAAATGGACAGTATATTGCAAAATTTTATGAATGAACTCCAACAAAATAACATTAAAATTGAAGACTATTTACAAATTACGGGCCTAACAGAAGAAACACTTCAAGAAGATCTAAAAAACCAAGCTACTCGTAATTTGTCTATGGTTGTTATTTTAGATAAGGTTGTTGAGGACCAAGAATTGAAACTTGATGAGAAAGAAGTTGGTTTCATAGATGAACATATGTCTACACATGATGGAAGCGAGGCTGATTCGGCAAGCCACAGATTAAATTTGGAGTCAGAATCCCTCAGAAACAAAGCAATGTTACATATATTACAGCAAGGTATATCAGTTGATAAGAATGGTGAAAAAGTATACCTACAAGATGTGTACAATCAAGAAGAGGATTTAGGAGAGGAAGAATAATATGAAAGATTTACCATCAAATTATGTTATCCCTACAGTAATTGAAAATACTAATAGGGGTGAAAGAGCCTTTGATATATATTCAAGACTTTTAAAGGACAGAATTATATTTTTAGGAACACCGATTGATGATGGTGTTGCGAACTCGATTATGGCTCAGTTGTTACATTTGGAATCAGAAGATCCTGAAAAAGATATATATGTATATATCAACTCTCCAGGACAGTTTGCATGGGCTTAGCAGCTTCAGCTGCTTCAGTTATTTTGGCTGGAGGTACTGAAGGAAAAAGATACAGTCTTCCGAATGCAAGGATTATGTTGCATCAACCTTCAGGTGGAATGGAAGGTACTGTGGCTGATATGGAGCGAAATTTTGATTTGATAGTATCTATGAGAACTCAATTAAACGGTTTATTGGCTGATTTTACTGGTCAAGACGTCGAAAAAGTTGCTGAAGATACAGATAGAGATTTTTGGATGACCGCGCAAGAAGCAAAAGAATACGGTATAGTAGATGAGGTGCTAATTCAAAGGGAGTTAGCCGAAAAAAAATAACTAAAAAACAACAGGGTAGTTAAAAATGGCAAATAAAGACTCATCTCAAGCACTTAAGTGCAGTTTTTGTGGTAAATCTCAAAAACAAGTAATAAAACTCATAGCTGGTCCAGGTGTTTATATTTGTGACGAATGTATAGAGCTTTGTGTTGAAATTATTGAAGAAGAAAAAGTAGAAAAACTTGATACCGCTCCTGAAGAATATCTACCTTTACCTAAAGAAATAAATCAGTCTTTAAATGAATTTATCATAGGCCAAGAACTTGGACCAACGGGTAGTGGAAAAACTCTTCTTGCACAAACTTTAGCTAAAACTCTAAATGTGCCCTTTGCGATTGCAGACGCTACAACTCTTACTGAGGCCGGATATGTTGGAGAAGATGTTGAAAATATTCTACTTACATTGATTCAAGCTGCTGACTATGACATTCAACGTGCAGAAAAAGGAATAATTTATATTGATGAAATTGATAAGATAACAAGAAAATCTGATAACCCATCAATCACTAGAGATGTGTCTGGAGAGGGCGTCCAGCAAGCTTTATTAAAAATCCTTGAAGGAACAACTGCACAAGTTCCTCCGCAAGGTGGCAGAAAGCATCCACAGCAGGAATATTTGCAAATTGATACAACAAATGTGCTTTTTATAGTGGGTGGGGCGTTTGATGGTCTTGATCAAATTATCAGTAAACGTCTAGGAGAAAATACAATTGGATTTAATACAACAATTAATGATGTTAAAGATTACAAGAAGGAAGAGTTATTCAAATTTGTTGAACCAAAAGATCTAATCAAGTATGGATTAATTCCAGAATTTATAGGCAGATTACCAATAGCGACAAGCGTAAATGAATTAGACAAAGAAGCATTAATTGAAATTTTGACTCAACCAAAAAATGCAATTACAAAACAATTTGTAAAAATGTTTCAATTAGATGATATTGATTTAGTTTTCACTGACGATTCATTAGAAGCTATGGCTGATCTAGCGTTAGCAAGAAAAACTGGTGCAAGAGGTTTAAGATCAATTCTAGAAAAAATTCTTCTTGAGCAAATGTATGAGTCACCTTCAAGGAAAGATATTACCAAAATAATCATCGACAAAGAAAATGTACTTGATGATATTGCTCCAAAAATGGTTCTAAAGGAGTCAAAAGACGACAAAACAGCATAAAATATACTTATGCAAAATGAAACCTATGATCCATTATCTATAGAGTCAAAATGGCAAGAAAAGTGGGAACAAGGTAAAAAGTTTCAACCTATTGAATCTGATAAAAAGTTTTCAATTGTAATACCTCCTCCGAATGTGACTGGTTCACTTCATATGGGTCATGCATTAGAGCACTCAATAATTGATGTGATAACGAGGGTTAAAAGAATGAAAGGCTTTCAAACTCTATGGCTTCCTGGTACAGACCATGCAGGAATTATTACTCAGCTTTTAGTAGAAAAAGATCTTGAGGAATCTGGAGTTACAAAACATGATTTAGGAAGAGATAATTTTTTATCAAAAGTATGGGAATGGAAAGAAAAGTCAGGTGACAATATCACAAATCAAATGAAATCATTAGGAATGAGTTGTGATTGGTCAAGAGAAAGATTCACCATGGATGAAGGCTTATCTAAAGCTGTTTTAGAAGTTTTTGTTTCTTTATACGATAATGATTTAATTTACAAAGGAACCCGGATGGTTAATTGGGACACAAAGTTAAAGTCTGCTGTATCAGATCTTGAAGTATCTTCAGAGTCGCAATTAGGAAAATTGTGGACAATTAAGTACAAAGTCGGTGAAGAGTTTTTGTCAATTGCAACAACACGACCTGAAACTTTGTTAGGGGATACAGCAGTAGCAGTTAATCCAACTGACGAAAGATATAAACATTTAATTGGTAAAACTATTCAAATTCCGGTTGTGAATAGAGATGTAAAAATAATTGCTGATGAATATGTTGATAAAGATTTTGGATCAGGATGTGTAAAGATAACTCCAGCACATGATTTTAATGATTATGAAATTGGCCAAAGGCACGATCTTGAATTGATACAATGCATTGATTTCGATGGAAAAATTGTAAATGATGATTTTGTTCCTGAGCACCTAAGAAGCCTAGAAAGGTTTGAAGCAAGAGAAAAAATAATCCAAATTTTGGAAAAAGAAGGTCTTCTTGAGAAAGTTGAAGATCATGAAATACAAATTCCTAAAGGAGATAGATCAAAAACTATTTTGGAACCAATGATTTCTGATCAATGGTTTGTAAAAACCGAAAAACTTGCAAAAGATGCGATTCGTGTCGTTGAAGAAGATGAAGTTAAATTCATTCCCAAAAATTGGGAGAAAACCTATTTTGAATGGATGTACAATATTCAAGACTGGTGTGTTTCAAGGCAACAATGGTGGGGTCACAGAATTCCGGCATGGTACGATTCTGAAAAAAATGTATATGTAGGCTTAAGTGAAGAAGATGTTCGTGATAAATATAAATTAGACAATAATATTCAACTTACTCAAGATGAAGACGTTCTTGATACTTGGTTTTCGTCAGCCTTGTGGCCTTTTAGCACTCTTGGTTGGCCTGAAGAAACAGAGGATTTGTCTACGTATTATCCCACCACACTTCTTGTAACTGGTTTTGATATTATTTTCTTTTGGGTTGCTCGAATGATAATGATGGGCCTTTACTCAATGAATGCTATCCCTTTTAGTGATATTTTAATTCATGGACTTGTTAGAGATTCAAAAGGCAGAAAAATGTCCAAAAGCCTTGGCAACACACTTGATCCTTTAGAATTATCTGAGAAACATGGAGCAGATGCACTAAGATTTTCGTTAATTGAAAAAGCTAACCCCGGTCAAGATGTGCCATTTGATGAAGAG
>LUMG01000691.1_pt1 | contig 13215 bp, 10 predicted proteins | sample 729691 | NCBI WGS metagenome assembly LUMG01 (sample SAMN03860269, study PRJNA289734) | marine metagenome | biome: seawater column; feature: ocean; material: water; isolation source: Red Sea water column Station 34 - depth 50m | place: Saudi Arabia: Red Sea | collected 2011-10-15 | depth 50 m
AAAAAATTTATTAGAAGCTTATAATAATGCATTTAATGCTGATTCAATATCTGCATTCGGCGGGATTGTGGCGCTTAACAAACAATGTACCGCTGATGTTGCAGAGGCAATCATCAATGTATTTGCAGAAATAGTATTGGCGCCATCATTTGACGATGATGCATTAAAGATTTTTTCGAAAAAACAAAAACATAATCCTGGAAACAGAAAATAAAACTATTAAATCAAAACATGACATTTTATGAAAAGTTAATCAATTTTATAGTTGATAAATTAGTTAGAAAAAAAATAAAAAAACAGTTTGGTGGAAATTTGAAAGCTTTCGTTTCAGGGGGTGGGGCTCTAGACAAAGAAATAGGAGAATTTTTGAATTCTGTGGGGCTGCCTACTCTTCAGGGTTATGGTTTAACAGAAACATCACCAGTAGTAAGTTGCAATCCAATACATAAAATTAAAGTGGAAACTGTAGGACCTCCATTTAAAGGAAATGAAGTTAAAATTGCTGAAGATGGAGAGATTTTAGTTAAAGGCGAAAATGTAATGCTAGGATATTGGAACAAAAAAGAAGAAACTGAAAAAGTAATTATAAATGGATGGTTACATACAGGTGATATTGGAGAGATAGATCCAAATGATGGTTATTTAAAAATTACTGATAGAAAAAAAGATATCATAGTAAGTGCTGGTGGAGATAACATTTCACCTGCTAAAATTGAAAATATGATTACGAATGAACCAGAGATAGATCAATGTATGGTTTATGGTGATAAAAAAAATTACTTAGTTGCTTTAATTGTTCCTAATAAAGATTTTTTAAATGAAAAAGAAAAAATAAATAAAGTAATTGAAAAAATAAATAAAAAATTAACTTTATTAGAAAAGATAAAAAAAATTCAATTAATAGATGAAAATTTTTCTATTGAAAATGGTTTAATGACACCAACAATGAAAGTAAAAAGAAAAAAAGTTACAGAAAAATATAAAAATCAGCTAGAAAACCTTTATTAAAATATTTAATTTAAGTTGTTTATTAACCGCATAAACATTAACTAAATTAATAAAAAAAAGTTTTATAAAAATAAAAAGTTAAAAAAAATTTTTATAAAATTTAACTTCTAATTAAAGAATTGACATAACTTATAGAAAAAAATAAAAATATGTTAACAGCGAATCAATTTGATTCGTTTAACTAAAAAAGGGAGCTAAAGATGCCTAAGAAAAGAAAAAAAGCGGCAAAGAAAACTAAGAAAAAAGCTAAGAAAAAAGCTAAGAAAAAAGCAAAAAAAAGAAGAAGAAAATAGTAACTTAGTATTCTTTACAAAAAACGCTTCTCATTACAGTAGTGTGTGAGAGGCGTTTTTTTTTACTCGTCAATTGGTTCGTCGTTATCAGAAATTGGCTCGTCTACAGGTAGTTCACTAGTTGGCGTTTTTGCAGGTGCCGCTGGTTGAGGCTGCCCACCTAAGTTTCTTTTTAGTGCTTTATCCAATTTTTTTTGAGTATCTTCTAATGATACATTCAAAACAATCTGAAATTCAGACAAAATTCTTTCATAAGCTTTTTCAAATAATTGTCTTTCACTATAAGACTGGTCAACCATAAGGTCATCACCCTTGTTTAAATCTCTGACAACCTCAGCTAATTCATATATTTTTCCAGAAGATATTTTTGCTTCATATTCTTGCGCTCTTCGACTCCACATTGATCTTTTAATTTTTGGTTTACTTTTTAAAATTGAAATACACTTGTTAACTTGATTAATAGTTGCTAACGGCCTCAAGTGAGACTGCTTATTTACAGGGACCATTCCGTTAGCTTTGTCTTTTTCAAATTTAATAACATACGTTTCAACATCAATTCCACCAATATTGATCTTTTTAAATTCAGTAATTTGCCCTACCCCATGCTTTGGATAAACAACATGATCTTTAATTTTGTATTCTCTTTTTTCAGTTTCTTGTTTTTTAACTTTTTTTATTTCAGGCTTAACTTCATTTGTTTTTGAAATTCTTAAATTATCTACTTTCGGTTCAGCTGTCGTTTCTGTAATTTTAACAGCTTTTTTGGTTTTAGTTAATTTAGGTGTAACTTTTTTAACAACTTTTTTGATTTTTTTTGAAATTATTTTTTTAGCTTTTTTAGCTTTTTTAGCTTTTACAACCTTCTTTTTAGAAACTTTTTTTTTCACTTTTTTGTCTGTTTTGCCTTTAAAGATTTTCTTTAAAATATTTTTCGTACTTATTTTGCTCATTTTTAAATTTCTCGTGATCCGCTGGTGGATCTTTTTTTTCACTTATGTTAGGCCAGATTTCAGAATATTTTTTATTGATCTCTAACCATTTTTCACTTCCAGGTTCGGTGTCTGCTTTTATGGCATCGACAGGACATTCTGGCTCGCAAACGCCACAATCTATACACTCATCGGGTTTAATTACAAGCATATTTTTACCTTCGTAAAAGCAATCAACTGGGCAGACATCAACACAGTCTGTTAGTTTGCACTTAATACAATTGTCGTTAACGATATATGTCATTCTAAATTTTGTTTTATTTTTTCTTTAATATCGCCCATTGTTTTATTGTCAATGTAAAGTAAACCCGCAAGTCGTCTCATTAAATTAGTTTCATATATATCAGCATCTTTGTTTGAATAGATTATGGACCACAAAGCCTCAATAATTTTAATTTTATCTTTCTCGGGCAACCCCTTTACTTCTCGAGTAAAGTCTAAAATTTGATTTGAGCTTTCTTCAATTTTTTTTGCTTCTTCAATTGTTTTAGAAACATTTTCATTTTCTATACCTAGCTCATTAAGTGTTCTTTTAATAATTTCTTCCTCTTTATCTGTATAGTTCTCATCTATTTTTGCAGCATGAATTAATAAAGCACAAACTTTTGTGAGAAAATTATTATCTTTCCAAAATATCAATTCTTACAAAAAAATTATCAAATCTTTCAAATCCACACAAAAGCATAAAGTTTTTATTTTTTATTTCTTTATCGTCTAAAAAATTCAAACCAAAGGTAGGTGGTTTTAAATTATGAAATTTTTGATAAAAATTTTTCCACAATAATGTTCGCAAAGATACTGCTTCTGGTTTAATTAATTGATAAAGGAAAACATGATATCTCCCAAACTTTACTCCTAAGTCTCTAAGAATTTTTCTTTCATTTTGTTCTAAGTTTTTTAGGTATTCAGAAACTTGATCTCGCTTTAATACTCCATTATTTTCATAGAGTTGGTATGCCAGTGCTTTAATTGATGAATTATTTTCTTTTATATTTTTTAAATCAATTAAACTTTTAAGAACGTTATTTATTTTTGAATGTATCCATTTATTAATATAGTCATTTAATTTTTGTTTAGTGTTTTTTTCAATAACATCATCAACAATTAAATCAAAATTAGGATTTAAATAATCATTGCCTGTTGTTAATTTGGCAATTGGAAAATCATTCCAGTAAATTTTAAAATCTTCATTCAAACTAATTAATCCTGTATCAATTATTGATTGAACACGTTTTTCTAATTCCGGACCAATAGTTTGTCTTGCAGCTTTTTTTAAAGATTTAATATCAGTTTCCAAAGCACCTTTTTTTAAATCTAGTTCTAATTTTAGCCCTTTTATCTTTCCGATGAGTTGATCGTCAATTTTAACATCATTGTTTTGTAAAATTTCAGTTTTAAATTCCATATCTTGTTTTAAACCTCTAGCGAGCACGCTTGCTCTTTTGTCAATAAAAGTTTTAGTAAGTTCTTCATGTAATCTGTCTGAAAGTCTATCTTCTAAGTGTTTAGTTTTTTCAATCCAATAACTTTGATTTTCTACCCAATTATTTTTATTCGAAACATATGACCAAGTTCTGACATTTGCAATTCTATTTGATAAAGAATCTACATTTCCATCTAATTTATCTAGTTTCATGAGCTGTAATCTCATATAATCTTCAGAAATTAGTCCTTTTTTGCTAGTTAAAAATTTAAATACATTTCCTATAACTTCAAAATGATTTCCATAAGTTTTTTTTACAAAATCAGGTATTTGGCAACATTCCCACAAGAGCATTAAAGTTTTCTTATCAAATTCTTTATTTAAAATTTTTTGATCTTTTAAAAAATATTTAAGTGCTTTTTCATCCTCACATTCATGAATTTTTCTTAGCCATTCCACCTGAGGTTTTTCCTCTAAACTTTTAATTAAACTAATTGGGTTATTGAAATTAAGATTTGAATTTCTCCAAAACAAAGTTCTTATTTCTTCAAATTTATGATTTTCTAATAATTCTACCTCTTCTGGAGATATTTCTTTACAATCACCAGTAATACCAAAACTTCCATCGTTAAGGTATCGACCAGCTCTACCGGCTATTTGACCTATTTCAGATAAATTTAATCTTCTTAATTTTTTTCCATCAAATTTCTTAACATTTGAAAAATAAACAAAATCTAAATCCATGTTTATTCCCATCCCAATTGCATCTGTTGCAACTAGGAAATCAACATCCCCAGATTGATATAATTCAACTTGAGCATTTCTTGTTTTTGGACTTAGTGATCCCATTACAATAGCGGCACCACCCTTTTGTCTTCTTATTAATTCAGCAATGGCGTAAACTTCCTCTGCTGAAAACGCAATGATTGCTGTTTTTCTGTCAATTCTCGATATTTTTTTATGACCAGCGTAGGTAAGTTTAGATAGTCTTTCTCTATTTATAAATTCAATATCTCCATCTAATTTTGAAATAATATTTTTAATGGTACTTGAGCCCATTAGCATTGTAAGTTTTTCTCCCCTCATATTTAAAAGTCTATCAGTAAAAATATGACCTCTTTCATGATCAGAGCACATTTGAATCTCGTCTACGCCAACAAACTCAAGATGTTTGTCAATTGGCATAGACTCCACTGTGCATAAAAAATATTTTGCATTAGATGGGATTATTTTTTCTTCTCCAGTTATAAGTGCAACTTTATCTAAACTTATTTTCTTGATTACTTTGTCATATACTTCTCTTGCAAGTAATCTAAGTGGAAATCCAATCATGCCACTCTCAAAAGAAAGCATGGTTTCGATAGCAAGATAGGTTTTGCCTGTATTTGTAGGACCGAGAACAGCTGTAATTTTATTTTTAGTCATTTCTATCTTTTGTGCTTCTTTTTTTTTACCTACCAGATATTGTTACTGCTAAAGAACAAAAATAGACTAAAACATGACCGAATCGGAGGGTAAAAAGTTCTCATTTTCTTTTAAATGTTAGTGAGATTATCATAAATAAGAATAAAATTTAATAGAAATTATAAAAAATTATTAAATTGGAGTATTAAAAATTCACCTGAGTTTTGGAGTAGATTTTGGGATTTTAGCAAAATAAAGGGATTTAAAAGTAATAAAAATTTCAGAAAATCAAAGACTTTTTATAAAAATTTATTTTTACCAGGTAGCAGACTAAATTTTGGTGAAAATTTATTATCTAAAAACAACAATGAAAAAGCAGTAACCTTTATTAGTGAAAATGGATTTAGAGAAGAAAGATCATGGAGACAATTAAATTTAAATACTAATAAAATTTCAAAGTTTCTAAAAAAAATAAATATTAAAAAAGGAGATAGAGTAGCTGCCTATATGCCTAATACTATTGAAACTGTTGAAGCATTCATTGCTACAACTTCTTTGGGAGGTATTTGGTCTTCTTGTAGTCCTGATTTTGGATCTAAAGGTGTTATAGAAAGATTTTCTCAAATTAATCCAAAAGTTTTATTTATTACTGATCAGTATTTTTATAATGGAAAAAAAATAGATATTTTAAATAGACTTCCAGAGATTTTAAAATTAATCCCATCAATTAAAAGTGTTGTAATTAGTAACTATCCTGGAAAAAAGTTTATTAAAAATAAATATAAATTTAAAAAAATTAATTTATTTAAATGGAATGAATTAATGCAAACTAATACTGAAAAAATTGATTTCAAAAGATTTGATTTTGAAACAGAGTTAGCAATATTATATTCAAGTGGAACTACTGGAAAACCTAAATGCATTTGTCATCGATCTGGTGGTGTTTTAATCCAGCATATGAAGGAACATCAATTACATTGTAATATTAAAGAAAATGATAACGTTTTTTATTTTACCACATGTGGATGGATGATGTGGAATTGGTTAGTTAGTTCATTAGCATCGAGGGCATCTATTGTTCTTTTTGATGGATCTCCAATGTTTAAATCATCCGATTTGCTTTTGAAAATAGCACAAAGAGAAAAAATAACTTTATTTGGAATAAGTGCGAAGTATGTAGATGCTTTAAGAAAATTTAAACCAAAATTAAAATATAAATTTAAACTAAATAAACTAAGAACAATTTGTTCAACTGGCTCACCTCTTTCAGAAGAAAGTTTTAAATATGTTTATAAGCATATTAAAAAAAATGTGCACTTGTCATCTATTTCTGGTGGTACCGATATTGTTTCGTGCTTCGTATTAGGAAATTTATATCAGCCAGTGAATATAGGAGAAATACAAAACAATGGTTTGGCTTTAGATGTAGATGTTTTAAGTGATAAAGGGAAGTCTTTAAAAAATAGTAAAGGAGAACTTGTCTGTAAAAATCCTTTTCCATCAATGCCTTTAAAGTTTTGGAATGATAAAAATGATATTAAATTTAAGAGTGCTTATTTTAATAGATTTAAAAATATATGGCACCATGGAGATTACGCAGAGATAAAAAATAGTGGTGGATATATAATTCATGGAAGATCAGATACCACCTTAAATCCAGGAGGTGTAAGACTTGGAACAGCAGAGATATATTCAGAAGTTGAAAAGTTTAAAGAAATAAAAGAGTCTATTGTTGTAGGACAATCATGGGATAATGATGTTAGAATAGTTTTATTTATTGTAATGAGCAAAAATTATTCATTAACAGCAGAATTAATTAACAAAATTAAATTACAAATAAAAAAAAATGCATCTCCTAGACATGTTCCAAGTAAAATTATTGTTGTAAAAGATATACCTCGAACAAAAAGTGGCAAAATAGTTGAACTTGCAGTTAAAAGTAAGATAGAAGGAAGTCAAATTAAAAACATTGAAGCTTTAGCAAATCCCGAAGCTCTTGAACAATTTAATAATTTAAAAGAATTGAGCAATTAAATGTTAAAAAATCTTGTCAAAGACCTGAAGCCTTCATCTACTCTTGCAATTAACGAAACTTCAAAACAATTAGAACAACAAGGAAAAAAAATCTTTAAATTTGGTTTTGGACAATCACCATTTAAAGTACCTGAGGATGTTGTTGAAGAATTAAAAAGTAATGCCTATCAAAACAAATATCTACCCATGCAGGGCCTTGAGGAATTAAGGGAAGCTGTAGCGAAATATTCATCTAAAAAGAAAAATTATAACTACAAAGCTAACAATGTAATTATTGGACCAGGATCTAAAGAATTAATGTTTTTATTGCATGTAATTTTTGATGGTGAAATTATATTGCCAGCACCCAGTTGGGTTTCATATGCACCACAAGCTATTTTAGGGAGAAATAAAATTCAAATTCTCCAAACAGAAAGAGAAAACAACTGGTTTCCTACTGGAGCACAAATTGAGAAAATCATATCAAAAGATAAAGATAAAAATTATTTATTATTTTTAAATTCACCGAACAATCCTTCCGGACAGGTTTGTAACAAATTAGAAGAAATTTCAGAAATTGCCAAAAAGTATAATCTTATAATTTTATCAGATGAAATATATTCAGAATTAACATTTTCAAAAAATTTTAAATCTATCTCAAGTTATTGTCCTGAAAAAACTATTATTAGTACTGGACTTAGTAAATGGTGTGGTGCAGGGGGATGGAGACTTGGTTATTTTATAATTCCAGATGAATTGAATAATATAAAAAATATGATCAATGTATTAGCTAGTGAAACTTTTTCTGCTGTGAGCGCACCTATTCAGTATGCAGCAATCAAAGCTTACGAAAATGATCATTCAAATTATATTACAAAATCAGTAAATATTTTAAGTGCAGTTGGTAAATATGTTTTTTCAAATTTAAAATCAAATAAGGTATTGATTAATGAACCTCATGGAGGATTTTATTTAATGCCAGAATTTTTAAATAACAAATTTAAAACTTCATCAGAAATGTGTAAGGATATATTAAATAATACTGGAGTTGCTTTATTACCAGGTAACAATATTGATGAAACAAAAAAAATTGATGAAAATTTAATTAATAAGTTTGCGCCAAAAGTAGTAGAAGGTGTTAATAAACTAAAGAATTGGTCAGAAAACTTATAAAATCACTCTGTACACCTACGATTATTTTTTGTTAGAATAAACTTATAAAAATAACGACATATAAATAGAGGGGTAAACAATGAAAAAAATAATCACATCTCTATCAAGTGCTTTACTGATTTTATTTGCATCATTGTCTTTGACAACTGTTGCTAAATCAGCTGAGTTCTTTACGATAGGAACAGGCGGACCTACAGGAGTATATTTCCAAACAGGGAACGCTATATGTAAAATGCTTCACAAATCAGCAATTAGTGCTGAACATGGTAGAAAAAAAGGTACAGCTAAAGCTTATAGATGTACTGCTCCATCCACTGGTGGATCTAACTACAATATTGGTCAGATAGCAGCTGGAGAATTCCAATTTGGTGTAGCACAATCAGACTGGCAGTATCATGCTGTTAATGGATCTAGTAAATGGGAAGGAAAACAATTTAGTAATTTGAGAGCAGTTTTCTCAGTTCACAATGAGCCTTTTCAAATTTGGGCTAGAAAAAAAGCAAAAATTAAAGATTTTGCTGGATTAAAAGGAAAAGTAGTTAACATCGGTAATCCTGGTTCAGGTCAAAGAGGAACTATGGAAGAACTGATGAAAGCAATGGGTGTTGATAACAGTTTCTTTAAATCAACAACTGAACTTACATCTTCTGAACAAGTTAAAGCGCTATGCGACGGAAAAATAGATGCATTTGGTTATTCTGTTGGATTTCCAAATGGTGCTATGGAACAAGCAGCAACTTGTGCAGCTAAAGCATCTCCAATTAATTTAACAGGTTCTGAAGTTCAAGGTTTAATTGATGGTGCAGATTATTATGCACAGGCAGTAATACCTAAAGGAACTTACACAGGTCAGAAAAAAGATGCTACAACTTTTGGTGTAAAAGCTACTGTTGTTACTTCTGCAGATGTTTCTGAAGAGCTTGTTTATTTAGTTACAAAAGCTGTGATGGAAAATTTTGATGATTTCAAAAAACAACATCCAGCATTTGGATTCTTGGAAAAGAAAAACATGATTAAAGATGGTTTATCTGCTCCATTACATCCAGGTGCAATAAAATACTATAAAGAAGCTGGGTTAATGTAATCCAATTTTTATTAATTAAAAAGGCCTGGTAATTTTTACCGGGCCTTTTTTTTATGGTATGAATAATTTTAATGAGCGACTCAATCAGCAGTAAAATTAAAAATAAAATAAGCGAAGACTTATCACCAACTAGAAATATTACTGGTTTTCATTTGAAAATTGTTTCAGCAATAGCAATTATTTGGTCATTATTTCAACTTTGGTACGCTTCACCATTTCCATTTATGCTAAATTTTGGAATGTTTAAGGGATTGCCAGCAAGAGCAATTCATTTAGGTTTTGCTTTAACTTTAGCCTTTTTAATTTACCCAATATCAAAGGGTAAGAAAATTTCGTTTTTTGATGTTTTGATCAGTTTTATGGGAGCGATATCGTGTCTTTATATTTATTTTTTTTATGATCAGTTGGTTGAAAGAGGGGGTGTTCTTTTAAATCTGAAGATATCAGAAACATTAAATTTTCCATTAGAATTGATTTTAGGAGGATGTGGAATTTTAATTCTTTTAGAGGCCACCAGAAGAGCAATTGGTTTACCTTTGGTAATTATAGCTAGTTGTTTTCTATTGTTTTCATACTTTGGAAGGTATGCGCCTGAAATAATTTCTCATGGTGGTTTGTCTTTAAATAGACTTGTAGGCTTCCAATGGCTTGATCAAGAAGCAATTTTTGGAATTCCAATTGGGGTATCAGTAGATTTTATTTTCCTATTTGTTTTATTTGGCGCTTTGCTTGAAACTGCTGGTGGTGGAAAATATTTTTTAGATCTTGCTTTTGCAATGGTTGGAAAAATGAGAGGAGGACCTGCAAAGGCAGCAATATTAGGCTCAGGTATGACTGGATTAATTTCGGGATCTTCAATTGCAAACACAGTTACTACTGGAACTTTTACAATTCCAATTATGAAAAAAACTGGTTTTTCAAAAGAAAAAGCTGGTGCTATCGAGGTTTCCTCATCAGTCAATGGTCAGATCATGCCACCTGTCATGGGCGCGGCTGCATTCGTAATGGCAAGTTTTATTGGTGTAACTTACTTTGAAATAGTTAAACATGCTTTCTTACCAGCAATTATTTCTTACATAGCATTATTTTATATTTCACATTTAGAAGCTTTAAAATTAAATCTCAAAGGAATGGATGATGCAGATGTTCCTCATTTAAAAAAAACTTTTTTATCTGGGATACATTTTTTAATACCAATTTTTGTTTTAATTTATACTTTGGTTTATTTAAGATTTACTGCCTCATATTCAATTTTTTATGCAACCATTACTTTGGTTTTAGTCAATTTAATAAATTTGTTAATTAAAAATGAAATTAAAAAAGATGCTCTTAAAGAATGGTTTAATCAAACAATAGTTGGTTTTGAAAAAGGCGCTTTAAATATGGTTGCTGTTGGTATAGCGATTGCAACTGCAGGAATTATTGTTGGTGCAGTTGGATCTACAGGCTTAAGTACTAATTTAATAATAGTTATAGAATCTATAGCTAAAGATAACGTTACTATATTATTATTTTTAACAATTATTTTGTGCTTACTTTTAGGAATGGGTTTGCCAACAACGGCAAATTATGTTGTTGTTGCTTCTTTAATGGCGACTGTGTTGGTGGATGTTGGGAATGCCTCAGGTTTTATTTTTCCGTTAATTGCAGTTCATTTATTTGTCTTTTATTTTGGCTTAATGGCTGATGTAACGCCACCAGTGGGACTTGCCTCTTATGCAGCCGCAGGAATATCTGGTGGAGATCCCTTAAGAACAGGGGTGCAAGCTTTTTGGTATAGTTTAAGAACAGGAATTTTGCCGATTGTATTCTTATTTAACCATGAACTTTTACTTATTGGTATTGAAAATATTTGGCATGGATTGATTGTAATTATAACTTCTTTAATTGGGATTTTAGTATTTACCTCAGCCACTCAAGGATGGTTTATTAATAAACTTAAATGGTATGAAATAATTATTTTTTTAGTTATTTCTATTTCTTTGTTGTCACCTGATTTTGTTTTAAATAAATTTTATCCAAAATATAATTATGAAGATATTACTAAAATTAATTTAATAAAATTAGACTCAACAAAAGAAATTCAAATTAAAATAACAAGGCCTAGTTTATATGGAGAAAGATATAAGTTATTTGTGATATCAAAAAATACTTTTGAGGATAAATTTACTTTAGAGGACTATGGAATTACATTAATGAAACAAGATGATAAAGTTGTTGTTGATAATTTGAAATGGAATGGAGAAGCAAAAAAAAGTGGTTTTGAAATGGGAGACTATATAAGTGAATTTAAAATTGAAAATTCAGACAGACCATCAAAAAATATTGTTTATCCCATAGCAATACTATTGTTAGTAGTATTCGGCTATTTTAACTTAAAAAGAAAAGAGTAAAATTACCCACCAGGTCCTAAATTAGAGGGCTTTATTTTTAAAATTTTCCATACTCCAGATGCTGAAGTAATTATTTTATCATTACACTTTAGCTCACAAAATAAAAAGATAAGAGTATTTGTTTTTTTTAAAATTTTTGTATGTCCAATAATTTCATCTCCAATTTTTGAAGCACCTATAAATTTTATATCTAAAGAAATAGTTACACAGGGTGCATTATCTGCGGCTCGATGTGCTGCTGTTCCCGCTCCAGCATCTATTAAAGCAGACAAATAACCTCCATGAGTTATTCCTGCAGCATTTAAATGATTTTCATTAATTATAGATTTAAATTCGTATTCATTCTCTGAAATAGATCTAAATAAAACACCTCCATTGTGTTTCATAAATCCAGGTTTAATACTTATTTGCTCAAATTCATTGCTCATGATTTTTTATAATACAAAAGTTAAAATTAATAAAATAATTAAAATAATTATAAAAAAATAAATTACTGATTTTTGTAAAGATGCATTCAAAAGCCAATTAAACATTTTTATTTCCTTTTTGGTGGACCGCCCAGAACTCGAATCTGGAATCTCCCGGTTCGTAGCCGAGCGCCTTATCCAATTTGGCCAGCGGTCCTTTTTAATAATATATCCCATATATCAAAGTTTTTGATGTAATTTAACTTATAAAATATTATGTTAATTACTTTATGAGCAAAAATTCTAGCGATGTTGTTATTACTTCAGCACTAAGAACTCCAATTGGTTAAAGAGGTAATTTATAAATCAAAATTAGATTTAGAGGAGATTGATGAAGTAATTATGGGGCACGTTTTAACTTCTGGACTTGGTCAAAACCCTGCTAGACAAGCTTCAATCGGTGCAGGAGTACCGGTTTCTAAACCTGCTCATATTGTTAATCAGGTTTGTGGATCAGGATTAAGATCTGTTGTTTCAGGATATCAATCAATAAGTTTAGGAGAAAATAAAATAGTCATTGCAGGTGGTCAAGAAAATATGTCTCGAGCAACTCATGCAATTTATTATAGAGAAGATAAAAAATTTTCTGAAAACAAATTAGTAGATACAATGATAAAAGACGGTCTACTTGATTCATTTAATGATTATCATATGGGTGTTACAGCTGAGAATGTTGCCGAAAAATATAAAATTTCTAGAGACGAACAAGATAATTTTTCTTTAAATTCTCAGAAAAAAACAGAAAAAGCTTATAGCGTAAATAAATTTAAAGATGAGCTGATTAAATTACAAATTGAAGATGGTGATAAAAAATTTATTTTTGAAAAAGATGAACATCCTAGAGAAAATTTAAGTATAGATGATCTAAAAAAATTAAAAACAGTATTTAAAGAAAATGGGACTGTAACACCTGGAAATTCCTCAGGTATAAATGATGGTGCTGCGGCCTTAGTTTTAATGTCTAGAGA
>LUMG01000299.1_pt1 | contig 13126 bp, 23 predicted proteins | sample 729691 | NCBI WGS metagenome assembly LUMG01 (sample SAMN03860269, study PRJNA289734) | marine metagenome | biome: seawater column; feature: ocean; material: water; isolation source: Red Sea water column Station 34 - depth 50m | place: Saudi Arabia: Red Sea | collected 2011-10-15 | depth 50 m
TTCTAGATCTACGTAAATTCCTGAAATTTCATTATTTATTCTGTCCCAGTATATTTCACAGCCATCTGTTTTGAAATCATTTGCTTTACACTCGTTAAAATGGGCTGTAGATTCTCTTGACATGTTATCTGCAAATAATACATCTTCTCCAATGGCAAGTCCGATTACTAATACTGCCAATAAACTAGCTGATACTAAGATCATTGAATATCCAACTTGTCTCAAATTTCTGGATTTTTTCATTCACGTGAAATCGATAAGGCTTGAATTTAATCTTTTCAAGTCATTTTTACTTGTTTGATCTTATCACTAGAGTCTTTTTTCCGATAAAAAGAAAAGAAAGTACTTCAAATTACTTTCATTGAGCATTCAAATCCTCCAATATGAGTTTCTGGGACCAATTCCTCTATCTGAATGGGGACCTCCAATGGAAAAATTGGTCTATTTGATCTTAGCTAGAAACAAAGATAAATTTGAAATGCTATATGTTGGGGATTGTCAAAAAACTGAAGAAAAATCATTTTTTACATCTCATGAACAATTCAAATGTTGGTTACAAAAATCTGCCACTGAACAATCCTTGTATTTGGCAATTTTGCCCATGTTTGAATCAAGTGATGAGAAACGACATAATGTAATTCAAAAAATTCTAGCTCAGTACAAACCTCCTTGTAATGTTAATGAAATATCTGAACCAAAACCTGATTATGTTGTAAGGGTATCAGAGGAATCAGATAAAGATTCAGAGGAATCAGATAAAGATGAATGATGAATCTAAAGAAGATTATGAAAAGATTCCTTGTGCGTGTTGTGGTACTGAAATGAATTTGGAAAAGAAACTACAAAAATCTAATCTATATCGTTGTAATAATTGTGGAATAAGTGATACTAGACTTAACTCTTAACTTTATTTTGCACATCAAATAACTGTAAAGTAAGTAAATCTAATGCCTTTTTCATATGTTGAAATTCATTAATTGAATGCATTTGTCCTTCAATTAGTGCTCTCATTATTTTAATTGAATTTTTTTGAAAATCATCTGATGCTACAATTTCCATTCCATTTAATTTTGATAATAAATTATCCAGATCTTTTATCATCTCATCTGATGGTTTGTGTTTATCCATGAAATTGAAACATCTATTTCGTATATGAATTATTACTTAATTTTCAATTATAATGATTTTTTGCAAATATTTATCTAAATGAAACTTTTGAATAATCAATATGGGTTTCAAGAAGGGTATAAACAAATGTGTAGAATGTGAGAAAAAAATGTCTGAAGATCCTGATGAAACAGGAATGTGTAGTAAATGCGGTTCTGGTGCAAGAGTTGATTCAGAAATTCAAAAAGAATTAAATGATTTAGGAATAATTTAGTGTTTTTTTAAACTTACAATAAATCTTCATCAATTTCCTCAATTGGATTTATGTATTGTGAACATGTACATGTTGGAATTTTACATTTTCCTAACTTTATCATTAATTTACTTTCTTGATCAGGAACATGAGCTTCATCTGTATGATGGCATCTTTTACAATTCATTTTTTCTTATCTGACCTCTAAATACTTGGAACTAAAACTGCTCTTGCATCAATCTCTGAATCTTTTAATTTTTTTAAAGCTTCATTTGCTTTTTCTAAAGGAAATGTTTCATAAATTACTTCAATTTTATTTTCATTACATATTTTGATTACTTGTTCCATATCTTTTGTAGATCCAATCAATGTACCTCTAATTGTTTTTTCTTCAAATGCAATGAATTCTGGTCTTTCTCCAATTGTTGCAATGACAATTGTTCCTCCTTTCTTAACTGATTTTATTGCAGTATCCGTTACAATATCTGCTGGTGCAAATACTATTGCAGCATCTAATAATCCATGTTTTTGATTTAAGTTATCTAAAAATTCTTTTTGTTGATTTGAAAAAATCATTGCATCTACTGCTCCTAATTTTTTTGCAACATCCAAATGCTTTTGTGATCTTGAAAATGCAATAACTTTGGCATTTTCTATTTTTGCAAATTGTACTGCCATGTGACCTACTCCTCCAATTCCAAAAATTCCAATTTTTTTATCTATTTCTGGCTCCGCTGCTTTTACTGCTTTGTATGCAGTAATTCCTGCACAAAATAGAGGTGCTGCGTATTCTGATTTCATTTCATTTGGAATCTTAGTTGCAAAATCTTGTCTAACTGTAATGTATTCTGAATAACCTCCTTTCAATGTCTCTCCTGTAATTTTTGATGATTCACAAAGATACTCTTTTCCTTCATCGCAATATTGACACTTTTTACATGCTTCAAGTAGTGGTGTAATTCCAGCTCTTTCTCCTATTTTGAATTTAGTAACATCTTTTCCAATCTCAATTATTTTGCCAACAACTTCATGTCCTGGAACAATTGGTAGTGATGCTGGAATTCCTATATGTTGCCAATCTCCTTCAATTCCGTGAAGCTGTGAATGACAAACACCACAAGCTTCAATTTTTAGTAAAATTTCATCTGATCTTTCAATCTCATGCTTGTCTATTTCAGTTGATTTCAAAGGTTTAGTTTCAATTTTTGCACATTCTGAAAGTACCATTGCACGCATTTTTTCCATAAATAAAAAAAAATTTCATTGAATTTTAATATACTGTTTTATTTTTTTCTGACAAATAATTAGAATTAAGATAAGATTTATTTTAAAAATAATGTAAGTTAGTGTATGACTGAAATTACTTCAGAAGATCGTGAGCGTATAAAATTACTCACATTGATTTCTTCATCTAAACATGAATTTGATAAACTCTCTTTAGAACAATTGGCAAGATTAGAAGAATTGCTCAAGAAAAAAGATTACAGTCATGATAAAAAAGCTGATAAATCAAAAACTAAATTTCTCAAAAGAATTAATGTACGAATTTATGAATTAACTGAAGGGAAGGGAATATGGGGTTGACTCTCTCTAGGTACAAATATTCAAAACTCTTTTGATTAATTATGGCTGAAAATCATTTAATTCATGAAACCAGTCCTTACTTACTACAACATGCTGAGAATCCAGTTGATTGGTATGGATGGAATGATGAAGCACTAAAAAAAGCAAAAGATGAGAATAAACCAATTTTTTTGAGTATTGGATATAGTTCATGTCATTGGTGCCATGTAATGGCTCATGAATCTTTTGAAAATGATGATGTTGCTGAATTTATGAACGAACATTTTGTAAACATCAAAGTTGATCGTGAAGAACGTCCTGACATTGATGATATTTACCAAAAAGTTTGTCAAATAGCTACGGGTCAAGGTGGTTGGCCATTGAGTATTTTTCTAACTCCTGATCAAAAACCATTCTATGTTGGAACTTATTTTCCAGTTTTGGATTCGTATGGGCGACCAGGATTTGGAAGTATCTGTAGACAATTGGCACAAGCTTGGAAAGAAAAACCAAAGGATATTGAAAAATCTGCAGAAAGTTTCATCTATGCCTTACATAAAACTGAAAAAATTTCAGAACCCACAACATTGGAACGACCTTTGCTTGATGAAGCTGCAATGAATCTATTCCAACTTGGTGATCCTACGTATGGTGGATTTGGTTCAGCTCCTAAATTTCCAAACGCTGCAAACATTTCATTTCTATTTCGTTATGCAAAAATGGCAAATTTACCAAAATTTAATGAGTTTGCATTAAAAACTTTGAAAAAAATGGCAAATGGCGGAATTTTTGATCAAATTGGAGGAGGATTTCATCGTTATTCAACTGATACAAAATGGTTAGTACCTCATTTTGAAAAAATGCTTTATGATAATGCTCTCATGCCTGTAAATTACTGTGAAGCATACCAAATTACTAAAGATCCATTTTATCTAGATGTGCTAAAAAAAACTCTTGATTTTGTTTTACGTGAAATGACTTCATCTGAAGGAGGATTTTATTCTGCTTATGATGCAGATTCTGAAGGTGTAGAAGGCAAATTTTATGTTTGGACTAAAAGTGAAATCAAAGAAATTCTTGGCAATGATGCTGAAATATTTTGTCTTTATTTTGATGTAACAGATGGTGGTAATTGGGAAGGTAATAGTATTCTTTGTAATAATCTTAATCCTTCAACAATTGCATTTAATTTTGGAATATCTGAGCAAAAAGTTCATGAGATTATAGATTCTTGTTCAAAAAAATTATTGGAAGTACGTTCAAAAAGAATTTCACCTGGATTAGATGATAAAATCCTAGTATCTTGGAATTCATTAATGATTACTGCTTTTGCAAAAGGTTATCGTGTAACAAATGATGTTAGATATCTTGATGCAGCAAAAGATTGCATCTCTTTTATTGAAAAAAATCTCTATGTTGATGATAAGTTATTGAGAACATACAAAAATGGAACTGCAAAAATTAATGGATATCTTGAAGATTATTCCTATTTCATTAATTCATTATTGGATGTTTTTGAAATCGAACCTGATCAAAAATATCTCAAACTTGCATTACAATTGGGTCGTCATTTAATTGAACATTTCTGGGATTCAGAAAATAGTAGTTTCTTTATGACTTCTGACAATCATGAAAAACTAATTATTCGCCCAAAAAGTAATTATGATTTATCTTTACCATCTGGAAATTCTGTTTCTGCCTTTGTTATGTTACGCTTGTATCATTTGTCTCAAGAGCAGTCTTTTCTTGATATTTCCCTAAAAATTATGGAATCTCAGGCACAAATGGCAGCTGAAAATCCATTTGGATTTGGATATCTCTTAAACACCATTTCTATGTATTTGGAAAAACCTGTTGAAATTACCATAATAAATTCTGAAAATTCTGAACTTTGTAATTCTCTATTTACTTTGTATTTGCCTAACTCTATCATGGTAAGTGTTAAAAATTCTGAACAGCTAAATGAACTCTCTGCTTATCCTTTCTTTTCTGGGAAAACTTTTGAAGAACAAACTTCAGTTTTTGTTTGTAAAGATTTTTCATGTTCTTTACCCTTACACACTATTGATGAAGTAAATTCAAAACTTTAGATTTTTTTTAAATCTACATTTATTGTATTTCCAACTTGTGGTCTTCCCATTCCATCATATCTTGATTTTGGCATCGAAATTGTAATTTGTGTTTGTTGATATGATTTCATGTTTACAGTTGGCTGTGCTTGTAAAATTGCTTCTAACAATGGCATTACTTGTTCTTTTGTTTCTGCATCTAATTTTTTCGATACATTTTCAATGATTAATTGTTTTTGTGAAATTGGTTCTGTTGAAACATTTTCAATTAATGTTAATTGTATAATTTGTCCATTATCAACTATCTGTGTAATTTTAAATTCATTAGTTGCTGACATTAATTGTTAATCAAATCTTAATGATTTATCTTTAACGAATTGAAAAGTATAGTGCCATTACTGCAGTAACAGTTGCAGCCGTTACTCCTAAACCAAATATGATCTTACTACCATCAATTTTCATAATTATGCTTTTTTGAATTCAAATTAAACTGTACTGCTTTTTTCAATTTGAGAAGCCTTATTTTTTATCATTTCATTAAATTCTTTGATATCTTCTAGACTTGCTGTTTGTTGTTGATTTTGGTAAGCTTGAAGAAATCCTGAATACACACATCCTGTAATTATTCCAAATGCTGTATCTTGAACTGATTCTATTTCTGGACGAAATTTCTCTGCAATTTCTTTATATGATTCAGATTCACTGATGTAATATTCGATTAAACTATTGATAAATTCTTTATTTTCTTTTGCAATTGTCATAATCTTATTTTGATTCCTAGTTTATTTAATTATCTTTTTTTTAGTATGATAAATTTATGTAAACCATAATTTTATCTTCAATGTTGTTAGAAAATTTATCTCCAGAACTTAGAAAAACTTTAAGACAAATCAAAAAACAAACTTTGGCATTACAATCTATTCGAAATTTAAATAAAATTCAAAAATTAGTTTGGTTAGAAATGGCAACTCAGCAAACTGGAATTAAAGTAGATAGAATCTGTTGTATTAACAAACCTGTAAATCTGACCACTTTTCATGTTGGAGATTCTAAATCATCTGTATTGCTTTGTAGTTATCACTCTAAACAAAAATATTTTTTAAAAGATATTTTTGAAGTAAAACCTTTTTCAAACTTCTTTAAACTGTAATGTAAAAATAGTGTCTTAATTCTTAGTTTTGATATGGATTTAAATGAAATTCTTACTAAGGAAAGAGATTCTTTAAGAGATGAAAACATTGAACTGAGAAAAAGAATCCATCAACTTGAAATCTCATTACAAAAGGCATTGGATATGCTAGAAAATGATGATTAATTTTAAATTAAAATTCAATATTTTTCTATTTTCAAATAAAAGTTTAGTAATTAGTTTAATTGAATAATTTTCTTGATAAATTGGAAATTAGATTTTGAAGATGGATATTATAGAATATTTGATTCTTCAAAATTAATTACTGGATATTTTGATCCTGATTATGGTGATTTGTCTTCATTCAAGAATCCTGAAGAAGTGATTTTGTCTAAAATCAAACAACATGAAAAAATTTCAGGTGGAATGATTATGGTTCCTCTAGTAAAATTTAGGTTATTTGATACTGATTTGAATACCACTTTATCAAATGTTCAACAAAATGTATCTAGGGTTTCTGAGCATTTACAAAAATGGGATTCATTCTTGACAAAAATAAATAATTCTTCTCATTTTATTGGAATTTCTCATACTGATCAAGATATGTTAACTATTACATTTCCTGTTAAATTTTCTGAATCCATTCCTCTTGATGAATCATTTTTGATAAAAGAAATTTCTCCTACATTAGATTTGTTAGAAATTAATCAATTATTGTAAATGACTTTTTTTATTTATGGCATATGTTCTATTTTCCAATCTTCGGCCTTGTTATAACAATTAAACCATTCAATTTCTATTTCGTTTGTATCAAATTCTCCTGATTCGTTTCTAAATTGTTCATCACATTGTTCTTTCATTTTATCTGAAACTTGTACGACTTTTTGTGGTGAAACTCCTTGTGGCTCCTCAAATTTTTCTCCTCCAACATAATGTTTTATGCCTGCTTTTGCTGTTTGAAATTCAACTAATCCTAAGTTTTGATATTCGTATGCTTCTTGAATTAATGCATCTGAACGAATTTTAGAATCTTCATTTCCTGTTTTAATCCAGTCAATTAATTGTAAATCACTTTCAAGTTGAGTTTCAGCTGACATTTTTAGTAAAGATACTGAACTTTGAAAGGATTCTGGTGGTGTTAATTTATCATATTTTGAAATGAGTTCTTTAAAATTCTCTATATGTCCATCATAGAATTTCAATAATTCATCCTTTGTTATGTCTCCTTCTATCCACATTGTCTTTTCAGAATAAAACTTATTTTGTATTTGTGAAATTTCATTTTCAATTTGACTTAATTCATTTCCAAATTGTAATCCCTTTTGTTTTGTTACATCTACTGAATAATTATAAGCAATTATTGCACCAATAATTATGACTGCAATACTTAGGATGATGATATTTTGAATTTTCTTTTTTTTCAAAGGTAATCTACGTAATTTCCATTTTCATCAAGTTTTAATTCAATAGTTAATTCTGTACCGCTGATAAATGAATCATTTCTAGTTGTTCTGACTCTTGCAACAACTAACTCGTAAGGCCATATTTCTACGACAATTGCGCCAACTTTGGCTTTTGGTGTTTCTGTAATTTCCATATCTTCACGTTTAATTCCATGTCTTTCTAACATGTGAATTGAGTGATCTAAAAGTGGTTTTGGATTATTGTAATTTAATACCCATACTGTTCCTTCATATTCGATTTTCTGCAATTTGAAAACAATCCTGATTTACTCATATAACAATTAATCCCTTACTATCATTATTTTCCCCACCAATTACATTTTTTCTGTTACCAAGTATTTGATTAAATTCATGCCCAAGAAAAGATCTTTTTACTCTTTTCTTCAATCCCAAAGAACATCCCTAATGTAATCCTGTCAGATTTACCTTCAATTTTTTTTACTTCATGAAGAAAATTTGGATTAATTATTACTAAATCCCCTAATTGTGATTCAATTGTATCTACAGATGTATTCTCTTTTATTTTTGGGTTATATCCAAATTCTATCTCTCTATATTTCTCTAATTCCCTATTCCATTGCTTATTGTATATTGATAAATTTCCACCTTTTTCTGTTTGTTGTAAGTGTAAAATACACGATAATTGGGTATTAATTTTTGAGATGTCATATTCTATTCCCTCATAACTTACATTATCTTTATGCAATGGAATTGATTTACCATTTTCATGTCGTCGAATAGTACACATTGCATATTTTTTTTGATTCTCTTTTATTTCTGAAATTTCATAATTTGGGAAAAATTTTTCAATTGTTGTTTTGATTTTACTCACTGGATTGTCTGTATTCAAAAATATTTTTTTAAATATTTCATTTGCTTTTTCTGCATTTTCAAAATACTTTTCTTTTTTAGTTGTATAATTCATTAAAAATGGACCAATATGATTAAACTTCTTTGAATCTCTTTCAATATTCAAACTTGATATCTTTTTAATTATTTTTTCACAATCTTCTTTTTTTAAAATTTTTTTAATTATTAATGCAGAATTTTTTCCATTAATTATTTTTTGAATATGTTCATTTTCTATTTGATCTTTTGTAATTGTTATAGAATTCCACAATTAATACCCAGCAGCTCCTGAATGTGATACTTTTGCAATTAAATCCCCTTCTGGTGTTTTTGATTCAACTTCACATTTTAAAAATGCATTAACAATGACACTTTGAAGATTCTCTGTTGTCCAATCTGCTTTATTATTTGGCAATCCTGGTAAATCTACTCCTGAAATAATAATTTTGACTGAATCTGGATATTCATCAGAATTTCCATCTTTTCTATGGGTAACGCTGAGCTGAAAACTATCTGTTGAAATAATACTTTGACCGTTTCCCCAAATTATATCTGTCATTTTCTTATCTAATTTATAAAAATATTTTTCATATTTATCTAAAATTTACTTCTTCTGCTAGTGCTAATATCTTTAGATGAGCATATTTTTTCTAAAAAATAGTAATTATTTTAGGTAGAAAATTCATTTGTATGTCATGACTGATGATGTTGACAAAAGTTTAGTTGATGTATTGGCACAGTTAAAAGAAATTGATCCTGAGGCATATGATAAAGTTCTAAAAGAATTGGAATCCAAAAATGATGAAACAGAAATAGATAGTTGATTTTATAGAAAGATCTAAAAAGAACTATACTAGAAGCCATAGGATTGAAAGAAAAAACTGAATCTTCAAAAAAACTTAGTGCAAAAAAAGTCCCTCGTTCATTAAATAATCTCTTAAAGGTTGAACAAGATTTGAAAAAAATGAATTTAGAATTAAAAAAAGTTGTAAAAAAAGTTAAAGTTTTGGAAAAAGAAAATTCTAAACTACAAAAGAAATTGGATAAACAATGATCTTAATCACATTATGATTTATTTTGAATCTACTTACTTGTATCAATAACGTTCAATGTCATTGTACTGACAACTCTTGATAATTTTCTAATTGTTGCAACTACTTTTTCAAAACCTTCTTGATCGTCTGTTTCAATTTCTGCAATTACATCATATGCTCCAAAAGTTAAGTATGCATTACTGATAATTGGCATCTGTTTCAATTCGTCAACAATATATTCTTCTGCTCCCAAGTCGCAATTTAATAAAATGAATCCTTTGTGCATTCTTTTACCTTGAAAACTAATGGATGTTCTTGTCTTTAAATTTTTGTAATATTACCATCTACTGCGTCCGCCGTAGCTATTTCTTCCACTGTTATCATTGTCTCTTCTCTTACTACCTCTGCTATCTCGACCATAGCCACCACCTCGACCATAGCCACCACCTCGACCATAGCCACCACCTCGGCTACCTCCTCTAGAATAATTTGATCTAGAGTTACCGCTTCCTCCATATCTTCGTGGTGATGATTGTCTTTTTAGTGGATCTGGAATTGAAATTTCAATATTCATTTCCTGATTAAGATCACGTAATGGAACTTTGATTTGGCGTTTGATTATATTCCAATCTCCTACTGATGAATATGAAACAAATGTAATTGCTTTTCCTTCAGCTCCTGCTCTGGCTGTTCTTCCTATTCTGTGAAAGTATGCCATTTCTTGGTTTGGCACATCATAATTTACAACTAATTCTACTTTAGGAACATCAATACCCCTTGAGGCAACATCTGTTGCAACTAAAATATCTGCTTTACCACTTCTAAATTTACCCATAGATTGTTCTCTTCTACTTTGTGACATATCTCCTTCAATAGCTACTGCATTGTATTTTTGTTGATGAAGAAATTTTGCAACATCTCTTGTTCTATATTTTGTTGAACAAAATACTACTGATTGTCCTTTAGTTTTTTTAATAAAATCTAAAAGATACTTGAATTTGTCTCTGTCTTTAATTACCAAAAATGCTTGGTCAATTCCTTCGCCACTTAGATCATCTGCATCTAACAAGAATTGTTTTGGATTATGCAAATAATCTTCTGATAATCTCAAAATTTCTGTAGGCATTGTTGCTGAAAACAACGACATTACTCTGTCTTCTGGAGATAAATCTAAAATAAACTGAATATCATCTATGAATCCCATATCTAACATTGTATCTGCTTCATCTAGTACGATATGGGTAATGTCTCCTAATTCAATTGAACCTCTCTTAAGATGATCAATTAGTCTTCCTGGAGTTGCCACAATAATCTCTACTCCTCGTTGTAATGCATCTAATTGGATGCCCATTCCTTGTCCTCCGTAAACTGTGGCAATTTTGATTCCTGTGTATTTTCCCATTTTCTTGATTTCAGTACTGATTTGCATTGCTAACTCTCTTGTTGGAGCCATGATTAATCCCTGAATTCCTTGTTTTGGTTGAATTTCTTGTAACATTGATAATGCAAAAGCTGCTGTTTTTCCAGAACCTGTATGGGCCTGGCCTACAACATCTCTTCCTGAAAGTAAAACTGGAATTACAGCTTCTTGAATCTCAAAAGCTTCTTCAAAGCCTTGATCAGTAATTCCTCTTAGTACCTCTTCTTTTAATCCTAGATCTTTAAATTTTGTCATTTTGTGTTCTTCTCTTAAGCAATGACGATAAAGCTCATTGCCTGTTCGTCATTATTCCGATATTCAAACCGCTGTTTCAGGTCTAATAAACGCTTGTTATTCTAATTTTCCAATTGTCTATCGATAACTTTTTTGAAACTTTCAAATGGCTGAGCTCCTTTTAATTCTGTAAATCCTATTTTTTCATTTCCTATGAAGAAACCTGGTGTTCCAGTTATTCCATATGTCCTTCCATCATTTAGATCATTTTGAATTTCTTTGACATATTTTGCAGTTGATAAACATGAACTAAACTGTTCTTGCTCTAATTGGATTTCAGATGCATACTGATTAAATAATTCCATTGCATAGATTGTTTCTAAATTACTCCATTGATTCTGTCTTTCAAAAAGAATATCGTGCATTTGCTTAAACTTGCCTTGTTCATTTGCACATTCTGCAGCAACAGATGCTGGAACTGCATTAGGATGAATACTTTGAATTGGGAAATCTCTGAATACTAATTTGACAGTACCTTTTTCGATATATTCTTCCATTAATGTAGGAAGTGTTTGAATATGAAATCTAGCACAAAATGGACATTGAAAATCTGAAAATTCTATAATTGTAATTTCCGCATCTGGATTTCCAATTATTGGATCATCATCTGCAGATATTTTTGCTGGCAAATTTGGTTGGTTTGTAGGTAATTGTTTTTCAAGAATTTTTAACTCCAATTGTGCAATTGCATCTTCTAATTCTTTTTGTGAAACTTGTTCAGAATTTAAATTTGAAACATACGAACCTGCAAAAAACGCTGCAATTGCTGTAATTACTATGATTCCAATAATTAATGAATTGAAAGTTGATTTTTTTACCACTTTTTCATTTTTTTTAAAATCTTCTACAAAAATCTCTTCATCCATAGTATTTTTTTCATATTAGTCTACTTATTCGTATTGTACAGATTTGCCAATAATTGAAAATTAAAAGCCACTGACGGGATCTGAACCCATGACCTACTGATTACAAATCAGTTGCTCTACCAGGCTGAGCTACAGTGGCACGAAATACATTGAATTTTTTGAAGGTTTAAAGTGTTACCTGAGACAAATATTGTATTTTTTTAAAATAATCTCTACACCTTTCAATTTATAACATTGAGTTTTTGATATCTGTTATGAGATACATTGAACCTACTAGAGTAAAGTTTCTCATGATTATGTTTTTTGCAACAGGAATTGTTGGAATGTTGATAGGATTATCAGCTATTACTCCTCCAAACATGAAAATGATGCTTACTTTTCTGGGATTGATTAATGTTGGATTGGGTGCATTCTTTACCTTCATTTATCTTACTCAAACTAAAGCAGAACCTGATAAAAGAAAGAAAAAGAAGAAACCAAAATCTGACAACTAATTCTCTTTTATTAGAATTAAAGTATAAATAATAATTCTCTATCTGAAATTCAGAAATGTTAGACTTAGTTGCCAAAGAATTATTCCTCACAAGAGGTAAAGGTGTACATGAAGATAGACTAACTAGTTTTGAATATGCTTTAAGAGATGCAGGAATTGCTGGGACCAATCTTGTATTGATTTCAAGTATTTTTCCTCCTCATGCAAAATTGATTAGCAGAAAAGAGGGTTTGAAAAAAATCAAAGCAGGGCAGATTTTATTTACAATATATTCTAAAAACCAAACAAAAGAGCCTCATAGAGTTTGTGCTGCATCTGTTGGAATAGCACAACCAAAAGATAAGGAAAGATATGGTTACTTGTCAGAGTATGAGTCATTTGGTCAAAACGAAATTCAAGCCGGTGACTATGCAGAAGATATTGCAGCTCAAATGCTTGCATCTTCTTTAGGAATTCCTTTTGATGCTGACAAAGATTGGGATGAAAAACGACAACAATGGTCTATATCTGGAGAAATTTACAATACTCATAACATTACTCAATCAACAAAGGGTGACAAAGATGGAAAATGGACAACTGTTTTTGC
>LUMG01000104.1_pt1 | contig 13074 bp, 13 predicted proteins | sample 729691 | NCBI WGS metagenome assembly LUMG01 (sample SAMN03860269, study PRJNA289734) | marine metagenome | biome: seawater column; feature: ocean; material: water; isolation source: Red Sea water column Station 34 - depth 50m | place: Saudi Arabia: Red Sea | collected 2011-10-15 | depth 50 m
AGAGCTAAACCAGCCAAAAATGCAGCAATAAATAATGTTAGACCCCCTTGTTGAAATTGCTCAAAAACTATTTTTTCGCTTGTTGTTTCAATCTCTTGAACTGTTATAGGGGCTCTTTTTGAGCCCTCTAAATCTACCTTAAGCCTGTCAGTTTGAGGAGGATAGCAGACACCGCCCTCCCAACAGCCTTGGTGCTCGATTGTCACAAGCACCGAGCTTCTTTCTTTTTTATTTAAATCAATCTTGACCTCTAGGGGGCTGTTGTAAACACTAACCTCACCAAAAAACTCATCATTCTTTATGATTGCATTGGGAAATCTTATGCTCTCAATAGAGCTATCCTTGAAGGAAAAAGAAATTTTATCCTTATAAAGATAATAGTCCTGCTCAACATGCCATCGAACAGCGAGCGTATCCTTGTTCAAAAGAATAGCGCTTAGGCTGAAGGCTTTGTTTACCGGTAACGGGTGGTCTGTTTTCTGGCTTAGCGCAAGATTCGAACTATTTGAAAAAGCTTGGGATTGCGGTTCACTTGCAACCAAGTGCATTTCAGCAGAAGATTGTGAAAAAACATTCAGAAAAATTAAACAGCCAATAAGCCAAAAACGTTTCATAAATAGCCCGGTTTAAAAGATAGCGATAATTATAGTCTAATCATGACATCTGATAAATTTGGTTTCTTTAAAGCTGGCATTATTTGTCTATAAAATCGACCTACAAACCATTATCCTAAGTCAGAGATTTTTTGATTATGAAGCTGTTAATTTGCCTTTCGAGTTCCTTCTAAAATGAATCCCAAACTAATACCTTGGATTTTTGTGTGGATTTGGAGCACAGGATTTATCGCTGTCAAATATGGGCTTCCATATGCCGAGCCTTTTACGCTGCTGATGTATCGTTTTATGTTCACACTAATAATATTATTACTAATAATCAAATACAAAAATAGCCCATGGCCAAAATCCAAGTTGGGTTATTTTCATCTTTTGATTGTTGGCGCATTAATTCATGGCATCTACTTGGGCGGCATTTTTCAGGCAATACAGTGGGGAATGCCAGTAGGAATTAGTGCTATGGTTATTGGACTGCAGCCCCTAGGCATGGCTCTAGCGGCCGGGGTTTTATTAAAAGAGCAGGTGACCATGAGGCAATGGACAGGATTAGTAATTGGGCTTATAGGTCTATACCTAGTTTTATTTGACAAGATGGATTTGACAAGCGAGATTTCCTTTGAAGGTTTTTCTATTTGGGCTGTTATTGCAGTTGTTGTATCTTTGTTTGCAATTTCTATTGGGGCGGTTTATCAGAAACGATTCTGTAGTGATTTGGATTTAATCAGTGGAACCTGGGTTCAATATTTCAGCGCCCTAATATTATGTATCTTGATTTCTGTGTTTTTTGAAACTGGAGATGTTGCTTGGACGAGGGCTTTTATATATACCTTAACATGGCAAGTCCTTGCGCTCTCAATTGGTGCGATTTTTTTATTGATGACAATGATAAAACATGGTGCTGCGGCTAACGTCGGAAGTTATTTTTATCTAGTGGCGCCCTTGGCTGCAATTCAGGCCTGGTTTTTGTTTGAGGAGACAATTGGTTTGAGTGCTTTTTTTGGGGTTATGCTTGTTTCTTTTGGCGTGGCAATCACTTCTTCAAAACAACCTCTCAAAACAATTCAAAACTAGAGCTCGCCAGCCTCCTCCAAAATTACTCTGGCAATTTTAAAACACTCTACGCCTTGAGGAACTCCACAATAGATTGCAATAACATGGAGAATTGACTTAATTTCATTAACATTCACTCCATTTGTTAAAGCTCCTTTTAGGTGCACTTCAAACTCATCCATTTTTCCAAGTGCTGCAAGCATGGTCAGGTTCATCATTGATCTTGTTTTTGCATCAATCGTTTCATCGCCCCAGCCAAAACCCCAGCACCATTCAGTCATTTGTTTTTGAAAATCTTCATTGAAGTGGTCTGCTGCATCTAAGTTTTTTTCAACGTAAGCCTTGCCAAGCGTGGCTTTTCTTTTTGATAGCCCTAGTTCGAATAATTTTTTGTCCATAATCTACTCCATTTCTAGCTTATTAAGAAATTATTACCTCATTATAAATGGATTACTCATTGGTTCAGAAGAGGTGTTAATCCATGTTGTTTTGGTGCGAGTATATTCGTGAATTGCATCAACACCTGCCTCACGACTTCCACCACTTTGTTTCACTCCTCCAAAAGGAGATATTGGTGAAATTGCCCTATAGGTGTTTATCCAAACAATTCCTGAGTGAATTTTTGCACTCACACGATGAGCTCTTGCAAGGTTCTCGGTAAAAACTCCAGAACCCAGGCCATAATCTGAGTCATTAGCCATACTTATTGCCTCCTCCTCCGTATCAAAAATTATTGTGCTAATAACCGGGGCAAAAAGCTCTGTTTTCACACAGTCAAGCTCTTGGTTTGGACAATCTAAAAGAGTAGGTTCAAAATACCAGCCCTCTTTAATATGGCTTGGCTGCTTGCCACCAAAAACTAGATCTGCTCCTTGTTTTAATGAGTTTTTAATTACTTTTGAAGCTCTCTCAACTTGATGAAGTGTTGCGAGTGGACCAACCTGAGTTTTGTTGTCTAGTGGATTACCTACAACAATATCTTTTGCGCGCTCTTTAACTTGTGCAATCACTTTAGAGTGAATTGACCTGTGTATAAAAACTCTTGAGCCGGCAACGCAGCTCTGGCCTGAGGCACCAAAATTGCCTGCTATGATGCCATTTACAGCGCCATCAATATTGCAGTCTTCGAATATAATCATAGGTGATTTGCCACCAAGTTCTAAGCTAACATGAGCAAAGTTTTCGGCGCTATTCCTGACAATATGTTTAGCCACATCCGTCCCACCAGTAAAAGCAATTCTTGCAACTTTTGGGTGTGTTGTTAGGGTTTTTCCGCAGGGGTCTGCAAACCCAGTAATAATGTTGATAACACCGGGTGGAAAACCACACTCGTCAACCAGCTCAGCAAACTTAAACAATGCCGCTGGAGCCTGTTCAGAGGCTTTAACGACTACGGTATTTCCTGCTGCTAAAGCTGGTGCAATCTTTGTCGCAGAGAGAAATAACTGTGCATTCCAAGGCACAATGGCAACAACAACACCGATAGGTTCGCGTGTTGTAAATACTTGCATATCAGGCTTATCAATTGGAAGAACTTCCCCCTGAATCTTGTCTGCTAAGCCGGCATAGTAATAGTAATAGTCAGCAACATAACTAGACTGGGCCCTTGTCTCAGTTGCAAGCTTACCGCTATCTTGTGTTTCAAGCTCTCCAAGTTCGTGGGCATTTTCAGCGATTAAACTACCAAGCTTGTGGATTAATTTACCTCTTTGAGTGGCATTTAGTTTTGACCATGGTCCTTCATAAAGAGCTGAGTGGGCAGACTCAATCGCTATATTTGATTCCTCTTCTGACGCTGCAGGAAATGTTGCCCATGGCTTGCCATTGGCGGGATTTAGAGATTCAAATCTTTCTAAGCCTTCTGAAAACTGTCCATTAATATAGTGTTTGTAATGTTTCATCGTTGATCCATTTAATTAAATGCCGGCATAACCTTTTCAATAAAAAGTTCCAGCGACTTCTTTTTTGTTTCAAAATCCATGCTGCTATCAATCCAGTAGCTATATTCATCATAGCCAAGGTCTTCACAAAATTTGATTCGTGCAATTACCTCTTCAGGTGAACCAATAACGCTATTTTTACGCATATTTTCTGGTGAATACATCTCTAATCCCGCCATCTCTTCATCTGTAAGTTTTTCTATTAAGCCTTGCTCAATAGGGCGTTCATTTTTAAACCATGCGCCAAAATAACAATAAAAACGTGAAATATCTTTTGCGCCTTGCAGAATTTCTTCTTCTGTCTCAGCAACAAATGTATGGCGCAAAACCATAATTTTAGGTTTTGCGATGTCACTATAATTTTTACATGCAATGTCAAATTTTTCCATAAGCGAAGAAACCTCTTCGTCTCCTAGCCATAGAGGTGTTACTTGAACATTGCAACCTTCTTTTACTGCAAAATCATGAGAGTTTTGATCTCTGGCTGCAATCCAAATTGGAGGGTTTGGAGTTTGTTGAGGTTTGGGTGAGCTGGTTGTTTTAGGAAAGGACCAGTGCTCTCCTTCTCCAGTGTAATCACCCCTCCACAAAGCTTTAATTGCAGGTACGATTTCTCTTAATGCATTTCCAGCAGAAAATGGGTCTATGCCATCAGCCAGACGGTCATACTCGAAAGAGTATGCGCCTCTTGCAATGCCAAGCTCAAGCCTTCCGCCTGAAATAATATCGGTCATTGCAGCCTCTTCAGCAAGTTTTATTGGATGCCAAAAAGGGGCAATGATTGTTCCAGTTCCAAGGCGAACATGTTGAGTTTTATTTGCTAAATCAGTGAGGTTGATAAAAGGGTTTGGTGCAATTGTGAAGTTCATGCCATGATGTTCGCCATTCCATATTGTTTTAAAACCTGACCTATCTGCAATTTGACATAGTTCTACAAACTCCTCATATAGTCTTTTTTGTGATTGCTCTTCGTCTATTCTTTCCATATGAGCAAATAAAGAAAAATCCATTTCAACAATTCCTTTGAGTTTAAATTATTCTTTGCTTATGGCTTCTACCTTGCCTTCGCTTTCTTTTCCGACAAAAATTCCAAATGCATTCAGTTCTCTTTCTTTTATATATCGTTTAAGCATTATTCTACTCGCTTCATCGGTAAGTTTGTCAAATGGAATTGCTTCAAAATCATAAAAGGAGTCTTTCAAGGCTGTAACTTCTTCTTTTGCTTGCGCTCGGTAGTAGATCAAACTTGTTTTATCCTCAGCCTTTTCAAATACTGAGAATAGATAATGCTCGTTGATTGATATATTTAGGTTTTTAAGAATGCCAAGCAGGCTTTGATTGTCTTCAATGTGGCCGAGTCTTGAAGCTGAAGGAAAGTAGAGCGAATCATTATTTTTATTTTTGAGTAAAAAAACTTTTTTGCGCCATTCAATTATTGCACCAACAATTATTTCGGTATTTTCATTCTCCATTGCCAGTAACATTTTCTGTTCCAGTCCAAGGTTGACATAGTTTCCCCTTAGATACATTAAAGGTGTCTTGGGGCTGCTGTCAAAAGAGATGATTTTCCCAATAAGGATAAGGTGATCGCCTGCGTCAACTACTTGCTGAGTGTTGCAATCAAACCAAGCGACAGCGTTACTAATAATTGGACTACCAGTATCCTCAGACCTCCAATCGATGTTTTTAAATCGCTCTTCATTAGGGGTTGCAAATGTCGTGGAAATAGATTGCTGACTCTCAGAGAGAATGCTAACCGCAAAATGCTCGGTGATCGAAAATGTATCAATATTAAAAGACTCTTTATCTATACAAATTGAGATGAGCTGAGGATCTAGTGAGACCGAAGTAAATGAATTCGCTGTAAAACCCAATGGATTATTGTTTTTATCAAGACAAGAAACTACGGTAACCCCAGTTGGGAAAGAACCTAAAGCTTGTCTTAAATTTCTCGATCTATTTTTATTCATTATCTTTTATAAAGTCTTCAATTATTGGGTTAACCTTATCTGGTGAAATGAAGGCCATCATATGCGCCTCATTATCAATAATTTTTGATAGAGCTCTAGGAGAATCATTGGCCATTTCTTGAGACATTCTTGAATTAGAGTTTGGATCATTACTTCCGGTTAAGTATAGTGCAGGCACCTTTAGTTTATGAAGCATATTTTCAAAGATATAGTCTGATTCAGCGAATAGCTTATAAGCAATACCATATCCTTTTGGTTGCGCATCTGACAATAATTGACGTACTTTATCTATTTTGTTTCTATATGCGGCACCAGTTTTATTTTTAAACCATCTTCTCATTGTCTGATCTATGTTGCCTATTTTTCCTGACTCTAGAACCATGTTTGCTCGATCTAAGACCTGTTTTCTTGCATTAGCCGATCTTTTATAAACAATATTCAAGGGAATTAGTGCGTTAATTTTATTTGGATACTTTAGACTGTAGGCCACGCTGATAATTGCCCCCATGGAGTGCCCAATTAAGGAGAAAGTTGAAATATTTAATGAATTGATCAACTCATTAAGTTGTTCAACATAGTCATCTATTGTGGGATTTGGTCTTGGCGATGGGCTTAAACCATGCCCTAAAAAATCGTATGTGACTACTCTGTATGTCGGAGAAAAATAATCAACTTGGGGCTTCCAAATTTCTTTATTAAGGCCAACGCCATGTATGAAAACAAGATAAGTGCCTTTTGACCCTGAAATTGAATAATGCGTATTGCCTTTAGTATAATGGAAGGACGATTGATCTAATTTAGTGATTCTCAAGTTGCTCATTGGTTAGCCAAATAACAATGTTAATAGATTAACTAATTTGGCACACACCTTTTTTTCTCACTGCCTGCCGACTTGAGCAAAATGAAATATAAAGTATTAATTCTTTGATGTCAACAACAACTCACTTCTGGTAGATAAATTCCAAAAAAAGTATGGTTTTTGATTAAAAAGTGAATTTTTTTGATTAAAAAAACAACATTATTGCCCAATTTAATTAAAAAAACGTTAAAAATGGCTGTATTTTCGTAAAAAATCCTAATTTAATGCAAAAAATAGCAATTTTTTTCAATTAATAGGTTATTTTTGTTCTAAATAGGCATCAAAATTGGAAAAAATACCCATTTAAGTCAAAATTTTATGTTATGGAGCTGTAGTTCCTTCTTTTTAAAAAAAAGTAATTTAGAGCTAATTATTTAGCTGTGTCGAACTACTGTACTACAATTACTAAAGCAGGTCTTACTAGCCTTCCATTTAGAGTAAACCCGGTTTGTATTACTTCTAGAATAGTGTTTGATTTTTTATCAGGCATCGGGACCATAGTGACAGCTTCATGCAGGTCGGGGTCGAATTTTTCATCAATCGGATTAATGGACTCAACACCAAACTTTTCAAGAGTGCTATTAAAAACTTTCATAGTAAGCTCAAGACCTTCAGTAGTGGTTTCTAATGTGGCTTTATCTTCCTTGGCAGATTTAATACCCATCGTTAGAGAGTCACTTACTTCCAGGAGGGCTTTTACAAAGCCATCAAGTGCATACTTGTGCGCATTTTCCAAGTCTTTTGCAGTTCGTCTTTTGAGATTTTCCATTTCGGCCTGAGAGCGCAATAACTTATCCCAATTATCTTTTGCTGATTGCTGTGCCTCTTCTAGCTGCGATTCTAGGTCTTCAATTATTGAGCTGTCTTGTTGCTCTTCATTTGATTTTTTTGGAGTCTCTTTTTGGGTTTTTTGTTCCTTCTTTTTTGTCATTGTGCTACCAAACTAATGTATATTTAATGTGATATTTAGTCACTCTTTAGTATATTTCAAGGCCTATGTTTAATTCAGTTGGCGTTATCTGTAAACCAAATGATTTTACCAGTCAAAAAACTGCTTTGGAGCTTGGAGTGCTCCTCGAAGATATTGGAGCAAGGTTTATTCAAGATGAAAGTGAAATTAATAGTGAAGCAGATCTGATTATTGTTGTTGGGGGTGACGGTACTATTTTAAATACTGCAAGAACTTATGTTGATTCAAATATACCTATTCTTGGAGTAAATCTCGGAAGGCTTGGTTTTTTGGCCGACGTCTCAGTTGATTCAATGGCTTCAGCAGTTAGTGAAATTCTTAATGGAGAGTTTATTAAAGAACAGAGGTCGCTTTTAAAATGCCAGATTGAAAAAGATGGCAAAGTAGTTTCAGAACACTTAGCTTTTAATGAAGTTGTAATTCATCGTAATGAAACTCCAAGAATGATTGAGTTTGAGCTTCATGTTGATGATGACTTTGTCAATAACCAAAGAGCAGATGGAATAATTGTGACCACGCCTACTGGGTCTACTGCTTACGCATTATCAAGTGGCGGTCCGATTATGCACCCGAGCACAAATGCAATTTGCTTGGTCTCTATTAGCCCTCACACGATGAGCCATAGGCCGTTTATTTTGCATGGAGAAAGCGAGGTATTTATTTCTCTTTTGGATTGTGATGAGAGGGCGACTATTAGTTTCGATGCACAGTCATCAGTCTCGGCATCTGAGGGCGTCTCTTTAAGGGTCAAAAGACATGAAAATTTTATTCATCTAATCCACCCTAAAGGCTATGACTATTTTGACATTATTAGGTCAAAACTTCACTGGGGTCAAAAGGTTTAAAAACTTTAAGTATGCTTGATACTCTGAACATTAAAAACCTAGTCGTTATTGAGGACTTAGATATTGATTTTAAGTCAGGAATGACCGTCATTACTGGTGAAACAGGTGCTGGAAAATCAATAATTATTCAAGCTTTGGGGATGATTGCTGGCGGTCGCTCAGATGCCTCGCTTGTTAGAAAAGGCGCCCAAAAAGCAGAAATTAGCGCTTCATTTATTTTTCATTCAAAATCAAAAGTACTATCCTATCTAGAAAGCCAAGATTTAGAAAATGACGCTGAATGTATTGTTAGAAGAGTAATTCTCTCCGATGGTAAGTCTCGTTCATACGTCAACGGAAGAAAAGTTCCACTCTCAGTCCTTAGCGAAGTTGGAAGTTATTTAATCGACATGCACGGACAAAATGAACACCAGCTATTGTTGAGGCCCAGCCAGCATAGAATTCTATTGGATGACTATGCAGATGCTCAAACTCTGTGTCAAGAAGTTAATGAGATATATAACAACTATCAAAAAGTTAAAAGCAAAATTGATACTTTGCGGAATAATCACTCTCTTCTCTCTGCTCAAAAAGAGCTATTAGTCCATCAACTTGATGAGCTGCAACAAGCGCAACTCACAACTGATGAGCTTAATACAATTGAAGATGAATACAAGGCTTCCATTAACTCAACTCAGCTACTAGAGAAAATATCAAAGATACTCAACTCACTAAATGATGAACATGGTGTAAATAACCTACTGATAGAGGGAGAGAGTGTTCTCGACCAATCAAAAGAAATTGATTCACGACTTGAAGCAATAAGAGAATTAATAGCAGGAGCACAATTACAGGTTCAGGAGGGGATATATGATCTCACTGACTATCTCAGCAAAATAAGCAATCAAGAAGATAATTCAATCGCCTTAGACCAGAGAATTACCTTGCTTCATGATCTTGGAAGGAAACATAATTGTCAAATCACTGAGCTACTGGATGTCCAACATACCATAGAGGTTAAGCTGGATGATCTTAGTGCCGATAATTTGAAGCTCGACAGTTTAGTTCAAGAGCTTAGCCATCTTGAAAGTGAATATTTTGTAAAGTCTAAAACTTTATCTACTAGGAGACTTAAAGCGAGCAAAGCGCTTTCAAAAGAGGTGACAAACCTTATGCAAAATCTTGGAATGCCAGGTAGTGAAATTGTCTTCAATCTTACTTTTTTGGAAAGAGAGGTCAGACTAAACGGCGCTGAAGATATTCACATTTTGGTTAAAACAAATGCTGGACAGGACTTCAAGCCCTTAAATAAGGTTGCTTCTGGTGGAGAGCTCTCAAGGGTTTCTTTGGCGCTTTCAGTTTCTGGGAGTAATACTGAGTTGACTCCTACAGTTATTTTTGATGAGGTAGATGTAGGCATCAGCGGTTCAGTTGCAGAAATCGTTGGCCAGATGCTCAAGCAACTCTCAGATCAATATCAAATCATTTGTGTAACCCATCTTGCACAAGTCGCCGCTCAAGGCAAGGAGCATTTGAGGGTTGAGAAAACTCAAAAAAATGACAAAGCCTACACTACTGTAGTCAGCTTAAATAGAGAGCAAAGGGCTGATGAAATTGCGAGAATTTTGGGTGGAATTAAGATCACTAATAAGACTCGAATAGCTGCTGAAGAGATGATTAGCTCAAGCTCTTAAATTGCTTAGATATTGCCATTGAAAAAAACTCGCCTAAAGGTTGAATATTTTTTTAATAAGGCCTCTATATATTAAGCTTTCAACGCTTGACTATTAAACATTAAATTGTATAATGTTGCGTTTGTGCACAATCAGGGTGGTACAGTAGAAAGTGAAATCAGCTAACTCACTTATTCAATACTTTCTACTAATTTTAATTGTTGTTTATTACGCCATTAACGGCTTTGTTCTTTCAGCGTTATATGGTGCTTTAGTTAGTTTGAGCAACACATTAATTTTTGTTTGGTATACAAACAAACAAAAAGAACTGACTGATATTGATGCACAAAAAAGCTTTAGGATGGCGATAAATAGTAGTCTTATTAGAACACTTTCTCTAGTCCTTTTAGCTTTGATTGGGCTCGGTTTATTAGGGCTTGACCCTGCAGCTCTTTGTTTGAGTTTGGTGGTGGGTCAAGTAGGTTTTATTATAGATAGGTTAAGGCAAAAATAATGGCAAGTGGCGAACTAACATCTGGCGAATATATTAAGCACCATCTGCAGAATTTAACTTTTGGAAAATTTCCTGATGGCCATTGGGGCTTTGCCCACACTTCTCAAGAAGCTGCCGATATGGGTTTTATGGCCATTCATGTCGATACTCTTGGATTTTCTTTTGTCTTAGGGGCGCTATTTTTGTTTCTATTTGCCAGAGCAGCTAAGAAAGCCTCAATTGAGGCCCCGAGCGGTTTCCAAAACTTTGTTGAAAGTGTCATTGACTTTATAGATGAAAATGTTCGAGGTTCTTTTAATGGAAAAAACCCCTTGGTAGCCCCACTTGCACTAACAACATTTATTTGGATATTTCTAATGAATACGATGGACTTAGTTCCTGTAGATTGGTTGCCTGTGCTGTTTGCTGCAATGGGCGTTGAGTACTTGAAAGTGGTTCCAACGACAGATCCAAATGCTACATTTGGAATGTCAATTGGCATATTTATACTAATCCTTTACTACAGTGTTAAAGAAAAAGGATTGGGCGGATTTGTAGGCGAATTAACATTACATCCTTTTGGAAAGTGGATGATGCCTGCTAACTTATTTTTAGAGGGAGTGAACTTGCTGGCTAAGCCAGTTTCACTTGCGTTGCGTTTATTTGGAAACATGTACGCAGGTGAGATGATCTTCATTCTAATTGCACTGTTGCCATTCTGGATTCAGTGGAGCCTGTCTTTACCGTGGGCTATTTTTCATATCTTAATTGTATTACTTCAGGCGTTCATCTTTATGACTCTAGTAATCGTATATATGGATATGGCACACCAAAAAGAGCATTAATTTTTTAAATAGTTTTAATAAGTAGGAGCAAAAAATGGAACAAAGTATATTATTTTTAGCAGGATCTATTTTGATGGGTCTAGGCGCACTTGGCGCTGCTGTTGGTATTGGTATTCTCGGTGCTAGGTTTCTCGAGGGTGCTGCTCGTCAGCCTGAGCTAATCCCAATGCTAAGAACACAAATGTTTATCGTAATGGGGCTTGTTGATGCGGTACCTATGATTGCAGTTGGTATATCAATGTATATCTTGTTTGCGGTTGCAGGATAAATCGTATTCTTTTTTCAATAAACAAGGGTATTAGTTATGAATATTAACCTTACGCTAATTGGCCAAACAATCATGTTTGCCATGTTTGTCTGGTTTTGCATGAAGTTTATTTGGCCTCCATTAGTTGAGGCAATGGCAGCACGCAAAAAAGCTATCGAAGATGGACTTAAGGCAGCTGAACTTGGAAAAGAAGAGCATGCGTTGGCCCAAAAAAATGCAGAAGAATTAATTGAAAGCTCTAAAACCCAGGCAGCTGAAATTATTGCAAATGCTGATAAGCAGGCAAGTGTGATGATTGACAATGCCAAGGGCGCTGCATCTGAAGAGGCAGACAAAATTAAAGCTCAAGCAAAATCTGAGCTTGATCAAGAGGTTGCTAAGGCGCGTAATGAGCTTAGGAGTCAAGTTTCAACATTAGTCATGCAAGGAGTTAACTCTGTTTTAGACAAAGAAGTTGATTCAAAAACTCACAAGGATATGCTGTCAAAGCTGTCTCAGTCTTTATAAGGTACTGATATGGAATTATCATCAATTGCAAAGCCATATGCCCAAGCGATTTTTGAAGTTGCAGAGCAGAGCAACTCTATATCGGCATGGAGTAATTTTCTTGCAACAGCGAGCGCTGTAATGAGTGATGAGAGCACTAAAGCCTTTATTGCTTCACCTGGCAAAAGTAAAGATCAAAAATACGACTTGATTTCTGCTTTGATTGCTAAGGCTTCATCAAGTGAGCTTAGTAAGCAAGAATCTGCAGTTATTGGACTAATTCTAAAGAATGATCGTTCGGCTGCTATTGAAAGCATTGCAAGTGCATATGAGGCGGCAGTTTCAGATGCTAATCAAAGCAAAAACTTTAAAGTTATAAGTGCTTTTGAATTGAGTGAAGGCGAGAAAAAAGCAATTATTGATGATTTGACAAATAAACACAAGACAACTGTATCAGTAGAAACTGAAGTTGATGAGTCTCTCAAAGGCGGCATCATAATAAAAGAAGGTGACAAGGTTATTGATACTTCAATTAAGGCAAAAGTGGACGCTTTGAGTGTCTCTTTGTCTGTAAATTAATTTTATATAGAGAGGTTTGTTATGCAATTAAACGCTTCCGAAATTAGTGATTTAATTAAAAAAGAAATAGAGGGTTTTGATTTTTCAGCTGAGGCCCGCACAGAGGGCACTGTAATTAGTGTGAGTGATGGTATTGTGCGTATTCACGGCTTGGCGGATGCCCAATTTGGTGAAATGCTTGAATTTCCTGGAAACACATTCGGCCTAGCACTTAATCTGGAGCAAGACTCTGTTGGTGCGGTTGTTTTGGGAGACTACCTCCACATTTCAGAAGGTGACACAGTAAAGTGTACAAACCGAATCATGGAAGTCCCGGTTGGAAATGAACTACTTGGTCGAGTTGTTAATCCACTAGGTGAAGATTTAGAAGGCAAGGGAGATATCAAGGCTTCTGCAACAAGACCAATTGAGGTTGTGGCGCCAGGCGTAATCGAAAGACAATCTGTTGATCAGCCAATCCAAACTGGAATCAAAGCAATTGACTCTATGGTTCCAATTGGTCG
>LUMG01000254.1_pt1 | contig 13039 bp, 18 predicted proteins | sample 729691 | NCBI WGS metagenome assembly LUMG01 (sample SAMN03860269, study PRJNA289734) | marine metagenome | biome: seawater column; feature: ocean; material: water; isolation source: Red Sea water column Station 34 - depth 50m | place: Saudi Arabia: Red Sea | collected 2011-10-15 | depth 50 m
CAGTCAATGAAAAAATCGAAATCACGATGGACTTTACAAATGATTCAGATGTTCAACAGTCATTTGCATTAATTGTTCAGATTAAGGATTCCAATAATACTACAATTTCCTTATCTCATGTCACTGGAATGTTGGGTGCTGGTCAAACACTAGACCAAGTCTTATCATATACGCCAACTGAGGCAGGTTCATACACGGTTGAGAAATTCCTATGGAATAACTTTGCAGATCCTACTGCATTAACTGATAGCAAAGAAACGTTCTCACTAACGGTATCTTAAAAATAAAATAAAAAAAGATTATAGAATTAACAGCCTTCCATCTTTTGGATGAAATAACCTTTCTCTTTAATCTCGTTTTCTACTGGTTCTGGGGCGCCTTGTGTGTGACAGAATTGACATTCCTCTCCTGTTACAGTTGCACCTTCTTCACCAACAGTTGCTAGCCATTCTTTTGCGTATGCAATTGCTTGATCATGATCTTGCTTATCGGTAATAACATCGAAATGCATTGTATGACCATCTTTGGCTTTAACATAAGTGTCGTAGACATGTATATCCATTGCCATATTCATGTTCCAAAATTAGTTCTATTTAATTTATCACTATATTATTGAAATTTGTTTCACGTTCTCATCTTGTAAAATGAAACAGTTCATTTCTTTTGTTAGACCTGAATAAATTATCCACGGAAAAGGATTCACTCTCATGAATTTTTTGTCAGTCTCTGAAGGTTGGGCTTCAGATTCTGGATGTGAATGAAAGATACAAACTATTTCCATGTTTGATTTTTTTGCCTTTTGGTCTACTTCGAATTCTTTATCTGGTGAAATTGTAAACATAACTTCAGACTTTGTAGTATTTTCAGTAAGAACTACTTCTTTCACAGTCCAATTCTCATCAGTTTCATTTCCAACTAGAATTGCACATGACTCGTATGGCTTTTCAGATTCTGCATACTTTGCTAGTTCTTCTTTGTCCTTTTCTGATAAAATAATAGATTTATTCACTATTGTTATTCTATAGGCTCTTCTATAATTATTGTTGATACCATCCATGGGTGTACAATACACATGTATTCGTATTCTCCAATGTCTAATTTGTTAGAATCAAGTTTGTATGATTCGCCAGCACTTAACAGTCCTGTGTCAAATGTTTCTCCAAAGTCTACTGAACTTGTGGCAGTGTGTGCTACATCGTCATCATTTACCCATTCTATGACGTGTCCTTGTGGAACTAACGCTTCATCTGGGTCATAGTCTGGAGCTCCTTGCTCTGCAGAACCTGCTAGCATTGAAATTACAAACAATGGTCCTTCTGGAATTACTTCTTCTACAACTACTTCTTCAATCTCTTCGACCTCTGTTGCAACTAGATATTGATCTGGTCCTACAAATCCAAATACTATGTAAAGTCCAATTCCCGTACCAAATGCAAGTACAAAGATTACTCCAACAGGTTTTGCATATGTTGGCATCTTCATTGCAAAGTAGGAAATTACAATTGCTGGAATTGCAATCATGATTAGTAATCCTGCAAACAATGGTAATGTTGAATTTTCTGTCAACGTTGTTGCAAATGTTCCAAATCCTAGAGAAATTGAAATGATTGCTAAAACGGTTGCTTTGGTACGATTGGATGTTGAAACTCCTCCTTCCAAAATACCTGCTGCTAAAATTATCAATCCAAACATGAAAAGTAATCCGGTTAAGGCATGCATTCCATCAATGAATGTGTGGGCAATTCCAGAATATGATGTGACAAGACCTGCAAGTCCAATTGCAGTTAGCCCTCCTCCTGGCATGATTAGATCCCAATTACTCAATTCTGCTTTGATGCTTTTAGAGTATTATTTTATCCTTATGTAACAACAAAGATCCCTATTAGAAGGGAATAAATTCGATACATCGAAAATATGAGTATATTGGGAATAAAAGAAATAATTGAGATTTCGAAACCAAGAATTGTCGTTCTTCTTGTAATTACCGCTGTTACATCGATGTATGCAGCAAGTAAGCTAATTGGACCTGAATTGGACACTTGGGGATTAATTCATATCATTATTGCAGGTGGTTTGGCATCTGCTGGTTCAAGTGCATTGAATCACTACTATGATAGAGACATTGATCCATTAATGGAAAGAACAAGTACTAGACCAATTCCTTCTGGAAGAATAAAACCAAATTCTGTTTTGATTTATGGTTTGGCAGTAAGTGTAATTTCTGTTGTATATGGCGCTTTAGCTTTGAATTATGTTTCAGCATTTTTCATTGCACTTGGAATATTTTTCTACGTGATAATTTACACTGCATGGTTGAAGAGACTAAATTCTTCCAATATTGTAATTGGTGGTTTTGCAGGTAGTGCAGCATCTATGGCTGGATGGTCTGCAGCAACAGGCTCTATGGATATACTAGGATTCTTAATCGGATTCCTTGTTTTTGTTTGGACTCCTTCACACTTTTGGTGTCTTGCAATGAAAATGAAAGACGAGTACTCTACAGCCAAAGTTCCAATGCTTCCAGTACTAATTGGAATGGAAAAAACATCAAAGTACATTTTGATTAATACTATAATCTTACTTCCGTATTCATTAATGCTGTATGCATTTGGTATGGGTCTTGTTTATACCGCAATTGCAGCTGCCTCTGGTGGTCTAATGCTTGTATATCACTACAAATTAACAAAAGAACCAACATCGGACTTTGCATGGAAAGCATACAAGGTTACTGCTCCATACTTGACAATAATTTTCTTAGCTGTTGCATTAGATGCAGCATTTCATTTTAGATTTTAAGAGTTAGGAAAACTGGCTTCGTAGTCTTTTTCGTATTCATCTTCTTCAATTTTTTCAGTAACTGCTTCGATTCTTCTATTATCTTTTGTTACCCATGATACGTTAATCAATCCCATAATTTCCAAATCAAGTAAAACTTTGTTGAACTTACCTTCAGTCATAACTGTGCCTTCTTTTGTAAGTGCTTTTTCTAGTTCTTTATCAGTCCAGTTTTCTTTCTGCTTGATTAAATCTAATAGGTGATTTCTTATTGGAATTGCCATGTTAATCTAACCGTAAAACGTTTTGTCAGCCTCTCGTGGAATTATGTTTGATGCACCTTCTTTAATCTTCTCATACCATGTTTCAACCTCTTTTGTTATTGATGGTCTAATTCTTTTCAATCCTGCAGCAAAATCCTTACTTGTAATTTCTTTAGAATTGTTTTGCATTGCTTCTACAGCAGCTTCTCTACATAGAGATGCCAAATCTGCACCTGAATAACTCTGTGTAGCAACTGAAATCTCATTCAAATCTACATCTTTTGATAATGGCATGCCATCTGTTAGTATCTTAATTATCTCTAGACGTCCCTTTTCATCTGGTGGACTGACAAAGACGTTCAAGTCCAATCTGCCTGTTCTTAACATTGAACTATCAATCAAATCTGGTCTGTTTGTAATTCCTATGATTACTACTCTTGATGTTGTTCCTTCTTCCATCTCTGTTAGCATTTGGCTGAGTATGTTTTCTCCAATTCCTCCTCCTTCTTCTCCATTTTTCATTTTTGCTAACGAGTCTAATTCGTCAAAAATTATTACACATGGTGATGATGCTTTTGCTTTTCGGAAAATTTCTCTTATTGCTTTTTCTGATTCACCAACCCATTTTGATAGTATTTCTGGCCCTCTAACGAGAATCATGTTTCCTCCGCTTTCAGTAGCTAAGGCTCTTGCCAAAATTGTTTTCCCACATCCAGGTGGTCCGTACAACAATGCACCTTTTGGTGGTTTTATTCCCATTCTACTGAATTTCTCAGGATCATTCATTGCAACTATCAAGTTATCTTGAAGAATGTGTTTTGATTCTTCTAGTCCTCCTACGTCTTCCCAAAAAACTTTCGAGCGTTCTACATAGAACTCTCTCATTGCTGTAGGGATTACGCCGTGCATGGCATCATAAAAGTCGATTAATTTCACTTCCATTGATTGTAGAACTTTGGTTGGAATTTTCTCAGTTTCTAAATCAATTTCTGGTAAATATCTACGAATTGATCTTATTGCAGCTTCTCTACATAATGATTTCATATCTGCACCTGTGTATCCGTGTAATTCTGATGCAAGACTCTTCAAGTTAACGTCATCTGCAATAGGCATTCCTCGTGTGTGAATTTGCATTACCTCTAATCTGCCATCGGCATTTGGTACTGAGATTTCCATTTCTCTATCAAATCTTCCCGGTCTTCTTAATGCAGGGTCTACACTATCTGGTCTATTTGTTGCACCAAGGACTACTACGTTTCCTCTATCTGTTAATCCATCCATTAATGCAAGTAATTGTGCGACAACTCTTTTTTCTACATCGCCGTATGCTTCTTCTCTTTTTGGTGCGATAGCATCAATCTCATCAATGAAAATTATACTTGGAGAATTTTCTTTGGCTTCTTTGAAAATATCTCTTAATTTTGCCTCAGTTTCACCATAATACTTGTTCATAATTTCTGGACCATTAATTGAAAACATTCTTGCATCTGACTCACTTGCTAAAACTTTTGCAAGTAGTGTTTTCCCACATCCTGGTGGTCCATACAACAACACTCCGCTGTGTGGTTCAATTCCAAGTCTTACAAATAATTCTGGATGTCTTAATGGTAATTCGACAATCTCTCGCATTACCTTAATTTCTTCTTGTAATCCTCCTACTTCTTCGTATGTTATGCGTGATTTTTTATCTTCAGATGCTTCTGATAAAATTGTTAGATTTGTGGCACGTTCAATACGAACTATTCCTTTAGGAGAAATTTTTTCTATTTTAAAGTCCATTGCATTTCCAAGAATCATAACTGAAATCTCATCAGATTGACTTAGTGGCAATCCCTTCAATCTATTTTTGACAAAATCTGTAAATTCCTTGTCAACTGTTACCTGATCTGCAATTGGTGTTAATGTAACTGATTTTGCAGGTTTTGTTGTAACTTTATTGATTTCAACAACATCGCTTAATGCAACTCCTAAATTTTTTCTTGTTTGACCATCTATTCGTATTGTATCTGGATATTTTTCATCTTCATCCGTTGGCCAAACTATTGCACACGTTGATCTTTTTGCATTAATCTGAATTACATCGCCTGGTGTTACTTGGAGATAATCCATTGCATCAGGACCGATTCGAGCTCTCTTTTTGCCAATATCTCTTTGTTTTGCTTCTCCCACTCTCATTTGTAGTGGGTCGACATTTCGAGTCAAATTTCATGTCAACTGACATGCGGCTCATGTTCAGCACCTCGAACTCACTAACACCCTCGACAGATTTAACAGAACTTTCTAATGATTCCATCTTACCCTCAGCATCTTCTAATGTGAATTCTGCTTTGATAAATTCTAATCCAAAAGCTAATGGCTCTTTTGTATATCTGAGCAATTCTATGTCGTCTTTTAGACTTGATTTTATATCTTCAACCAATTTTTCTAAATCTACTTCAGTTCCTGTAGGAAGTATTTTTACGATTAAAAGTAATTTAGCCATTTTCTATGGTCCCGAAAAGCCGCATGATTTGCATGAATAAGGTGCTGCGGCTTCTCTACAACTTCCACATCTCCAAATTAGTTCGTTATTACACTCTGGACAGTTAAATTTTACATTCTTGTCGCCTGGCATGATGTGTTTATTACAACCATTACATACCGGTAGTGAAATACTTGGAGAGTTTGAATCCAAAATGTTTCTTGAAGACATACTCAAATCCACTCTGTTAGGAATTTATACCTTCCTTGAAATTTTATGCTTTATTCTGAACCAGTCTCTTAATTTCTCCTCCAATCAATGCCTGCATTGTATTGAAGGAACCTTTCATTCCTAACAATCTGAGAATAGAACTTGTATGGAAATCAAAGTCTTCTTTATTTGAAATATCTTCTTCGATTTCTGGAGTAATTGACTTGAACAATTTGTTCACTGTGCCGTTATCCAATCTTGCAAGTATTTTTCTTGCCAAATTTTGTTTTTCAAACTCTTTGCCAAACTTATCTCTCCATTGTTTTTCATAATCCATCAATGCTGAGGAATCTCCTGTTTGAATTGCTTTGGAAATTGCTCTACCTGCCATAATTCCTGCCATTCCACATGAGAAAATTCCTCCGGCAGTAGTAGGTTTTGCTTGTCCTGCTGCATCTCCTACAATCAATGTATCTTCTTCTATGAAATTTTTAATTGGTCCTTTAATCCAAATTGGTGCAAATATTTTTCTAATTGTTGAAAAATTACCTTTAGTTTTTAGAAACTCATCAATTATTGTTAGTGTGTTAATTCCTTTTCCTGAAACTCCTACCTTACCTACTCCTTTACCTGAGGGAATTATCCATGCAAAAAATTCTGGATATTTTTCTTGATCAAAATATACCTCTACCTGACCCTCTTTTATCCAATCTGCATATACTTCGTATTGTGCAGTTAGCAAAATACCGTCTCTATCTTTATTGGCAAGTCTTGAAACTCCTCTACAATCTATAAAAAATTTACATTCTACATTTCCATTTGATGTTCTTATTGTATTTTGATTTTTTTCTTGAAATGTAGTTTTAACAGAAATTTCAGCACCATTATCCCTTGCTTGTCTTGCCGCTTGTTTATCCAATTCTCTTCTGTTAATTACTATAATTTTTTGTTTTTTTGAATTAATTGTAATCTCTTTTCCTTCAGGAGAAAAAATTTTTGCACAATCTATTTTACTGTCAAATGTTTTTACTGAAGGTTCAATACCTAATTCTTTTAATGCATTTTCACTAACTAATCCTCCGCAGTGTTCTGGACTGCCAACTTCAAAACCTTCTTCTAAAACTAAAACTGAATGACCATCTTTTGCAATTTCTCTTGCTGCTAAAAGTCCTGAAATACTTCCTCCAGCTACTACTGCGTCATACATGTATGGTCTGTATTTTTATTTGGTATTTGAATTGTAACGTTTATCATCAACTTGTATAATTATTTCATATGGCTGACATCAAACAAGTAATTGCTGTTCGAACAGATCTTGGAATGGGTAAAGGAAAAATTGCTGCACAAGTAGGTCATGCATGCGTTATGGGTGCCGAACACGTAAGAAAATCACATCCTGAATGGTTTCAAACTTGGTGGACCGGACAAGAGAAAGTTGTTGTAAAAGTTTCTGGAATAAAAGAATTAGATGAAGTCAAAAAAGGCGCAATTGAGTTAGGACTTCCATGGTCTGAAATTACCGATGCTGGTCATACACAAATTGCACCTGGAACCACAACTTGCATATCTGTAGGTCCCGCACCTGAAAACTTAATTGATAAAGTAACTGGAGATTTATCCTTACTTTAAGAATGAGATATAACAAGCTCTAATTTTGAAAAATTGTGAAACAAAAAACAAAAGGATATCTTGCATTCGCATTTTTGGGTGGTATTCTATTAACATCAACAGTATTGTTTGCACTTCCTCCGCCACCTCCAATTGATATGACTGATGATGATGTACAAATTACAAAAACTGGAACGCCTATGGATAATTTTCCTGATGAACAACGTGCAACTTTTTGTGGTGCTGGTGGTGATGCAAAATCCACATCTTTTGTGAAAGAATATGAAATTCCAACTTTGTGTACACAACCGCTTGCAATCAAGGTCGCACCAGATGGCAACGTTTGGTTTGTAGAATCAAATGTTGGTCAAATTGCAAAATTTAATCCAATGTCTGAAATATTTACAGAATTTGAAAATGAATTGTGGCCTGATGGTGCACGTACAATGTCTTGGGGAATGGATTACTCTTCTGATGGTACAATGTGGTATACTGATGGAAGTTTTGATACAATTTGGCGTTTTGACACAATCAATGAAACGTATGATGCAATAGCATTTCCTCCTTCTGAAGTAGGTTCATTGCCTCAACAACTTGCCATACACGGTTCAAATATCATAGTAAATGACTTTACTGGGAGCAAAATTACTTTCTTTGATTTATCTCACAATATTGATGAGATAGAATACTCTAGTATTGTAGCACCAATTCCAAATTCATTCACAGGCGATTTTGCTATTGACTCTGAAAATAATTTATGGTATACAAACTGGGTTCCAGATACCACTGGTCTACTATTGAAATTTAACATTGAAAAATACAAACAGGATTCTTATTTGGCAAGTACCGGAATGGACATTCCACTTGAAGGTTATTTTGATGTATATGACTTTCCAACTGATCTTACTACTGCAAATGGATTATCTGTAGATGAAAATGATAATGTTTGGATAGTAGACACTTCAAGTAGCTTCTTTTTCAAATTTGATCCTGACGAAGAAACATTTACAAAATTCATCACATCAACACCTCAAAAATCAGCTTACGGAAACTCTACTGGAATAATAAAATCTCCAATTTCTAGACCATATTGGTCTGAAACAGACATGAATGGAAATCTAATCTTTAATGAACAAACCTCTAACCAACTTGCAGTTTTTGATATTGATAATGAACGCCTTGTAGAGTATATGGTCCCATCAAAAAATCCAAACTGGGCTGATTGTGAAGACAAGTCTAACTCAAATTGTGGTGTTGCACAAATCTTTGGCTTTGATGCAATAGGTGACAAAATTTGGTTTACAGAGTGGGCAGAAAACAAAATTGGTGTTGTTGATACTGGAAAACCTCTTCCATTCACCGTGTCTACTAACACTGAGTCAATAACTCTCAAAAAAGGTGAAACTAAAACAATCTCTCTGAATATCAATAATTTATCAAATACTGATAAAATTAATTTCAATTTTGCTCATACCGCATCTGCTGTGACAAAATCCTCAGATCTTTTAGTATCACATGATTTCATTAATTCTGATGAAATTGTTGTATCTGTTACTGCAAGTGAAATTGCAATATCTGGAGAATACAAATTACTTCTAGGTGTTTATAATTCTGAGATAAACGTATCCAAATACGTAGATGTAATAATTGAACCGTGATTCCACAAATTGACAAAGAGATAGGAATCTCTGTTTATACAACAAACTCTCCTTCTATTTCAGGTAAAATTAAACAAAATGAAAATGATTTTTTAGTACGAGAAATTTTATCTGAAAAAACAACTGATTCGTTTAACAATCCAGACGGTCATGGTGTTTACCTGCTTAAAAAATCTGGAATTGATACAAATCATGCATTAACTGATATTGAAAAACGATATGGATTGGTCTTAAAATCACTGGGTTTGAAGGATGCAAACGCAAAAACAGAACAATATGTCTTTACTTACAAAAAAATCAACTCATTGCCAGAATACATTGGAAAAAAATACTCTGCACAACGACTTGGATTTGTAAAAAAACCAATATCGAAAAAAGATATGCTGGGAAATTATTTTGAAATCAAAGTATCTGATATGAGTGATACACTTCCGTCATTTACTGGCAGTGAAAAAATCCTCAACTTTTTTGGATATCAAAGATTTGGGTCAAAACGACCAATAACTCACTTAGTTGGAAAATCAATCATCAAAGGTGATTATGAGGAAGCGCTCGAATACTTACTAAATTTTTCATCAAAATATGATTCAGAAAAAAATAATGAAATGCGGAAATTAATATCTGAACGTAAATCTGAAACTGAAGTAATAGACTTATTGCCATATTCTATGGATATTGAAAGAAATCTTTTGAAACAACTTTCGAATGATGATGATCCTAAAAATGCAATACGTTCAATTCCATTACAATTAAGAAGATTTTACATTCAAGCATATCAGTCATTTCTATTCAATAGAACTTTGAGTCTTGCCAATGAATTTGAAGAAAACCTATTCACACCTGAAATTGATGATGTTTGTTTTGATAAAAATTCTGTATTGGGTAAGTTTGAAAATATTCCTGAACAAAAACTTGCAGTTCCCTTAGTAGGTCATTCCTATTATAAAAAATCCAGATTTGATTATTATATTAAAAAAATTCTTGATGACGAGCTGCTTACGCCAAAAGATTTTTTCATAAAAGATTTTCAAGAATTGTCTATTGAAGGTGGATTCCGTAATGCATCAATTAACTATCTTGATTTTACTACAGATGAAAATTTAATAAAATTTCAATTACCTCGTGGTTCATATGCAACTATAGTTTTAAGAGAAATTCTAAAACCTTCAAACCCTCTAGATTGTGGTTTTTAAAATTCTGAAAGCTTTTTTTATTGTTCTGTAAGATTATGTGTATGGAGAAAGCAACCTTCGCTGCCGGATGTTTTTGGCATGTTGAAGAAGTATTTTCTAAAACAGATGGTGTAAAATCTACTGCCGTAGGTTACACTGGTGGCCATACTGATAATCCTACATACGAGGATGTTTGTACTGATAAAACTGGTCATGCCGAAGCTATACAAGTTGAATATGACCCAAACGAAATCTCATACTCCGATTTGGTAAAGGTATTTTTTGCGAATCATAACCCAACAACCGCCAATAGACAGGGTCCTGATATCGGTATTCAATATCGCTCAGCAATTTTCTGTCATAATGAGGAACAAGAAAAAACTGCAAAAGAGGTTAAAGATGAATTAAATCCTTCTGCTCAAAAAACATATGGAAATGATATAGTTACTGAAATTAAAACTGCTTCAAAATTTTATCGTGCAGAAGAATATCACCAAAAATATTTTGAAAAAAATTTCTAAGTTAATTTCTTCTTTTCTACAAAGTATCCAATTAAAATCAAAATCACTCCTGCCATACTGATAATTATTCCATTATCAATCCATTCTTGATTCTGATACATGAATGATGTTTCTGGTCCAACCATTCCTTGCCCCTGAAAATTGAATATGATTCCAAATATCACAAGAATAACTCCTGGAATTACAATTGACAGTGATCTCATTGTGTAAAGTCATTTTACTTAAAATAAAAATGCGATGTTCTTTGAAAATTATGATTTGCTAGGAACAAATTGAAAAGAATTGATTCATTGGGTAAATCAATTTTTACTCGGTTTTTTAATCCAAATTTCAAAAGGATTTTCTGTGTACAGTTGGAATAGTTCTGATGAAAATGTGCCAAAAATATTCAAATATTCAAATTTGATTGTTTTTGGAGCTGCTGCTGGAATTGCATTACTTACTGCATTTCTACTCAATACCTATTACGGCGAATTATTTCTTGAACATCCATATCTCATGAATATTTTATTTGCACCTGCATTTGGAATTGGATTTTTGTATGGTTTGAAAATTTCTGAAAGAGCGTTACAACCCTCTGAAACTAGAAGTGCATTTAAAAGAAAAATTATGAAATTGTTTCTTTTCTTTTTAGTAATTGGTGGATTGTTTAGTTCTGTAAATTTTGCACTACATGGTGGCGCAATGATTCCTGATTCATCTTTGACTGATGATGGTGTAGTCCCTTGGGTTACTGATATGATTACTGCAAATGGTGGCGCAACATTTTTGATTGTATCGAGCATTACAATCATGGCCGCAGCTACACGAAGAATTGTTGGATTAAATGGTGGCATGCTTGGAAAAATCATTACATTTTGTGGAACTTTTGTTTTCTTCTCGATGATAAGTATGAGCTTAACTCAAACTGACCCTACAAACTCACAAATCTATCTATACACATGTTATCATGCTGGAATTATTGGTGGCGCAATGTATCAAATGAATCGTTTTACTTCTAATCTTAACACTTGGGAAGATTACATGAATGGACAGTAATTATTCGACTATTACAGTTCCAACCATCCATGGATGAACAAGGCAATAATAAACAAATTCACCTGTCTCTGTAAATTCATATTCATATGTGGCTCCCCCCATAATCATTCCTGAATCAAAAATTCCATCTGGTCCTCCATCTGGAGTTCCACTTGTTGCAAGATGTGCAGCAGCATCATTGTTTTCCCAAACAACTGTAGTTCCAGCTGAAATGTTTAGTGTTGAAGGAATGTAACATTCGTCTGTTTCTTCACATCCTGGTGCACCTGAACCTTCTGGAATTGAAACAATTTCTGCAGACACTTGTGTTGTTTCCATCACTGGTTCTTCCATAGGCATAATTTCTGCTTGTGTTTCTTCTAATGTCATTCTAGGAACTTCATACAATGTGTTTCCTGGTTTTATGAACATGTCACATCCTTCTTGCATGTAATTTCCTGCTTTACACATTTCAAAAAATGCTGTCTTGTCTCTTTGCATATCATCCGCATATAGTACGTCTGGTCCGATCCAAAGTTGAACTAAGCCAATTGCAGCTAATGATGCAGCGACAAGTACCATGGACCATCCTACTTTTCTATAATGATGAGGATTCTGCATTTCTGACATTTACTTTGAGGCAAAATTAGTCAAATTTAAAACTTGAGACTTCATAATTTTGTTAGTGACAATCCAAATACTCCATTATGAATTTCTTGGACCTATCAAACTCTCTGAATGGGGTCCTCCTATGGAAAAAGTGGTCTACATAATATTCAACCAGAACAAATCTGGTTATGTTCCACTTTATGTTGATGAATCTGAAAAAACTGATCAGAATGACTTTTTCACACAAAATGATAATTTCAAATGCTGGATTCAGCATGCAGGCAACGAAACAAGTCTTTCTCTTGCAATTCTGCCTCTTTGGGAATCTGAAGAATCTGAAAGAAAACGTATTGTAGATAAAATAATTTCAAAATATCGCCCGTTATGTCAAACTGAATGATTATTTTGTATTCATCTTATTTTTGACATCAAATAATTGCATCGTAAGAAGATCGATAGCCTTTTTCAAATGATCAAATTCATTTATTGAGTGAATTTGTCCTTCTGTTAGTTTTCTCAAAATCTTGACATTAGCTTTTGCTTCTTCATCTTTTGCAGTTACCTCTAAAGCGTTAATTTTTGCAAGAATGTTCTCCAAATCTTTTATCATTTCTTCTTTAGGTGCGTGTTTATCCATATTCTTGGAATAATTTTTTCCTATATATGACTAGAGTTGTTCATCATCAATCTCTTCAAATGCATCTAAAAACTGGTTGCACGTACAATCTGGAATCTGGCATGAACC
>LUMG01000105.1_pt1 | contig 12991 bp, 17 predicted proteins | sample 729691 | NCBI WGS metagenome assembly LUMG01 (sample SAMN03860269, study PRJNA289734) | marine metagenome | biome: seawater column; feature: ocean; material: water; isolation source: Red Sea water column Station 34 - depth 50m | place: Saudi Arabia: Red Sea | collected 2011-10-15 | depth 50 m
GTATTAATATATTATTTTATTATTATTTTTACCATACATATCATGTATTTATATGGCATATATAATGTATATTATATTTCTTATTAAAAATTGACTAAAAATTAAAAATATCTGGTATAAATACTTTTCTACTTTTTAATAAATTTAAGAATTTAAACAAATCTGGAGTTATTGCTAAAAATAGCCCACTAATAAATATTGATATCATGTGATCTCTATCAAATATCTGTAAATCAGTGTTGAAATCATCATTTCTGGATAGAAATACCCATCAAATGCTCTTTTATGCATAATTAGTGCTTTTTTTACTGTGCTATATAGAACAAAACCTTTGATTTAGACTAGATACCATACCTTGATAGCACATCTCTACTCTGTCTGAGTATTTTTGCCTTAAAAAACCTTAAAAGTATCTTTTGAAACGGCATCCATGCAATTCTAATACCACTTTTGTTATTTTTGAGGATTTCTGAGACTATCCAAGGAGCAACTGTCTCTACATGGTCACAAATTATGTTTGCCATTGGTCGTGCCTTTTCCCACTCATCTTGGCTTAATTTCTTTTGCTCATTGAGCCAGTTTTCTGTAATTAATACTCCAGGGCTTATACTTGCAATTGTTACGCCAGTATTTTTATTCTCTTCGACTAAATACTTTGTCAGTATATTTATACTTGCTTTTGTAGAGCTATATATACCCATTCCTGGTGTAAGAAACTTTCCGTCATAACTGCCTCCAAGCATGTTGTATAAACTTCCTCGACCTTGACTTCTGAATCCATTTATTGCGACTTGAGACCCTAAAATGGTTCCCAATGAATTTGTGCTTATCATCGACGATACCAAGTCTTGAGGGACCTTATGAACTTTGTTATAGCTTGATGCAAAACCTGCGTTATTGATCCAATAATCTACTGTTCCAAACTCAGATTTAGCCAATTGCCAGAGTGCTTCTAATTCACGTTTTTTTGATATGTCACATGCCTGGCCAATTACGCTGCCTTCATAGTTGCTATTCATTTGTTCTGAGACATTGATTATGTCATCTTCACTTCTGCTGGATATAACGACATTATGGCCAAGACGAGCGAATTCATTGGCTAGTCCCCTACCAATTCCTTTCGTACTACCAGTAATTACAACTGTTGCCATAAGATACCTTTGAAAGTAAAAATAATTCCAACAATATAGATACTAAAGTAGATTATACTTTATTGATATATGGAATATAGAAATCTTAAAAATACGGAATTGAAACTTCCTATCATCACTTTAGGCGCCCTGAATTTTGGGTTCTTTTGTGATGAAGATAAAAGCATCAATACTATAAAAGCTGCCATTGATAATGGTGTCAATTGCATTGATACTGCACCGACATATGGCGGTATGAAGGGTAAATCAGAGGTCATCACTGGCAAGGCCATTAAAGGAATAAGAGATAAGGTAATTCTAGCAACAAAATTTGGAACAGACCCAGCAACTGGAAGGAATTCAATCAAGGGAGGTGGGACTAGAAAATATATAGTTGAAGCTGTTGAAAACAGTCTGAAATCTCTAGATACAGATTACATAGATTTATATCAAATGCATTTTCCTGATGCAGAAACACCCATTGAAGAAACCTTGAGAACGCTTGAAGATCTTATCCAAAGCGGAAAGGTTAGATACATTGGAGCATCAAACTTCAATGCCGATCAAATGAGTGACAGTGTGAATGTTTCGATTGAAAATAGCTTTAGTCAATTTGTTTCAATTCAATCAAGATACAGCATGCTGACAAGATATATGGAAGAAGATTTGCTTCCAGTTTGTGAGGAGAACAATGTCTCTATTCTCCCCTACTTTCCCTTAGAAAGTGGATTCCTAACTGGCAAGATAAAAAGAGGAGTGGATCCAGAAAAAGGAACAAGATTGGCACTATGGAAAGGTGCATTCACCTCTGATGAATGGTTCAATCTGATCGATGAAGTTGAAAAATTCGGAAATGAAATAAATAGATCTCTACTTGAGATTTCTCTCGCATGGGTTGCAAAAAGGAAGATGGTTGCATCGGTTCTCGTAGGTGCAACATCAGCTGAACAAATGATTCAAAATATAGAAGCAATATCTTGGACCATGTCAGACGAAGAGATGGAAAAGATTGATCAAATTATCTTGGGCTAGATAGATCAGCTGGAAAGAAACTTAAACATTCTATCGGAATCAAAAACCTGGACCTTGACGTCATCTCCTTCGTTAATCTCACCTGCCACATCGACAATACCAACAAGTCCCCTCAATTTCTTTGCTGCTTTAAGAAAGTCTAATTTGCCAGGATAATCACCAGATTTAGTTTTTTGTGTCTTTGATATTTCTTCAGACATATCATGACAAGGCGGATTATACTCTTCTACGATCAGAGTGGCGCCAGATGGGAAAGATAATTTTGATCCTTTGGGTAATTGGGAGAGATCTGGTATTCCTTTAAAACAAAGATTGGCTCCCAAAACTCGTGGGGTTAGATTTTGTGCCAAATCCATTGATTCTGAGATCATTTCAAGCTCCTCTAAAGAAACAGCTGACCATTGACGATTATTTCTCCTAATGGTGCCTGGTGGGTATGCTTCACCCTCATAGATACCTCTCATGTAACTTCTGTGTTTGTCGCCGACAAAACCATCCAATTCGACTTTTGCCGTTCCGATTGAATCTTTTATGAACTCAATGGTTTTACCAACATGAACAGAGACAAGCGTTGCATTAAAGGTCTTTGAATATTCACTCATCGTTAACCTCCATTCGATACCCTGCTTCACTCCATGCCAGCATGTCGCCGTCTATATCAATTATGTCTTCAAATCCAATGCTCTCTAGTAATTGAATCACCTTGCCTGCTCTTACGCCACTTCTGCAGAAAACTGCCATTTGACTGTCTTTGTATTCAGTCAGTAATTCTGGGTCTTCAAGAATCTGCTCATGGGATATATTGATCGCATTTAAAATGTGTCCGCTGTCATATTCGGCTTGGGTTCTCACATCAAGCAATACAAGCTCATGATCCAATTTACTGATGTTCTCATTCAGTTTGCTGACAGTCCAGAGTTCTGCAGAGATAGAATTAAGACTGAAAATCAATGCCAATGCTACATAGATTTTTTTCATTACTTTATTGGTGTCAATAGTTGGTTTAACTCGATCATGTTTCCATCTGGATCGTAGATGATTGAAACATTCACTTTGATTACATCTGAACCATCATATGAGGGGTATTCTCTATAAGTTGGCTCTCTGTAAACCTCTACTCCAGGAACCTCAATTACCCTCTCCCATTTTTTATCAAGATCATTTGTATTAAAAAGATGGATATTGCCCTGTGGAACAAAGGCTTTCCGTTCTATAGGAAGATTCCTCCTATCGGATGATGGACTGCCATAATCCAATTCCCAAAGGCCCAATATTCCGACATGTTCGTCCTTTGTTTTTAAGAAAATCAATCTTGATTGACTTCCATCTCTGGATGTCAAGATGTTGTCATATACAACCTCCATCCCTAATGCATCTTTATAGAGCATGAGAGATGTTTCTATATTTCTGACTATGAGTGTGGTTCTTCGAAAGACAATCTCTTGCTTTGAAACATCAAAAACTGGTTCCTGATTCGTATCAGAGAATACGGCTTTATTTGTGAATAAAACAATCAGTATTGTAAAAATTGATCCTACAAGCTTCATTTTTTATTCCAGTTTTCCATGAAGTAAGGTGAGAATAGAAATGCTGGGAAGAATACAATCAGTTCCAGATAAAATGTCTTCACAAAATCCAGTGGACCTTTAAAACCATCAAATTGTTCAGGCTCAAACTGATGACCAATTCCCTGAAGTACGATTGCTAAAAGTATCAAAGAAAAGCCCATTAATATTTGAGAGAAATCGATGAAATTAAAGAGCCCGATCAGCATCAGAATATTGCCAGTTATAAACATCATTGAGCCAAAAATGTGAATGACTAAATTCAGTCGGCTTTGATGTAATCTTTGATAGTACCTGTATTCTTTTTCACTGATCATTTAGTATCGCAATCCCCTCTTCCATTCTTTTTAGTTGTTCAAGTTGTGTAGAAATCGAATTTTGTATCTCTAATGATACCTCAGGATTATCAACCAGTCCTGACCATCTTTCAATTGTGAGCTGAGTATCCCCTCTTCCCATTGCAATGAGTCCAGAGAGCCAAAGAATTTGAGTATTCTCTGGATTCATCATCAAAGTCTCTTCAATCAATTGATCGATGTCATATGGAAAATCAGTGGGTCTTAACATCAAAGTCGACTCAATTAAACCAAGATTAATCTCAAAATCAGAATTCTCATCCAAGATTTGATAGCCTTTCAAGAATTTTTCATAGGCCAACTCAAATCTACCTGATTTAATATAGTGTGATCCAAGAGCCTTGATCACTCTCAAGTCATCAGGATTCTCGAGAAGAAATTCTTCTAATTTCTCAACAGAATTATTGAGTTGCTCGTTTGTTGCTTGTTGGCTTTCAGTGAAGTTTGAAACCGCTTCATAATTTAGATATACAAATGATGAAATAAACAAAAATGCAATAAAGAAAGCACTGTATTTCATAGAAGTTGAGCCCAAGGCATTGATCAGAATACTAGAACAATACAATAAGCCCATGCATGCCAGAAAAGTGAGGAATATAAATATGGGATCGCTGAACATTTAATTTCCTATTTTTCTAAACCAACCATAAAACATCAGCAACAAAATAATGGGTGAAAACCAAAGAAACAATGTCTTTTGAGTAAAAGCAGGCTCATAGAGTATGAACTCACCATAGCGATCAAGTAGGTATGTTTTTATTTCGATATCAGATTTACCATCTTGAATTTGTAATTTGATCTCGCGACGAAGATCTTTGGCCAACTCTGCATTTGATTCAGCAACTGATTGATTTTGACAGACCAAGCATCGAACTTCTTGAATGAGTGATTGATATCTCATTTGATCATTTGTATCAAGCTCATTGGCACTGATGCCTGAAGTAAAAAACATCATAAATAAAAAAAATGTAGCCCTTCTAATCAATTCAATTCACCAAGTACAGGCAGTATATCTCTTTCAAATATTTCCCTATCTAATGGGCCAATGTGTTTAAAGTGTATGATGCCATTGGAGTCGATCAAGAAGGTTTCTGGTGCTCCATAGACTCCAAAATCAATTGCTGTTTTACCTTCGGGATCTTTTAACACAATGGAGTACGGATCACCCAATTGGTTTAACCATAACTTTGCAAGCTGATCATCATCTTTCCAATTCAATCCTATGATTGGTATATCAAGGTTTTCATCTTGGCTCAGCTCGACAAGAAATTCATGCTCAATCTCACAACCCACGCACCAAGTTGCCCAAACATTTATCAGGGATATCTCACCAATTATTTCCTCATTGCTATACATTTCTTCTGTGATTAGATTCTGAAGTGTGAATTGAGGAATCGACTTTCCAATGAGTGGTGATGGTAACTCAGAATCAGAATCAAATAAGCTCTGAGCCAGAAACCCCATTAATACAAAAAAAATAACGAGAGGCAGTATTCGTCTGGTCATTGGGAGCTCCCAATAGTTCTTTTGCTTAAAAATACCCTGATTAAACCACCCATCATCATGACAATTGGTCCATACCATATAAGTCTTAAGAGTGGTTTGTATTGAAGATGCATACTCCATGAACCACCACCGATGTCCTCTCCAATTGCAATGAAAAGATCTCTAAATAGGTTTGCCTCTATCCCAGCTTCTGTCATACCCATTGATGAAGAATCATATACTCTCTTTTCTGGATATACAGTCTCTATGTATTCCCCGTCTTTACTGATTTCTATGGTGGCATACTGAGCGAGATAATTTGGCCCATTTCGTTTTCCGATTTCAGTCAACCTAAACTCGTAATCACCTACAGTTGAGGACTGCTCGATGCCCATGCTGTCATCAAATGTGATTCCATATGAACTGGTTACTGTTATCCCCAGTATCATCAAACCCAAGCCAATATGACCAAGCATCATTGGCATATAGATCATGCTTTTATTGATTGAAAACTGATTTTTAATAAGGGGCGATACTCCTGTGAGTATGGTCCATAGTGCCAAAAGGACTCCGACTAACGTAAGAAGTGACACCCAACCATAAATCAATGGAAACAAAAGGCTCAATACAATAGCACCCAAAATAATGGGTGATACTTTTTTAATTAAATTCTTTGAGTCATGACTCCAATTTGAAAATACAGCGACTCCAATAGAAATCAATAAAGGGATAAACGGAAATAAAATTACAAAATTAAAATACGGCGGTCCAACTGATATTTTCCCCAGATCAAGCATTTCAAGAATCAATGGATAAATCGTACCTATCAAAACCAAGCCTGCAGAAGCACATAGGAAAACATTGTTTAAAAGCAAAAGAGATTCTCTCGATAATGGGTGAAGTTTTTCTTGTTTGTTCTTCTTTTGTTTGACCGAGTAGATCATCAATGCTGAACCTGAAAAAAATGCGAGCAGAACTAAAATAAAAAGGCCTCTTTGAGGGTCAGATGCAAAAGAGTGAACAGATATTAGAACACCAGAACGAACCAAGAATGTGCCCAAAAGACTTAAAGAAAAAGCAGTGATGGCAAGAAGTGTGCTGAAACCATTAAATAATCCCCTCTTCTCAGTAACAATCAATGAATGCATCAATGCCGTTGCAATAAACCATGGCATCAATGATGCATTTTCCACTGGATCCCAGAACCACCATCCACCCCAACCCAATTCATAATATGCCCACCAACTTCCAAGAGCGATGCCGCCAGTTAGGAACATCCAAGATAAAATGGTCCAGCTTCTTGCATGCTTTGCCCACTGATGGTTATTCACAGTCAATAACGAAGAAACTGCGAGTGAAAATGGCACTGCTAAACCCACATAGCCTGCATACAATGTAGGCGGATGAATGACCAATGCAGGATCCTGAAGAAGAGGATTTAGACCCCTTCCTTGAAGTGGAATGGGGAATAAGCGTTCAAACGGATTCGAAGTGTATAGAATAAAGATAAGAAAGCCCAGGCTGATTAAACCAAGTATAGAAAGAGACTGGATTCTAAGATCAGGTGATGACTTAAGTGCTTTGTCTTTTGAGAGAAGCAATGTCCATAATGAGAGTATCAAAACCCATAGCAATAATGACCCCTCGTGACCACCCCAAACGGCTGCAAATTTATATCCAATAGGCAATGCTGTATTGGAATTTGAAGCAACATATAAAACTGAAAAATCATCTTGTAGAAATGAAGTCGTTAGCAAAGCAAAACAAATCACGAGAGAGATTGTTTGAAACGTTGTGACTCTGTCAATGAATGTCTCTATGTTTTCAATTTTATTTAATAGAGGACTGATCCCACCTAGAAACTGAAATAAAGCAGATGCAAGGGCAGCTACCAAAAAAATTTGGCCTAACTCTGGGATCATGAAGACGACTCGTTCATGGGGTGGATATCAGGAGGCATATAATTCTCATCATGTTTTGCAAGCACCTCACTTGCTATGAAAACCTTCATTTTGTTGAAGCTTCCTGTGACTATGATGCCTTGCCCTTCTCTGAATAAATCAGGCAAAATCCCAGTATAGTTGACCTCGATGCTCTCAAACCCATCCGTGAGTATGAATCTAGATTTTAGACTGCCTTCAGATCGTTTAAAGCTGCCTACTTCTACCAAACCGCCTACTCGGAATTTTGATTGGTCATCCTCTATATTTTCAATTGCTTCACTTGGTGTCACATAGTAAAGCAAGTTGTCCTGGAATGACGCCAAAATCAGACTGACTGCCACGGCCACACCAATGAGTGTCACTAAAATTCCAATGAATCTTTTCTGGCGAGGTAGCATCTTATTCTGACTGATTCCTGTTTTTTATCATTTCGACGACATCTTTGTGTTTCCTTAGAGCATCATAGTAAGCCAAGAAAAGTGCGAGGAATGAAATAAAGACCGAAGTCCAAACATAAAAATTATATTCCCCCATATCAAATATACTCATATTTTTATCCTCATATTTCTTTCACCCAGTTTGATCTTTTCTCTCTTTTCAATACTTCGGCTGAGCTTGCCCTGCAGATCACTGCAACAAAAAAGAACATGTATCCAATGATCATCACCAAGAGTGGCCATAGCATTTCTCCGACAATCGATGGAGAGTCAAGTTTAGAAATGGTTGATGCTTGATGAAGCGTATTCCACCAAACAACAGAGTAATGAATGATCGGTAAATTGATGATGCCTAAGATTGCAACAAGAGATGCTGAGCGATCGGCTTTTTTCTGTTCTCTGATTGAAGCATGGAGTGTGATGTAACCAAGATAAAGCAATAGCAAAATAAATTCAGAGGTCAGTCTGGCATCCCAAACCCAAGCAGTTCCCCACATGGGTTTGCCCCATAGCATCCCTGTGAGAAGTGCGATAGTGGTCATTAATGCTCCAAATGGTGCAATGCTCTTAGCAACAGAGAACGCCACATTAGATCTCCAAACGATTCCTATGATTGATGCAAAACCCATTGCAGCATAGGCACTCATTGATAAATAAGCACTGGGTACATGAAAATAAATGATCCTGAATGCATCGCCCATCTGATAATCTTCTGGTGCTAAAAATAATCCACCAGCGGATCCTATAAGGATCAATAAAAGACCAAAATAAAGGCACCAGGGTTCTAGTCTTGTCACAAATCTATAAAAATTTGGAGGGGAACCATATTTATATATTGCTTTTAAACCCATGCTCTAATCCATTGATATTTTGAGTGCTGAGGCTGTTATCCAAGGCCCAAGAAATAAACTGAGCATCATCATACCTGTAAGGAAATAAAGTGGTCCAGAAATATCCAATCCTAAAATTGAATTCTCTATGGCTTTAGATCCAAATATTAAAATTGGAAGTGTTATTGGCGTAATAATCAGCGTCATCAAGGCGCCAGGATATCTAATACCAAGTGTGATTGCAGCGGTGAAAGCATTGATATTTATCATTGTCATTGTTGAGAGAAAAAGTGTCATCTGTATGATTAAAATGTCTTTGCCTGTCACAAAATAAATCATAGCAATCAAACCTGAAACTAGAATAAGAGGTAAAGATGTAAAAAGCCAAAAGGCGAGTGTTTTTGTGAAGATCAATCCAACAAATGATTTCTTTGAGAGCAATAATTGTTCAATGGTTCCATTCTGAAAATCTGCCTTGAACATATTTTGCATCGATAGCAATGATGCAAAAAAAGAAGAAAACATCATGATGGGGCCAACGATGGACAACAAAAAATCTTTTCCAGAATCACTGATTAGTGGGAACAATATTACAGTCAGAAAAAATAGAATGATACCTGTTAGAACATCGGTCCAACGTTTTATGGCAACCTTTGTTTCTCGGAAAAATAATTGAAAATAAGTCTCCACTATGACTCCAATACAATGTCTAATTTAGGAGATTCTGATAAATCACCTTGGTTTGATGTTCGAATGATCATTCCTTTACTCTGAGTATGTAAATCCATTCTATGAGTTAGATATTCGATTGATGCCTGGTCGAGATTCGCATATGGTTCATCCATTATCCACACTGATCGCTTAGATAAAATTAGACTAATGAGAGCAGTTTTCTTTGCTTGTCCGCTGGAAAGAATTTCAACCGGTTTATCCAAGACAGAATCTAAATTAAAACCCGAGACCAAGTCGTTCAATTCGTTTAAATCCCCAACATTGGGATTCATAGTGATGTTATCAATTGCTGAAATTTCATTGATCAGTCCATTCTTATGGCCAAGGTATGCAATTTCATTCTGAAAAGATGAATCAATGTCATCAATTGATAGCTGATTCCATTTGATATGCCCTTCACTGAGCTCTGTAAATCCACAGATTGATCTTATGAGACTGGTCTTACCGCTGCCGTTGGCACCTTTGATCAAGGCTTGCTTGCCATCATCTATATTAAAATCTATATCGATGAATATTGGTGTATCATCTCGATAAAGGCATGCGCTTTGAATTTCTAGAAGGTTAGAAATACTAGACCTCCAAATTCCTAATTGGTGATATCAATCACGATCTTGCCAAAATGGGACCCTGAAGGCATGCCATAGATTTCATTTATCGCATCATCAAAGCCAACTGTTTTACCGATGATCGGGTGAATCTCATGTTCTTCAAAAAATTGATTTAGCTCGCTGTGGTCTTCCCTGCTTCCGACTGTGATTCCATGCACATGTAAGTTCTTGAATACCATCTGCATCAGATTTAACTGAACATTGATGCCACCAAGGGCTCCGATGACACTGATATGACCACCTATTTTGAGGGCATTAATCGTTTGTGGGAATGTTGACTCACCGCCAATTTCAATGACCAGGTCAACGCCTCCATTGGATAATCCAAACGCATCACTTCCCCATTCAGGATTCTCTTTGTAGTTGATGGTATGATCCGCTCCCAATTCCTTTGCTCTTTGCAACTTTTCATTGCTGCTCGACGTAATAATCACATTTGCTTGCATCGCTTTTAAAATCTGTAAAGCAAGCACAGAAACACCACCTGTTCCCAGAAGAAGGACTGTATCCCCAGGACCAATATTGGCTGCCTTGATGCAAGTCCATGCAGTCACAGCGGCACAGGGTATGGTTGATGCTTCCTGATAAGACATGTATTCAGGTATGGGTAGAACAGCTTCTTTGGGTAAAACAGCATATTCAGAGAGAACTCCAGCTGCATCTGAGCCAGTTGAAACCATTCGGTTTGAGTTATTTGCATTCCAATCCTGCCAGAATACAGAAGTCACTCGATCACCCACATTGTATTCTGTGACATCATTTCCAACTGCTACAATCTCTCCTGCTCCGTCAGAAAGGGGGACAAGAGGTAATTCAATATTCGGGTTATAAAGCCCTTTGGCAATCATGAAATCTCTGAAGTTCAGTGACGCAGCATGCACCTTGATGACCACTTCACCAATGCATGGAGTCGGTGTCCCTCTTTCGTTTTGTTGAAAACCTTCATCGCCAAAATTATTTAATTCTATTAATTTCATCTGTCTATACCTTTGTTCTATTTCAACAAGCTATGTTAATACAGGTGGTGATGATTTGCTTAGATTTGAAAGATAATTACATAAAAAACTAAGGCCAATCCTGTCAGGGGTTCGGATTGGCCTTAGCTATGGTTCTGCCTTTATGGCAAATTTTATTACTTCTTGTGTTTCTTGTTTCCTTTATGTCGTTTTTTATTCCTTTTCTTTTTCCCTTTATCTTTCCCTTTACCATGACCTCTCATTTTCTTATCACGCATCTTTTCTTTTCGTTTTTCCATGCGTTTCGAGTTCTTATCAAATTGAGCCATTTGTTCTTCTGAAAGCACCGTGGAAAGTTTCTCCTTCGTGCCTTTCTTAAGCTCATCCATGGCATCCATGGATTGCTCTCTCATCTCTGCTCTTAACCCCATTCCTTCTTTGATACTGGATGACATGATTGATCTGACTTCTTTTCTTTGTTCGTCAGTTAAATCCATGTCTTGGAATAACATCCTTATACCGCGATCATTGTGATCATGTGCATAGGCATTGTTTAGAAGTGACATTGAACCCAAGTAGAGAATAGCTCCAATAGCAAATGATATATATTTCATATTTTTCATATTTGGCTCTCAAATATTTTTCTATGATTGACATTCTTCACCTAAATCTTGAAGTAAATATGAAGAAAAGATGAATTGTAAATTTAAACTGTAATAATGAATTTATAATTTGGACATATTGATGGGCATATAAGTGAAAATTTTTCCTAAATTCTTTCTATCATATTGGCTGAGCTTTTGTGCAGTAACGCTCATGATATTTGCTGTAGGAACTTATACGTTTGAACGTGATCTATTTCGCTTTGTAACCAGGATTGAAACGGCACAGTTACAAACATTTGCATCAGAAATCGAGGATTATTATGCAGAAGTGCAGACTTGGGACTTTCTTAGAGAAAACCCGAGAATGGCAGACCTTATTTTAAGACAGAGACGTTCATTTGATGAGAATCTAATCATACTTCCAAATGTCGTGAACGAACGAAGGAGGTTCAGATTTTCATTCAATAAAAATCAAGACATTGAAAGGCCTGGAAGACTATATCTCCTGGATGAAAACCTAGAAATTGTAATTGGCAATAAAGACATACTGGATGAAATCTCAGCCAATGAGTCCTTGGAGATGATCCTAAACGACCGGTTCATAGTCACTCCAATAAATTTTGAAAATGAACAGATTGGTACACTTGCACTCATTATCTCTGAGAGGTTGTATGAAGAAATTGATTTGGCTTTTGCTAGATCAAACAATCAAACGCTTCGATTCTCAGCAATAGCTGGGCTCCTTTTTGCAGCAATCATATCGCTCGTGCTCACAATGAATATAACTGGACCTATCAGGAAATTGGGTCGAGGAACCAGGAGTTTGATCAGTGGTGAATTCAAAACAAGAGTATCCATTCAAAATAGAGATGAATTAGGAAAACTATCAAGAGACTTCAATATATTGGCTAAAACATTGGATAAAAACTCAGAATCTCAAAAACAATGGCTTGCAGATATTTCTCATGAACTCAGAACACCCATTGCAATTCTAAAAAGCGAACTGGAGGCAGTCGAAGATGGCATCAGAGAGTTTGACAAAGAAACACTTCAGTCGCTGACTCATGAGGTAAAAAGAATCAATAATCTTGTGAATGATTTATATGAGCTCACCCTTGCTGACTTGGGTGCAATGAAATATCAAATGAGAGAGATGAATATTGGTTCTTGTCTAAAAGAGGTGATTGAATCATATCGAGACAGATTGGAATCATCTGAAATAGAAATAAAAGAATTGATTGATACAGAGGGTTCTTTTCTTGGAGACAGTTATCGATTAGAACAGTTATTTACGAATCTAATTGAAAACACC
>LUMG01000186.1_pt1 | contig 12959 bp, 18 predicted proteins | sample 729691 | NCBI WGS metagenome assembly LUMG01 (sample SAMN03860269, study PRJNA289734) | marine metagenome | biome: seawater column; feature: ocean; material: water; isolation source: Red Sea water column Station 34 - depth 50m | place: Saudi Arabia: Red Sea | collected 2011-10-15 | depth 50 m
GGAATATCTTGAACCTCTGTCATCTCTGGAATATCTTGAACCTCTGTCATCTCTGGAATATCTATCTCTACCAAAATCATCGGGTTTATTTTCTCTAAAACAATCACTGCAATAAACCGGTTTATTGCTTCTTGGTACAAATGGAACTGTGCATTGATCACCACAATCAGCACAAGTTACAGTAGTATCTTGTCGGACATTATCTCTGGAATTTCTAAATGAACGAGATGGTCTGTCATTAGATGAAGAGTTTCGATTAGAGTATTTTTTATCTGAATGTTTTGATCTGTAAAATTCCATTTTATAATAAATTTGAGTATTGTTGGATATAGATACTTAGATCTCTAATTTATGCCTAAATTTTGAAAAAATTGTTAAACTAGAGATTTATCCATTTCTGTAGACATTAATTCCTGAACTTTAAGAAAATATAATTTTGTAGAATATGGCATATCATCTAAATTATTATCAACTACAATCATAAAATATCTAACAGCCCTTTTTGAAATATCTAAATTAAATTTCATTGGTAGAATAGGATCTTGATTTACTTTGATTTTATCTTCTAACCAAGGTGGTGCCATTTCAATTGTTTCTTTAATGATTTTATCATACCAAAATGAAAGATTTTGAGGTTGAAGACCTTGTTTTAGGTTTGATACATCATTATCAATTTTTTTCATCATATGATTGATTATTGTCATAAAAATTCATTCAACAATTTTGTTTTATTCAGATTACTCAAAATACTGTAAGCTACTTGTCAATTGATAGCAAGTTTCCTTCAGAATCAATTTCAGAATTTTTTATTCTAGTAGTAGAAATTCTTTCTCCATCTTTGGCCAAAGACATTGGAACTACAATTACTTCAACAGAAGATAAATTACGTTCGGCTCTTAACTGATTCAAAATATCACCTTGGTTTTTGGTTTCGTCGCTTACAACAAGGGCTTGAACTTCATTTTGTAAAACTGCAGGTCCAAAATCATTATTTAATTGACTAATTTCAAAATAAGAATTTGGGAATTTTTTGAAAATAATTGATGTTAAGTTTTTGAGGCGTTCATCATATTTGTGAATAGGATTTTTTCCCTTTTTTTGTACAAATTCATCACTAGTTAATCCAATAATGACTTTTTCAGAAATTTCAAATGCTGTAGAAAGTAAAGTCAAATGTCCACGATGAATTATATCAAAAGTTCCACCCATAGCAATTAAAGAAAATTTTGACATGTATTGATATGAAATTCTTTGAAAATAAATCTACTAGTTTACTAAAATTTGTATTAAATATCCGGAGGCTCCAAGAAAGGTATTTTCATCTCAAACAAACGTTTCAATGAAAATTGGGTTTTTTAGAGTCTAATCTATAGATTAGAAGTTTTGTAATTTTTAGTATCTTGGAACGATGCTAAGTCTTGATTTTGCAGAGATTGCAACTATTGAGATAATTGCGACTGCTAGAATCATGGCTGCAATTGTTTCTGCATCATCTGATTCCTCGCCATCAACTAATACCATAAAGATACCTCTTTGTGTTGATTCTGAAGGACTGATTGTCAATACACCATCATCATCTGCATGGATGTTAATGATGACTGAATTATCATCGAGGTTTACTGTTGCACTTGTGATATGTCCACCTGAAATATCATAAGAAGTACAATTACCTCCAATGCTTACTTCATTTGAATTACAAGTAGTAGGTAAATTTGGATTGAATTGAGGCGAAGGAAGTTCTAAGTTAATGGTATCAGAATAGAATTTATCAGATTCTGAGAATAAAACAAATCCTACAGAAGAAGAGTTAATTTCTTCAGTTAATTTTATGGAGGTTAATTCATCGATACCCAGAGTCCCAACATTGATTTTAGAAACTTGTATAATTCTATCAAAAACATCGTAAAAAGCAAGATATACAGATGCAAGTATAGTACTTCCTTCATTAACTTCTAAAGGTTCAGGATTAAGTTCATCATAAAAATATGCTTGAACTTTAACATTAGTTACAAAAGATAAAGGATCATTATTTTCAATTATTCCAATAACAACAGTATGTCCTTCAGAATCCTGATAAACATAATTTGTATTGGAATTTGTTGAAACAATCAAAGTTGGATTGGTATCAGTATATTCTTGTGAAAAAGATTGAGTTGTAGGAAACAAAATAAAAATGAAAACAATCCCAAAAAGTAATTTCTTCATTAGATGATATCGATAAAAACCATTTATCAAGGATCTGGTACAAAAATGATAATAACATTAAACATAGTTTACACTAAATTAAAAAGAATAAAAAGAAATTAAAATGGATTTAATTTTATTTTCTCTTTGCGGTAATTGCTAACCAGTATACTAAACCTGGAGCTAAACCAACGATAAGAGGAATCCATACGGGCCATCCGTCTACTGCGCTTGCCATAAGTAAAAACCCAAACTTGTGCTATTTAAATCCACCCAACGTTATGAAATTCATAATTGATCGGAGAATTGAAAGTGGACCGGACGGAATTTGAATCCGTGACCCCCCGCGTGCAAGGCGGGTATACTACCAGGCTATACTACCGGCCCACATGAAAATGACTAACAGAGTGGACTTTAATTGTTGTCCTCTAGGATAGAATTTTATTTGAATAGTAAAAATTCATTCCATGGTACTTTTAGAATCACAAATTAAATTAAAAAAAGGAGATATTGCTCCAGATTTTGAATTATTGGGAACAGATGATAAAAAACATGCTCTCAAAGATTATGAAAATCATAAAGGAATCTTAGTAATTTTCATGTGTAATCACTGTCCATATGTTAAAGCAAAAGTAGATGCATTAAACGAATTATTTGATGAGTGTGGAAAAGACATTGCAATTATAGGAATCAACAGTAATGATCCTACAAATGTTCCAGAAGACAGTTTTGATGCAATGAAGCAAACTGCAAAAGAGAAAAACTTTCAATTTGATTATTTAGTAGATGAAACTCAAGAAATTGCAAAAAAGTATGGTGCAATGTGTACCCCAGATCCATTCTTGTTTAACAGTCAAAAAGAATTAGTTTTTCATGGTAGAATTGATAATGCCATGAAACCAGATGACATAGCCACAGAAAAAACAATGATTCTAAATATGAAAAAATTGATTGCTGGAGAAAAAATTGAGAAAGATTTTGACCCATCAATCGGTTGCTCAATTAAATGGAAAGAAGACTAAATTTTTAGCGTTACAACCCTAGTTCAATTTACATTAAGTTGTCAAAATTATGGTTATTATAGTCGGATTCCATAAAGTCATTTACGGGCTCGTAGCTCAGCTTGGCTGGAGCGTTCGACTGATAATCGAAAGGTCATGTGTTCGAATCACATCGGGCCCATTTTCAATTATTTAATATTTTGAGAAATAGTATTTGACCATTGTAAAATATCACCAAAATCATCAGATAATAAATCAGAATCAATTTTAGTTTTTTTAGAAACTTTTCCACATAATGCTAATTTGATTTGTTTACCAGATTTTTCTTTATTTGGGTTAATAGAATCAGCAAAAAAGCTTAAGCCTTCAGAAGTTTGTGAAAATACTACTACTAATAAAATCCCAGGTTTTTGTTTCCAAATTTTACTAACTAATTTTTGAAAATCTAAATCAAACAAGACATCAATTGCATAAGACATGTCACCTAAGTGAGAAACAGTCCAACCATCAGAGTGAAAAGATGCTGAAGCAGATTCAGAAATTAAGATACTTTCAGGATCAGCTGCAATAACAACCACATTTTTTTTAGAATCTAAGACTACGGGAATTTGATTGAAAATACTTAGAGATTTAGATACAATATTTCTCAAAAGATTTTGTTCTGCAGTTCCAATTTTTCCAGAATCAAACAATTCACGTATATGATCAATTGCGGGATAAATTACTTCAATAATCATTCGGTTAACTAAAGCACCAGAATTAAGACAATTTCGAATTAAGGAATAAATCTCCTCCTCATTACCTTTTACTAATAATTCAAGATATCGTGAAGTTATTTTGAAATAATCATCTGGAAATGAAAAGGCTTCTTGTCCAGGTTCTAAAAACCACAATGTGACATTACCAATATCTTTTTGTCGAAGTAATCCTTCTGCTGCAAAAACTTTAAGATATTTTGTCATAGTAATTCTACTAACATTAATTTTTTTAGAAATCTCAATGCCAGACATTCCACTATCAGAATCTGTTAGAACAGAAATCAGTTTTTCTCTAATGTCTCTAACAAGATAACCTTTAGCCATAATTATCTTCAATCACAGTATGGTATAAAGACTAATTTTCACTTATGAAAAAAGTGAAAATAAAACATTATATACTTGGGTACCTTAAATTACGGTAAGGAAAAGTAAATTGCCAAAAGCCGGATTCAAATCAATCACAGTTTCAGAAACAGTCTATGATAAATTCCACGAAGTTTATCAAAATAGCAAAGACGACCTTACAATGAAAGGGGTCAATAGTTTTTCAGGTTATGTTACTTACATGTTAGAAGAGATGATGCAAAAGGACAAGACTTTTGCAAGATATGCTCCAAAGATAGAAAAAATTTCTATTGATGATGATAGAGTAATTCTAAAAGACAATATGAAAAATAGAATTGCAGAAGTTGCAGTTCAGAAAGGTGAATTATTTTGCCAATTATGTGAGGAAAAAGATTGTGTCCATGTTGGATATGTTTTCTCATTACCAGATGTTTACGAAGTATTAAACGCTAGAGGAATTAAACATCCAAAATAAAGTGGAGGAGGTGGGATTTGAACCCACGAACTCCTGAGAGACAGGATCACCCATTATTTGATCTTAAGTCCTGCATGTCCAAAAGCACTAAGTGCTTACTTTGGCCAGGCTTGATTACTCCTCCAAAAGATTACAAATATCTGTGAAATTTAACAGTTTAGAAAAATTTTAGTCAGAATGAAGAATTATAAGGATTTTCTTCAGACAAACCATGTGCTTCGATAGCTCAGTCTGGTAGAGCGTTACATTGGTAATGTAAAGGTCGCGGGTTCAGATCCCGTTCGAAGCTTCTAATAATTTTTAATTAACAATTCAAAATGTCCAGTTCTTTTTGTAGAATTTGAATTAATAGAACGATTTGCTTTGATTTTACTTATCTTCCAAGGTTTTTTCGAAAATATATCAACGACTTCTTTAGAATTTGAGTTTGATAAAAGCACATTACATCCTTTTTTATCTAATTTCGTACATAATTCAAATAATCTATTCAGATCATCATATGTAAAATTCTTGTTTGTATAACTTGTAAAATTAGCAGTTTCAGTTACTGGTTGATATGGAGGATCAAAGTAGACTAAATCTCCTTTTTTTACATCACGTAAAACTGCTTCAAAATCACGGCATTGAATCTTGACTTTGCTGGATTTTAAAATATGACTAACTGAACGTAAATTCTCTTCATTGACAATATTTGGATTAGTGTATTTACCTAAAGGAACATTGAATTTACCTTTACTATTTACTCTATACAATCCATTAAAGCAAGTTCTATTCAAAAATAGCAACCTAGATGTTTTTTCAATTTCTTTTTTTGGAGCACTTTCTCTAACCGAATAATAATATGATTTTGAATCTTTTTGATAATATTTTTCATGTTGTTTTAATGAATGTATCAAGTCATCCACATTATCACGAATAGTTGCATATGCTAAAACAAGATCAGAATTTAGATCTGAAATAATACATTTCTGTTTATTATTTTCAGTTAACATATTGAATAGTAATGCACCACCGCCAAGAAAAGGTTCGAAATAAGTACCAAATGAATCAGGTAAATTTTCATTTAAGACTGAAATTAATTGTCGTTTTCCACCAGCCCATTTTACAAAGGGTTTTGGAGTGACTAGAATTTGACCATATTGCTGCTTCATATATTATAATCACAAAATTGCATATTGTCAAAATAGACAATAAAAGATCACAAGCTGTGCAGTATTTTTTAATCAAATTTGTGTAGAGGGTCCCCTAGGAGTAAATAATAAAATGAAAAAGGTTGGGTTTTAGTCCCACTTTGACCATGCGGCCATCCATCTGTATGTCCAAGTGTTCAATTTACAACCTAACGCTGCAAATGTACATGCCAAAACTGCACCTGCACCTGCGCCCAATGCGACTGGACTGTTATAGAACTTACCTACTTGGGGTTCTATCGGTGTCATATATGGTGGCAATGTTGGTCTTGGATATTTGAATGCCGTTTCAAGCGGGTCTGCAACTGTAATGAGGTTTACCATATTGAATAATGGTAAAGACATTCCTACCAGTACGCCGCCAAACAGTATCAAGGAGTGCTTGTTCTTCTTTGTTGCCCAGTAGACTAAGTCCAAAAGCATTGCTGATGGTAACCATACTGGAGTTACAATGAAGTCATATGGATATCCGAGTGCAAACCATGCACCTTTTGCAATCCATGTGTATACTGTCATAATTAGAGCGTAGTACGTTGCTGTGCCTGGAACGCCTGTAAATGTAAGATAGTATGTAGCTCCTACAATAAGCATCAAAGTTTGCGATATTGAAAATACCGTGTACGATGTCCAAGCCCAGTCAGTGTAGAAGATGTAGTCTCCTGCATTAATTGTTAACAGTGTAGAGTTAACTGCAACTACTACTATGAATAAGTAGTGTGTACATCGTCTTAACCAGACCATATGGAATTGAGGAAAAGGTCTGTATATAAAATTTTAGAGTGTTATGAAGATCGGCAAATTTGACTTAAATTAAAATGAAAAAGAAGTGTCTTGAGGTGGTTTCTGTTTATTTTCCGATGAATAATGCTATCATTATTGTACCGATTGTAACAGCACCTACTACTCCAGCAACGATACCGTTACTGTTTTTGTTGGAACCTTCTTCCATTACTTTAACACAGAAGATGTAACCAATTGCCTCAATGATTGTGAGTACGATGAATGCAAAGTGACCACTTGGTGTTGGATATGCCCAAGGATAATAGAAATATCCTGCTGCAGTTCCAGCAAAAGTTGCTAACCATGCTGCGATAAATGAAATGGTAATCATTCCAGTCATGTTTTCAACGCGTCGTCCAATCATTCGTTCAACGTCAGCGCTTGATGATCCACCAGCGCCGCCAGAACCGAATCCTTTAGGAAGAGTCATTATGGAATTAATGGGATTCAGAATCCTTTTAAATACTTAGAAAAATAATAAAAATAGAAAAAAAGTGTGCGTTTGCACGTTTTGTCTATGGGATGCTTCTACTGTACAATTTACCTTCTAAGGCCATCTTGTACATTTCTGCAACATATGGATTCTCACCAGGAGTTTCTGCACCTAGTTCTACGAGTCGAGCATATACTCTGACTACGTATGCTAATGCACCCATGAAAGCCACTACGACTCCCATGTTAAACATCCAGTGATTTGGTACTGCAAAGATCTCCTCTACAAACCAGAAATGCCACATCTCATTGACCCCAATTGTGAACATTGTTGCTAAGTAACCAAGAATGGTCATCTTAAGACCAGTGTTCATTGAATTGTTAGGACCTCTAAGAACAGGTATTTTTCTATCATAGATTGCTGCTGCTCCCCATCCAAGTGGTAATGTGATGAAGTGGGAGTATAGCCACCAGTGTGCTGGTGTAAATGCACTATCTCTGATAGAGGTTTGATGCAAAGAACCATCAACGAAGTTATCTACTTCGACTGATGCTGCAGTTGATCCCATAGCTATGACGATGAGCCAGATTTTCTTTAGTCTCTGGATCTCAACTTCTTTTGGAATTAATGCGGGCATCTGTGCCATGTGTACATATGGGTAAATTCAGGATATAAAGCAAGAGTTCATAATTTCAAGATTTTTCTTCAAAAAATTATCATATATTATTAATTAATTTGAAATAAATTATTTTTAATATATAAAATTTGATAAAAATTACATCATTTTTTTATTGAATTCATTGTATAACATCAATGATTAACATATGAATAACGTCGATCCTCGTCAAGAAGGTAAAACATATAACGATGCAATCTACCTCTCCATTAATAGGGATATAATATGGTCGAACAAAAGATTATCGTATTAGGACTAGCTGTAGTACTTGCACTAGGAACATTAGGATTCAACTGGGTTGAATCAATAATGCCAACTGCAGATGCACACGGTGTCCAAGCACAACTCCAAAGTCGATTCATCAGAATAGAAGATGAAACCTTCAATAGACAATCCCTACAAACTGGCGAAACCTTGACACTTCAAGGAACATTAGTCAGTCTCGTAGAAAGAGACCTTAGAGGATGGTTATCCATTTTCTCAGAGTCAACTAACGCAGGTAACAGATGGGAAATGTTAGCAAGAGACCCACCAGGAAACGTCTTTGACATTCCAGGTAACTCAGTTCTTGAATACTCATTATCTGCTAAAGCACTTGAAGCAGGTGTATACCACGTACACACCCAACTCAATGTAGCTCAAGTTGGTCCAGGACTCGGTCCAGGTCAAACTGTTGTCGTAGAAGGTGAACCAATTATCAAACCAATTCCATATACCAATATTGCATACCAATCAATCATAATTGGTGTCGGATATGTTATTACGTTTGCAACTAGACCTTGGCAAGTTATCTAAACAACCCAACCTTTTTCATTTTATAGATACCACTTACGCTTTGCGTTAAACAATCATGATCTTTTTTTTCATAAAAAAAAAATAGAAAAAATTCCGAAATTTTAAAATCATAAAATTAGATCTGAATCAAAGTTATTTTTTTGGAGAAGTTGAATTTCGTTCAGATATGTACAAAGTAAATATTCAAAATGAAAGAAGAGGAAAAGTTCTGAAATTACCATTTCCAATAGAGTCAGAAAAAGATAGAATTGTTGTAAGAGTTTCAGGCCCAGAAGGAGTACTATTTGTAGAAGATTATCTACCATACAAAGGGGAATCAGAATGGTTAGAAATAGACTCTAATGAAATTGCATTTTTTCTAGCAGATCATCAAGACCAATTAGATACAATTGAAGTGATGTATGAATAAAAGAAAGGACTTTAAGGAATCTTACTAAAATATTGACAATGAAATGGCCAGGAACTGGAGATCCATATAAGAGAAAAAAAGCAATAAAATTTCTTGTAATTAGTGCAGCTGTAGGGGCTATTGCAGTATTACTTACAACTGTAGGGGTAAATCCAATGATAGCCAAACAAGCACATAATGCATGTATAGATGATATGGAGACAGATTGGAAAATATCATTTACATTTGAAATGATCATGGACGGTCAAAAAGCAGAAGTTCAGCCAAACATCGGAATTTCAGATGAGTGTCAAAGAGCTATATACACACTATCTAATGACGGAACAGTTTATGCAGAATGGAGTGAAAATCCAAATTTTGAATTAGGACATTTCCTATACATTTCCAAGTTTCAAATAAGAGATATGGAAGAATCAAAAACTGAGATTTATGTAAATGATAGATTAGCCGAAAACGGCCTAAAAACACCATTGCAAGATAAGTATCACTACAAAGCAGTATTTACTTCAAAGAATTATGATACATCAAAAGATAAAGACTTCTTGCCACCACTACCAGAGAATTAAATTCGTAATACAGAAAATTCAGACTTTGTGAATTATTGAAATTTTTTACAAGTATTCAAAACTTGATTTTTGAGTTCAAAAGTAGGTAGATGAACTGCCTTGAAGATATTAAAAATAATGAAAAGATGTAAGTGGTAAGTTTACCAGTATTTACCGTTGTCTGGAATAAGACCAATACCTTCTCTTTCAAAGTGTCTGTCTAATTCATCAACCCATCTCTCACGGTTGTCTTTGTATGCCCAGCCGTGTACACGTAACCAAAATGAGATTACTCCAAGAAGGAATATTGTGAACATGATGGTTCCGAAGATGTAAATCATTACATCATAGAATAATGGATCATAGTTTGGTCCTAATTGTCCTGTTAGTGTTGACAGGATACTTAGGAAAGTACCTACGATAGGAATCATAATATTTTTGCACTATTTGTGCGATATATACATTTCTTTTATTCTTACAAAGTACGAGATCAGTATCCACTAAGAGAAAATAATAAAATGAAAAGGAAAAGTGAGGTTTTTTTTATCCTCTGCCCATTGCTGCGTATTTACCTGATCTTCCTCTAATGAAGAAAGCTCCTGCAATACCACCGAATACTGCTCCTGCAATTACTGCTGCACCAACAACACCATCTGCACTAATGTATGGAGTTCCTGATCCAGCTGCTGGATTTGCTTCAGCAGAAGCAACTCTACGAGATTGAATCTCTAGTGCTTCCTCTAAAGTATATGATCCGGTTTGTCCTTCACTACCAACATTGCCCATGTACTGTGCAAATGCAAGAGAACTTTGTGCTGAAAGTCCGATAGTGAAGACAGCGATTAAGGATGCTGCTAATAGTATTTTTGAATTCATACTTTTTACCTGTCGTTTTTCCTGCCAGTGACTTATTTAACTTTTATTCTAAGTGTTATTTTTAGGAGATAGTTGCGAGATCAGCAAAAGTAACGTTTAATTCTACTTGTAATTGAGCCAAGTCATGGGACGAATGCATACTCATAGACATGGAAAATCACATTCAATTAGACCAGCAACATTACGTGCACCTTCATGGATCACATTAACACCTGCTGAAATTGAAGCACTAGTCATCAAGTATGCCAAAGATGGTTTAACTCCAAGTCAAATTGGAATTAAATTAAGAGATCAACATTCAATTCCATTAATCAAGCCAATTACAAAAAAGAGCATTGGTCAAATTCTAGAAGAAAATGATTTGAAACCAGAAATGCCTGAAGACTTGGAAAATATAGTTAACAAAGCAGTAGGACTTCAAAAACACCTTAAAGAAAACAGAGGAGATAATAGAAATGTCAGATCCCTTGAGTTGATTGAGGCAAAAGTTCACAGATTGTCAGTATATTATAAAAAAATTGAAAGAATTCCAAAAACATGGAAGTATAAATCAGTGGTTGCTCAATTAGAGTAATGACAAAAGAGTTTCAAGAATCATTATCACTATTCAAAGATAAAATTTCAGATTGTATAAAATCCAATAAATCAATTTCAATAACAACACACAATGATTGTGATGGATTAACATCTGGGAGTATTATTACAAAAGCGTTAATCAGAGAAGGAGCAAAATGTACGATTAGGACATCAAAAGAATTTAGTAAAAATGTAATTCAATCACTAAAAACAGATTCAAGAGATTTTCATATTATTACAGATTTAGGAGGTGGTTTTGGAAAAGATTTAGATCAAACATTAGGAGATGATTGGATAATTTTAGATCATCACCAAATTTCAGATGAAGAAAAGGAAAATCAAAACATCATTAATTCATGGAAATATGGAATTAATGGAGGCCTAGAAATTTGTGCTGGAGGGATGGCATATTATGCTGCAACAGCATTAAATGAAAAGAATTCAGACTTATCTGAAATTGCAGTAGTTTCAGCTTTAGGAGACAGACAAGACAAGGGTGAAAACAAATCTTTTACTGGGAAAAATTTTGATATTGCCAATACTGCAAAAGAATTAGGCTTAGTTGAAATAGATTTGGATTTATTATTAGTTGGAAGAGAAACTAGGCCCATAGCTGAAGCGCTAGCATTTACATCACAACCATTTATCGAAGGATTAACATGGAATAAAGAATCATGTCTATCGCTTCTAAAATCTTCAGGAATTGAGTTAAAAGAAGAGGGCAGATGGAGGGTTCCTTCAGAATTAGACGATGATGAAAAAAAATCATTGGTAGAAACTATAGCAAATTTCTCATCCGAAAAAAATACTTCAGAATTAATGTCTGAATTAATGGGTTACACATACACATTTCCAAAAGAAGACAAAAGAGGTTTTCTAAGAGATGGTAGAGAATATTCAACTATGCTAAATTCATGTGGTAGAATTAACCGTTCAGGTGTTGGAATGGCAATTTGTATGGGAGATAGAAATAAGATTCTAGCAGAAGGGGAAGAAATTCTAACAGATTATAGAAAAATGATTAAAGAATACATGAATGTCTTATCAAATGAACGATGGCGAATTTCTGAAAGTGAAAATTGTGTAATGGTCAATGGGCAGATAAAATAGTAATCCTTAGAACTAGGACAGAAGAAAACACCATAAAATTTTCATCAAGGAAAGCATTTGGTTGTAAATCAAGCATAAATCTTAGTGACTTGATGAAAAATGGCGCTGAGAAATTTGATGGAATAGGAGGAGGACATGATGGTGCAGCAGGTGCAAAAATAACTAAAGACAAATTGGACGAATTTTTGAGATATTTAGAAGTAAATGTCGTTAACATGTCAACTACAAGTAATTCTGAATAACATATCAGAAAAAAAGGCTGAAGCAGTCAAAAAGGCATTAGAGCCAGATAATGTAAATTTTCCAAAAGGATTGAGTCTTTATGTTGAAAATATTGATAGCAAACTAATTTTTAATTTTGAGAGTAAGGAAAACATGAAACAATTAGTAGGCACCGTAGATGAAGTATTAGAACATATCCAGGTTGCATTAAAGGTGATAGAATAATGTTAGATCCCAAATTAATCAAAGAAAAACCACAAGTTATCCAAGATATGCTAAAAGCAAGAGCAGTTGAGTTTGATCTTGAAGGATTAATTGAATCTGATCAAAAAAGACGAGAATTCATAATCAAAACTGATGAACTAAGAAAAAAGAAAAACCAAGTAGCATTAACTATATCAGAAAAAAAGAAAGCTGGAGAAGATATTTCTGGAATCTTAGAAGAAATGAAAAAGGTTTCAGAAGAACTTACAAAATTAGAATTAGAACAGAATAATGTTGAAAAAAAATATCTAAAATTAGCATCATCTATTCCAAATCTTATTCATGAATCAGTGCCAATTGGAAAAGATGATGAATCAAAT
>LUMG01000646.1_pt1 | contig 12805 bp, 15 predicted proteins | sample 729691 | NCBI WGS metagenome assembly LUMG01 (sample SAMN03860269, study PRJNA289734) | marine metagenome | biome: seawater column; feature: ocean; material: water; isolation source: Red Sea water column Station 34 - depth 50m | place: Saudi Arabia: Red Sea | collected 2011-10-15 | depth 50 m
CTTATGCAGCAAGTCATAGAAGCCCAAGAGGCTCTAGAGAAAGAGGGTATACCCACATATATCTGGAGTGTAACCAGCTATAACCTCCTGCACAGAGATTTCAGAGATTCAAAGGATTCTGATAAAAAATCTTATATTGAAGAAACCATTCAAGGTTTTGACGGACATTTTATCTCTGTCAGTGATTGGATCACTTTGCTTCCTGATAGCATTTCACACTTATTCCCAGGTGGTTTAACAACGCTTGGTACAGATGGGTATGGATTGAGCGAAACCCGTGAAGCTTTAAGGGATCATTTTGGCATCAGCGCCAAGTCTATCATCAACAAAGCAAAAGAGATTCTAGGCTAGCTGATTATTTCAACGAATGCTCTAATATGGTCTGGACCGGTCTGGCAGCATCCGCCAATGACATAAGCACCTTCATCGAACCAGATCTTTGCTTGTTTTGCATATTCTTCTGGTGAGAGTTTTACACAGTTGTGATAATGATTGATATCGGCATCAACACCTTCACCCAGATCTTCAATCTCATCTGGCTCTTTTAATGCATGGGAGTTTGCATATGCACCAAATGCGTTGGCTTTTTTCATTGTTTCAAGATGGTCTGTAACTAAGTCTGTGGCTGTGCAGTTTAAAAGCTGACATTTAGCACCAATCTCATTTCCAACCATAATTGCATCTTCCAATGCTTCTCCGCTAATTAGTGTTGATCCATCAACTCCTCTTGTAGTCCAACTTAACCAAACCTCATCAAATTCTTTTAATGCAATTTCACATGCTATTTTGCCTTCCCTAATTGAACTCATTGTTTCACAAATGATGATATCAACCTGACCCTTCATGATTTCCAACAAATCATTATAGAAATCAGTAATTTGATTGTTTTCAGGGGTAAGATCTGGTCTGAAGCTTGTTTCAATTGGAGGAAAAGAGCCTGCAATGATTACACCATCACGGCCTGATTTTGCATCATTAGCGAGATCAATTGACCGTTGAACAAGCGACGAGAAATCAGATTCTAAGTTTTCTCTCTTTAAGATATTTGGTGTTACATAATAATTATTGGTGATGATGACATTGGATCCAGCTTCTATGTTTGCTAGGTGAATCTCTCTCACTGATTGAGGGTCATGAATTAGAGCATCAGCAGACCAAATTGATTGCTTCCAGTCAGGCACATTGATTCCTCGCTCTTGGAGCTCGGTTCCCATCCCTGTATCTAAAATATATTTCATTTGATTATTCTGAGCTAATACTTAGTTGAATCTATACGCACTGCTAATTATTTTGAAGTTAAAGATTTATCCCTTTGATAGTAATAGATATAGAGAATAGGAAGGACTCCAGCAGTATTGAATATTGCAAGACAAATAAACCAGACTAATTGCCGATTTCTAGCAGCTTTCCATAAAGCGATCAATTTCCAGACTGCTGACCATATAATCAAGGGTATTATCCAATAGTAAAGCAATGGGGGTTCTAACATGTTTTATATCCTCTTGATGAATTTTCTGTAAAACTTCTCTAGAGAAGTAGGTGAGTAATAAACCAAATCTTCGTTTGAAATATTTTCATATGATTAAGTCTGTTTTTCTTAAAAAGTTAAAAACAATTTTTTTGAGTGAACTGCTTTCATCATAATTGATGACAGCAGTCCCAAAATCAATGAGATAAGGCTTTAGGTTTTGATCAACGATCAAGTTGTCTTTTCTCTTAAGGTCTCCATGAGCAACGCCTAGATTGTGCATTGATGTAATGAGTTCTAGAAGTGTATCGAAGAAATGATCATTTCCATCTAATTCAAATTGCTTATCTCTGTATGAACCTCCATGAATATACTCAAGCACCAAACAACCTTCATCGGTCAGACCATAGCACTTTGGAATGCCATTTAGACCTTCAAGCTTCTCATAGACTCTATATTCACGCTTGATGCTCCATTTGTTGATTGATTTGGACCACCAGTTATCAATATTTGCTGATTTGATCAAATAGGTTTTTTCTTCAATATCGATGGTGAATAGCCTGCCTTGATTGCCTGAAAAATCAGCAATGGATGCTGAAGATTCAAGCTCATTTGAAATTTTTCTGAGTAGTTCTTGGTTCTCCACTTTCTAATCTATCTTTGCGAGAGAAGAATAAGCCAAGCTAGGACATAAATGACGATGACTGGTTCATAATTTGATTTCAAACTTTTTGAAAAAGACCATTCATTAAAGGAAAGACCTCTATTTGAGACTTGATAGCTAATCTTTGGCCACAGTGCAGGCGTCTTACTGGACCATTGAGGCCAATCATCGGGAAATAATTGCTTTAATTTTCTGTCTTCATATTCGATTGCTGTTGGATAGTAAAATATCGCAAAAAGGAATCCGACAAAGAAAGACCACCATAAACCATTAATGATTGCCAAACCTATCAAAAGGATCAGGTTGCCAGTATAAAGTGGATGTCTTACATATGAGTAAGGCCCAGTCGTTGATAGCTCTTTATTTTTTAGAACATATCCTGATGCGATCAATCTTATCATCAGCCCAATGATTGCAATCACGTATCCTGCCTCTATCTGAAAAGGAAAAATTGGCTCTAGCGGGCTAAAGTAACAAAAAATACTGACAAGAATGATTCCGATGCTTTGTCTTGAGAATTCGTGATATCGCATTTCTCTAACGAGATGTTTGATACCTGTCAGCTTTGGTAGGGCATCTGTTCGGTGTGACATAAGTTATTGCCTTTTACTATTTACTTCCTCAATAAATGCTTTATCAATTGTTGTGATGCCCTGACTTTTTGCTTCCTTAATAATGCCTTTTAAAGCAGTTTTTACGAAGACTTTGGGTATCCCAGTTAACTGTTTGCAAGCATTTTCCGTAAAAGTAACCTCTTCATCAAGTCTATTTGCAATATACATCACAGCATCATGTTTTGCGCCCTTATCCTCAGGTGTTGGAAGCCAAAATGCTTTTTTATGCTTTGCAAACCAGAATTGGTTTGCGTTCCTGAAGCCAAAACTGATTGGCATATTTGGTATTTCCATGTCATTTCCTTTGTCTAGATTATTTCTCCATCTTTCTCTGAGGTGGACATGATTAATTTTTAAAAGCAAATATTCTGTAAATTCTGTTCCTGCGTAGTGAAAATCGTCTGGATTGTCATTTAGTTCACATTCGAAAACTTGAAAAGCCTCCTTGATAACTTTAGGTCTTTCAGGATCATTAACAAATGACTTCGTTGGAGTATCTTCTAATTCGAAAGTGCAGTCCTTCATTTTTTCTTCAGGCGCTTGACCCGGATAACCAAGATCAACAATATTTGGGATATGCTTCTTGTCGTATTCGACAAAATTAAGAGCACATTTTTTATTTCTCAATAAATTTTTTGATGTATTTGAACCACGCCTAGATATCACAATCCATTCTCTTCGCTCGATCACACCAAATGGGAATGATAGCTGATAAGGCCCAATACTAGTTACGCCTTCCTCATCGACCGAAGTGATCAGTGCAAATGAACTCAAAAAGTAGGAGCTGGATTGATACCAATTATTATGTAATGGGCTTTCTACCCACTTTTCAGTTTTCTTCTTCCAAAATGACATAATGTGATTCTAAGCTTTTTTTCAATATAAATACTATACTTAAAACAATGGTAGATCTAAATGCATTAGATGATTCCCTTAGAGGGAAGGTGAGGGGCAACCCTGTTGCTGTGAGTCTTTTCTATTCTGAAATCCCTGAAGCGTACGAAAAAAAGAAGGTAGTGCCTTGCTCAATTCTTAGGCATGCAATGGATAAAGGCGAAGTCGTTTCATTTGATAGGGATCACCATGATTGCACAACAGGAGTTTATACAGCAGGTGTGCATGAAGGGACAGACGAGATTAGGAACGGCCAATACCTTGCTGTCAATATTCCGGTTTATACTGATGAGGCTGCTGAGAAGATAAAATCTGGGGATTATGTTCTTCCTCAAAATACTGTTGTTGGCATTGGTGCTGCTCCACTATTGGATGTACCAAAGAATGTCAAAATCGACTGGATTGCTGTTGTTTGTAATCCTCATTGGGCCAATTTTATTGGCGGCGCTAGAACTGTTATAGATGGCACACCACCAAGAGGAGCTTGTGGGTCATCCTTCTGCAGCGATCTCTTTGCAACACCATGGCACGATGACAATGTTGTAATAACACCTGGTGATTTAGGCGGAAGAATGAATAACCGATTAAAGCCAGAGGAGATGTTTGTTGTGATTCCAAGTAAATATCTAGAAAGCTTGCTCACGATCATGACATCTATACCTGATGCTCGAGCTGTACTGGAAGCAACCAAGCCGGAAGATTCCGATTATTGGAAAAAAAGAGACCGGGCAAAACGAGCCAAAGAGAAAATTGATCAACCAATTGAAGAAGATGCTTTTGATTCAAAAATCAGTATGAGTTGGAGTGCAGAGGCAAAAGCCATGATTGCAAAAGCTCCTTCAGGAATTCTTGAAATGGCCATCAATAATGTTGAAGACTTTGCCAGAGACAATGGGATTGATGCCATTGATGAGGATGTTGTAGTTGATCAGATGAAAAGCGTGGGCATGGATCCCAACATGCTTTCATAAAGAATCACTGGAAGTTATTTAATATCGTATAGAAGTCTTCTGTTAATTCACCGATGGTATTTGCTGGACTCATTGTGGCGAATAGCAAGCCATTCTTATCAAAGACAAAGATAGAAGCGGTGTGATTAAAATCATAACCTTCTTCTTTATTGATTCTTTGATAGAAGACGCTGAGACTCGAGGTGAAAGACTGAATATTTTCATATGTTCCCGTAACACCGAGCATGGTCTCATCAAAATAACCAATATACTCATCTAATCTTTGTGCTGAATCTCGATCTGGATCAAGGGTCACGAGAACAGTATTAAAGTCAGTTGATGGAAGCTTTTCTTTGATTACATTTTTAATTTCAGCCAGTTTATATATAGTAGTTGGGCAAACATCAGGACAGTTTGTATAACCAAAGAAAACAACCGTCCAACCTCCTTCAAGACTTTTATTGTTGAATGCAGCATTATTTTGATCAATCAGTTCAAATTGATCTATCTCCATTGGTCTTGCAAGAATTTTGCCCGTAGCCAGAGTTGGTTTTTTTTCCAAAAGAGAGGGCAATGATTGAAAATAAGTAAATAGTCCACTGATACCAAAGAGAATAAATAATATAAAAATGATATTTCTTTTACTCATAACCATTCCTTAATACCATCGCATCGCTTCTTAGGATTTTAATTCTATCTTCATCTTCATAATAGATGATGAGCTCAACTAAATTTCCTTCTTTGATATCTTTTTTTGGACTCATTAACATTAAATGATAGCCGCCTGGTTCTAATTTCATTTCAGAGTTCTCAGAAATTCTTAGCCTATCTATTTTCCTCATTGTCGATATCCCATCTTCAATAAATGAGGAATGTATTTCTATTTGATCAAAAGCATTCGACTTCATTTTGTTTATTGTTATTTCATTGGAAGATGTGTTATTAAATCTCAAATAACCTGAGAATACTTTTGAGTTTGGCGGTGCTGATCTGACCCATGCATTATTCACCTCAAGTTCTGCAAAGCTCTTTTGCCCAAAAGAGATTGAGAGGAGGGTAATCAGAACAAGAGGTTTTATACTCTTGGGCCGCAAATGACTGCTACTGGATTGTATTCAGGAAAAAAAAGCATAGACAGAAAGGCCCAAGCGTTGAATAAGACTAGAATTAGAAATGGAATAGAGGCCAATCCACCGAATATATATATGTATTTCTTATCTGCTTTCATTTAGTCGCCATTTTACATTTGTACATTCGCATATCAAGCAAATCTGGATGGTCTAAAATCATCTAGAAGAGGAATGCTTGTGTTTTCTAAAATTTCTTCACAAACCAATTTTGAAACAATTGCTGCCAAACTGATTCCACTGTGCATCATGGATACATAGACGCCATCTATTTTCTTGAGTCTTCCAATTATTGGAATTCGATCTTTTGGTAAGGGTCTCCATCCTATGGAGATTTTTTCAATTACAATATCTTCAAGCCCAGTGGTGAAATTTTTTGCTGTATTTATAATTCTTTCAGTATGTAATTCTTCAAATTCCTTATTTGGAAATCTATCTGGTCTTTCCTTTAGGCGATCATAGTGGTTGATTGGAGCACCATCTTGCTCTCCTAATATGATTGCTCCGTCATATTGCTGATGAATATGCACTCATTCCAGGAGTTGGAGTCGATGAAGTATCTATATCCAGGCTTTTATCGGTATCTATTCCACATGCAAAGACCGCATGATCGACTTCAATTTTTCCCTTGGTTGTATCAATTGATTTGAGCCTCCCATTTTTTTCATTGAGTTTTAAAAACTCACAGGAAAAAATACTTTCTCCTCCCAATCTCTCAAACTCATTATGAATCATTTGAATTGCCCGGATTGTATCAATGGCACCATCTGACTCAGAATGAACGATTGTATTATCATCTCCAAAGTCAACTTTGGGTTCCAAATATTCTGCTTCCAATGAAGAGATCAGGCTCACGGGTGTGTATGTTGGGTATTTTTTTATTGCTTTAATTTCAGCAAATAAATTTTCTTGTTGATCAAGTTCTTCGAACCATTCAAGTGAACCGCTCCATTTAATATCAAAGTTAAATTCTGTCTCTAGACTTTTGTAGGCTTCAATTCCCATTTGAGATAGAAGATTATAACTGAAGGGCTTTTTTGGATATGTCGCATTAATCCAAGAAAAAGAGTTTCCACTTGCACCAGAGGCCGGGATTTCTTTATCAATTAGGACGACCTTGGCACCTTTTTTAACCAGTTCATATGCAATCATTGTTCCTATAATTCCTGCACCAACAACGACTATTTTTGGGTTCCTAAGTACCTTTCCTAAGCCCTGGTTGGATGGTAAAGCCAAAAGACCAATTAATTTTGTAAATGTTCTTCTATCCATTTGCTGCGAGTTCGATTGCGAGGTATAAGAAAATAATTCCACTGGATGCAAATAAGGTTGTCAGTCCATGATAGAACTGATTCTCGGTTTGAATAAGCTTATTAAAAAATATGATGGTGAGTGCAATGGTTAAAAACTGGAGGAAAATTACCTCTTGCCCAAAAATAAGATATGCAGTGATCGTATTTGCTACCCCTATTATAGTAAGAGGCAAAAAAGGGAGTATTTTTTTGTAATACATTATTGGCATGACAAGAATCAGAATTAAACATAAGTATTTAATCAGAGATAGGTTCCCAATAAATGCATATAGGATGATGCATTGGCCAACCAATATAGAAAAAGAAAAAAGACCATCAAGTAAGCTGTATCCATTGCCCTGCCATCAAAAATATAACACCATAGAAGATAATATTTTGCTGGAAGACTCGTTCATTAAGAAACGATTCATTTTGGATGATCGCAGGGACTAAAATCAGTGGTACAAGTAATGCATATATGTGGACTGGAAAAATCCAAGCACTCATTTTTGCATCTATTTTCATTACAACCAATCATACACTCTATTTCAGAGGTTTGGATTGATTGCTGATGCATTTAAGATATTTTTTAAACTTAATGTCTTAATATGTTTTGCCGATGTGTTTTTCACCTCTTTGCTTCGCAAGTTTGATTTGTTTTTGCCTTTCTGCAAAGCGCTTCTTTTTTTCTTCGCTGTGGGTTCCAAAACAATTTGGGCAGCTAATGCCTTCAATGTACTCATCAGATGCAATATCTTCTTCACTGATTGGCATCCTGCAGGCATGACAAAGAGAGAAGTCACCTTCGACTAAACCATGTTTGATTGAAACACGATCATCAAAAACAAAACATTCACCATTCCAGAGGCTTTCAGACTCATTCATTTCCTCAAGGTATTTTATGACTCCACCATCTAATTGATATACATCTTTACATCCTTTCTCAATCATAAGTGTTTTAAAGGTTCCAATGGAATATTCATACTGATTTCTCGTATCAATAACTAGAGTATCGGGATCATTGATGAGTTCGTTCCATTTTTCATCTTTTATATGCTCTCCAGTGATCTCAGAAGGGTTGATTCCATTTACACCCATTGTGACAATTTCTTTCTTTATCTTTACCTTCATCCTTCCGAAGGTTTCTCCAGATGCATAAGAGTATTTTGGATTCAAATCCTCAAGATCAGGATCGGATTTTAAGAATTCTACAACTTCTTTAATGTTTTCGTCTTTGCCAGAAATGGTCCCATTGATGCCCTCATTGGCAAGAATAACAGTGCCAAGAATATTCCTCTCTTTGCAAAAGCTTTCTAATTCTTTCTTTCTTTTTGAAATGCCTCCCCAGTTGACGAATTTATAGAAAGATATGACTGTATTCTTCTCGCTCACGCTATTGTCAATAAGTTCGATGCAATATGATTTCTGCCAAGTTAATTAATGCTTCCTTATACGAATTGTTATCGAGTGATTGAATAGAATGCAATGCAAATTCAGTTTTCTTTTGAGCATCGTTGATGGAGGAGGCGATTGATCCTGTTGCTTGAATGCACTCAATTATTGCTTCTACATTTTTTGCATCTTTATTTGATATGGCTTGAGTGATCATTTGCTGCATTTCTGGTGTCGCTCTTTCGAGTGCATAAATCATTGGCAGAGTTGCTTTTCCCTCGGCAAGATCATCACCCACATCTTTTCCCATGATTTCAAATGAGGAACTGTAATCCAATACATCATCCACAATTTGATATGCCATACCCAACTCTTTGCCAAAAATTTGCAAATTATGAATAACGGTCTGAGATTGGTTACTTAAAAGTCCACCTGCAACCATTGCTGCCTCAAAGAGTTTCCCTGTTTTACGATAAATAACCTCAAGATACTGCTCTTTATTGGTTTTAGGGTTTCCACTATTGATCAGTTGCAATACCTCTCCCTCAGCAATTGTATTTGTCGCATCTGACATAATCTCCATGATTCCCATATGATTGATTTGAACCATGATTTGAAAGGCCCTCGAGTATAAAAAATCACCAACCAAGATTGTTGATTCATTACCAAAGCTTTGGTGCGCTGTTTTAATGCCTCTTCTTGAATCTGAGTTATCCACTACATCATCATGAAGTAAAGTGGCAGTATGGATAAATTCGATCATTGCTGCCGCTTTGACAATACGATCAATATCTGAGGCTCCACAAGCTTTTGCCGATAAAAGAACCATAAGCGGTCTGATTCTTTTTCCTCCGCTATTCACTATGTATTGAGAGACATTATTTATAAGCTCTATGTCGCTAGATAGTTGTTTCTCTATTTCTTGATCAAGCAATGACCATTCTTCAGAAACCAGCCCCCTTATTTCATCTAAAGACGCTTTTTGATTGCTGATTTTTTCTATGCTTTTCATTATCTCCATTATTCTCATTTTTGGTGAAAGCTTGGACAATATATCAGACCATTAAAATTATTGAATAAAAAAGGTTTAATCTATAGAATTGCGATCACTTTACATTGGATTTATTAAAAAAATGTACGCAATTATTAAAACAGGTGGCAAGCAGTATCGAGTGTCTAAAGGCGAGAAGCTTAAGTTAGAAAAACTCGATGCTGAAATTGGTAAAAAGGTAGTCTTTAATGAAGTGCTATCAGTGGGTGAGGGTGCCGATCTTAAAATCGGAACTCCATACATAAAAGATGCTAAGGTAGAAGCAAAGGTGCTTGACGAAGGAAAGTCAAAAAAGATTGAAGTTATCAAATTCAAAAGAAGAAAGAATTACAAAAGAAACTTCGGGCATCGACAGCACTATTCACTGGTTGAAATAACAAACATCAGTGTCAAGAAGGCAGCTGCTAAGAAGAAAGATAAAGAGTAAACATCTAGAGGGCTTAACATGGCACACAAGAAAGCAGGCGGAAGTTCCAGAAACGGAAGAGATTCAGAGTCCAAAAGACTCGGATTAAAGAAGTATGGCGGACAGACAGTTCAAGCTGGTAATATCATTGTTAGGCAGAGAGGGACCAAATTTCACGCTGGTAAAAACGTTGGTATTGGTAAGGATCATACGCTCTTTGCTAAAATTGATGGCGAACTTAAATTTGAGAAAAAAGGTCCAAGCTTAAAGCAATACGCAATAATCACACCTCTTTCAGACTAGTATCTCAATCCACTTAACTTAATGCTCCATACATCAAAGTTTGGAGCTTTTTTGCTACAGTAAAAAAATGAAATTTATAGATGAAGCGGTTATTAACGTCAGAGCGGGAAATGGCGGCAATGGAATGGCAAGCTTCAGAAGAGAAAAGTATATCCCAAAAGGTGGTCCTGACGGCGGTGACGGCGGTTCTGGTGGAAGTGTTTATTTGGTCGCGACGACCGGTATCAATACATTGATTGATTTTAGTGTAAAGAATCAATTTCAGGCAACCTCCGGTCAAGGAGGTCAGTCGAGAAAACGAACTGGATTAAGCGGTGAGGATCTTTATATCAAAATCCCTTGCGGAACAAAAATCACCAATCATGAAACAGGAGAGATGATGGGTGATCTTGTAAATGATGGAGAGGTTTGCTTGGTTGCAAAAGGAGGCATTGGAGGGAAAGGGAATACAAGATTCAAATCAAGCATAAATCAAGCACCAAGAAAAATCACATCAGGAACAATTGGTGAACAGAGAAAGATTGTTTTAGAACTTAATCTCCTGGCAGATGTTGGATTGCTTGGCTATCCAAATGCAGGAAAATCAACATTGATCAGATCTGTTTCATCCGCTAAGCCAAAAGTTGCCGATTACCCATTTACCACTCTTAATCCAAATCTTGGTGTAGTGAGATTAAACTTTGATGAAAGCTTTGTGATTGCAGATGTTCCTGGAATCATTGAAGGCGCATCAGAAGGAACTGGATTGGGTATCGCATTTTTGAAACATTTATCAAGAACAAGACTTTTACTTCATCTTGTAGACATAGGTCAAAATATCCCAGCTAAGGAAACTGCAACTGAAATCAAAAAGCTCGAGCTAGAATTAGACAAATTTAGCAATGAGCTTTCCAAAAAAGAAAGGTGGATGGTTTTTAATAAAACCGATTTAATCAGCAATGTTGAGGAGAAGTCAGAGTCAGTGCTGCCACTGGAGAGAATATGGACTCACTTATGAGAGATATAATGTATAGACTTAAAGAGCTTAATGATGAGGAGCTTGAGACCTGAGTGGCTTAAGCGATTGACTTGATTTTTTTAACAAGCTTACTCTTTTGATTTGCTGCTTTATTTGGGTGAATTACACCTTTTCTTGCAAGTGAATCAATCAATGGTTGAGCCTTCTTGTATTCACTAGATGCCTCTTCAGCGTTTCCCTCACTTGTAGCATTTAGCACTCTTTTAACAGAAGTTCTCATTCTGTTTTTGAGCGCAATATTCCTTTCTCTGTTCGCTTTATTCTGTCTAGCTCTTTTCTTTGCTGATGGTGTATTCGCCATATTTATTACCTAGCATTAGCCTTAATGTTAAAAAGGGGTGTATTCTTTTATATTTATAGGGTCATTGTCAATAAATATTATTAATGAATCGTTACTTATCAAGGATCGATATCTTGTTATCATTCTTTTAAGTGAAAATAATGCCAAAGTCATCAGCAAAAGATAATCTTCTTAAATCAACGACAGTTGTTGGGTTTATGACATTTCTATCCCGAATCTCTGGATTGATAAGGGATATTATTTACGCCAGATTATTCGGCGCGCTTCCATTGATGGATGCTTTTTTGGTTGCGTTCAGGGTTCCAAATTCTTTTAGACGTTTCTTTGCTGAGGGTTCATTCTCCAGGGCATTTATCCCTGTTCTCTCTGATTATGAGGAAAATAAAGATGAAGAAGGAGTCAGAGAGTTAATCGATCGTACAGCAGGAACATTGGGACTGATTCTATTTATCATTACTTTATTAGGAGTTATTTTCTCACCCTTTCTAATTCTCTTATTTGCGCCAGGATTTTCTGAAACAAATACAGAAAATGGTCGTTATGAACTCTCCGTTGAAATGCTCAGATTGACATTTCCTTATCTTCTTTTTATATCTCTTACGGCCTTATGTGGCGCAATACTCAATACAAAGAAACATTTCTGGGCCACTGCTTTTAATCCAATTATTTTGAACATTGTTTTAATTCTATTTGCAGTAATGGTTTCACCTCGGTTTGGAAATCCTGGTATTGCGCTGGCTCTCGGGGTTTTCATCGCAGGCATCCTGCAATTGCTTTTTTTACTTCCCTTTTTAAGAAATTATAATCGGTTACCACGCCCAAGGTGGGGTTGGAATCATTCAGGCGTGAAAAGAGTGATAAAACTTATGATCCCATCATTAATTGGTAGTTCTGCCTCTCAAATTAATCTCTTAATCAATACATTGATTGCGTCTTTCTTAGCAACCGGAAGTGTGAGTTGGATTTATTATTCAGATCGATTATTGGAATTTCCAGTTGGTGTTTTTGGCGTTGCATTATCGACAGTGGTTTTACCTTTTCTATCTAAAGAGAATGCTCTTAATAATCAAAAACAATTTAAAGAGACACTTCGCTGGGGTCTGAGTCTGGCATTATTGGTTTCAGTGCCTTCAGCTGCAGGTCTTTATCTACTCTCTGGGCCTCTTATCTCTACGATTTTTTTGGGAGGCAGTTTTAGTGATTATGACTTAATCATGACTGATATCAGTCTTAGGGGTTATTCTATCGGTATCATCGGTTTGTGTATGGTTTTGGTCTTATCTCCAGCTTTCTATGCAAGAGAAGACACAAAAACACCTTTAAGG
>LUMG01000162.1_pt1 | contig 12735 bp, 13 predicted proteins | sample 729691 | NCBI WGS metagenome assembly LUMG01 (sample SAMN03860269, study PRJNA289734) | marine metagenome | biome: seawater column; feature: ocean; material: water; isolation source: Red Sea water column Station 34 - depth 50m | place: Saudi Arabia: Red Sea | collected 2011-10-15 | depth 50 m
GCCTTGAAATGGGACTATCATCCTAGACTGGAGCCAGCAGAACTACTACATTAAATTATGAATTTGTAGATGATGTACATGGAAGGTCTAATTGGAACAGGAACTGGACGAACCTACAAAGATTTTCAGAGACAAATTCCTGAACCTGTCAAGCCATTGTTTGATAAATTACGCACATACTGTATGTCACTAGATGAGAAAGTGATAGAAGATGTTCGAATGCATCGTATAGTCTTTTGTAAAACAATGGCGTTCAGATGGTTTGCTGATTTAGAACCAACCGAAAAGTCAATCATGATAAAAATTCAGAAAGAACGAAAATTAGAGCCTGAAATTTTAGAGGTTACTCCAGACCAAGAACTGTCAGAAATAGAATCTTCACTCAAAAATGCATTTTCAACTATTCGCTAATATCTAACTTGAAAATTTTCAAATTCACCAGTAGAAGTTTCTTCGGATAATTCAAATTCATCTACACGAGAGTTAGCAGGTCCGGTTTTGCACCAATTTGCTAGAGCATTAATGTTTGATTCTTCACCTTCTGCAACAATCTCTACTCGTCCATCATCAAGATTACGAACCCAACCATTCACATTATTTTTGATTGCCATTACTCTGGTAGATTGTCTAAAAAATACACCTTGTACTCTACCAGTAACAAAGACATGAATTCGTTTTAGGACCATTCTAAGAGATAGATTAACAGACTATTATTTGATAGATTGTTTTCTTTCCTTAATTCTTGCTCTACCAGTCTTTCTTGCTGCAATTGAACCAACTTTAGCACCTGGAGGAGTATCACGAGATACAGTAGATGATTGTCCAACGTGTTGGTGACGTCCACCACCGTGTGGATGTACATATGCTGCTTGTGCAACACCCCTTACAATTGGATATTTCTTACCCTTTGATCTGAATCTTCTCATCTTAATTCCTGCACGCATTAGAGGTCTGTCGCCAACTCCGCCACCTGCAAGAGTTCCAATCATTGCTCTGTTCTTTGGGTTTAATTTTTTGAATTTACCAGAGGCCAATTTTAAGACCACCCCGTCTTCAGAGTGAGAAAATACTGTTGCGTCAGCGCCGGCAGATTTCATTAAAGCCCCGCCATCTCCGAATTGTTGTTCAACATTACAAACAATGGTTCCATCAGGAATATTTTGAATACTAATTACATTACCGTCAACAATCTCAGCATTTAGACCAAAATCGATTTTTTGACCAACCCTAGTTCCTAGAGGTGCTGGGATAAATGAAACAGAACCATCCTCAAATCTTACTTTTGATAGTGGTACATCACGACCAGATTCATGGACCAAATCAATAATTTCTCCTTGACGTTCTTCGTCTAGTGTGAAACTTGGATATTTTGCGGCTTTTAGCTTTTGTGTAGTAGCAGCTCTAAACTGCATTCCTCCACGTCCACGTCTACGAACACCTGGTCTTTTACCCATAGTATTCGATTCTGACTAAGATCATGATATTAAGCTAATGATCAATTTTGCGTCGATCAATGGAAATAATACGCTAAATATATAAAAAAAGAGAGTCAAGTGTATAGATATGAGCGAAAATGGTCTTTCCCTAAAAGTTCTAGAAGCATATACTAGAGATGTTGGAAGAGGAGTAGCTAGAATCGATTATGATTCTATGGATACTCTAAATGCATCAACTGGGGATGTTATTGAACTAAAAGGAAAAAGACGTACAGTTGCAAAGTGTTTGCCTTTGTATCCTTCTGATGAAGGAAAAGGAATCATACGAATTGATGGATTAGGAAGAAACAATTCAGGAATTGCAATTGGAGATACAATTACTGTAAAAAAGATTAAAGCTGTACCAGCAGAAAAAGTGGTTGTTGCACCATTAGAGGCAATACCACCAATTGACGAGAGATATTTAGCAGATGCATTAGAAAGTGTTCCTTTGATTAAAGGAGACAATGTAATGGTTCCATACTTTGGAGGAAGATTAACTTTCCAGGTAATTGGAGTTACACCAGCAGCAGATGCAGTTCTAGTTACACAAAAAACAACATTCCACATTGCAGAGAAAGGCGAGACACTTAGAGGTGTACCTCAAGTAACATACGAAGACATTGGTGGAATTAGAGATGAGATTAAGAAAGTTCGTGAAATGATTGAATTACCATTAAGACATCCAGAAATATTTGAGAAACTAGGAATTGAAGCACCAAAAGGTGTTTTACTTTATGGTCCTCCAGGAACAGGAAAAACACTTTTGGCAAAAGCAGTTGCAAATGAAAGTAATGCACACTTCATTAGTATTTCTGGTCCAGAAATTATGAGTAAGTTTTATGGAGAGAGTGAAGCTCGTTTAAGAGAAATTTTCAAAGAGGCAAGAGAAAAAGCTCCATCAATTATTTTCGTTGATGAAATTGATTCAATTGCACCAAAAAGAGAAGAAGTTACTGGCGAAGTAGAAAGAAGAGTCGTATCTCAGATGTTATCATTAATGGATGGATTAGAAGCAAGAGGTAAAGTAATTGTAATTTCTGCAACCAACAGACCAAATGCAATTGATCCTGCATTGAGAAGACCAGGTAGATTTGATAGAGAAATCGAAATCAAAGTACCAGATAAAAAAGGCAGACAAGAAATCTTGCAAATCTCCAGAAACATTAGATAAACTAGTTGTAAACTCCGAAGACTTCAAGAAAGCACTTGTTGAAGTAACACCTTCAGGAATGAGAGAAGTATTCATTGAGAATCCAGATGTATCATGGGACAAAGTAGGTGGATTAGCTGAAGTTAAAAAAGAATTAATGGAAGCAGTCGAATGGCCAATGAAATTCCCAGGATTGTATGATAGTTTAGGACATAAAATGCCAAGAGGTATTTTGTTACACGGACCAAGTGGAACAGGAAAAACACTCATGGCAAAAGCAGTAGCTACACAAAGTGAAGCAAACTTTGTTTCAGTTAGAGGACCAGAACTTCTATCAAAATGGGTGGGAGAATCAGAAAGAGGAATTAGAGAAATTTTCAAAAGAGCAAGACAATCAGCTCCTTGTGTAATCTTCTTTGATGAAATTGATTCAATTGCACCAATCAGAGGAGCAGGCGGAGAAACTGCTGTAACAGAGAGAGTTGTCAGTCAATTACTTACAGAATTAGATGGTATGGAAAACATGCATGGTGTAGTAGTACTTGCTGCAACAAACAGAGCAGATATGATTGATCCAGCACTATTGAGACCAGGTAGATTTGACAAAATTATTCAGATACCATTACCAGACAAAGACAGTAGAAAATCAGTTATTGAAATTCATGCTAAAGACATACCACTTGCAGATGGTGCCGACAAAGTAGACTTTGATAAGATTGCAGAATTAACAGATGGATTAAGCAGTGCAGATGTAGCATCAATTGCAAATACTGCAGTTTCACTTGTAGTTCACGAACATCTAGACAATGCTCCTACAGGTGACATCAGTGATGAAGAAAAGAAAAAGGTTGTAGAAGAGATTGAAAAGAAAGCAGCAGATGCTAAAGTAAAGATGAGTCACTTTGAAGAAGCAGTTAGAAAAGTCAGAGAACAGAAAGATCTCAAGATGAATGAGAAATTAGTTGCTTCCTACTACAGGTAGTTTTAATAAAATACCTACACTCTAATTTTCATAAATGTCAGAACTCAAAGGATACAAAGGTAAAATTCGTGATTTCTTAACTCAAAATAAAGTTGAGGTTGGAAATTTAATCAAAATTACCTCTGAATTAACATATTCAGGAATTTTGATGCCAAGATACGAAAGTGGAGATGAGTCTCACATTGTTTTAAAATTAAAGAGCGGCTATAACATCGGAATAGAATTTGAGAAAATAGAGAAAATAGAGAAAGTTGGTGAAGGACAATCAATTGTCGAGAATCCACAGGTAATTGAGAAAGATGAGAATTTGCCGAAGATTTTGTTATTATCAACCGGAGGAACAATTGCAAGTAAAGTGGATTATAGAACTGGTGCAGTTACGCCAGCATTATCTGCATCAGAATTGTACGAAGCAGTTCCAGAGATTGCAAAGATTGCAAATGTTGATGCAGAAGTATTATTTTCAGAATATTCAGAAAATTTACAACCAGCACATTGGAAAGAAATTGCAAAGAAACTAGATAGTGTTGTAAAATCAGATTATACAGGAATAATTATTGCACATGGAACAGATACAATGCATTATACTTCTTCATTTCTATCATTTGCATTATCAGGATTTCCTATACCAATTGCATTAGTTGGTTCACAGAGATCATCAGATAGACCATCGTCAGATGCAGCATTAAATTTAATCGCTGCAACAAAATTCCTTACTGAATTAAAAACAAATGGAATCTATGTAATAATGCACAATGACTCAAACGATGACACAATAGCATGTCACAAAGGAACACGTGTAAGAAAAAATCACACAAGTAAAAGAGGAGCATTTGAAACCGTTGGAGATAATCCAGCATTCATAGTTTCTGAAGATAAAATTTTGAAAAATATGAATGATAGTTTTTTCAAAGGTGAGAAATATGAGCCAAAATTAGATTTAGATTCAAAAATTGCTCTAGTAAAGTATCATCCAGGATACGACCCTAGTCAGATCAAAAATTTGATTGATTCTGGATTTAATGCAATAATTTTTGAAGGAACTGGATTAGGTCATGTCGGAAACACAATGTATGATGCGATTAAAGATGCAAAAGAAAAAGGATTGTTTCTTGGAATGACATCACAATGTATCGACGGACGTGTGAGTATGACAGTTTATGACAGTGGAAGAGATCTTCTAGAGTTAGGAATTGTTCCACTTGAAAATATGACTCCAGAAACAGCATTAGTTAAGGCAATGTGGGCATGTGGAAATTCAAGTAATGCAGAAGAAATTAAGGAATTGATGTTAAGAAATATTGCATCGGAGTTTTAATTTTGAGTGAAGTTGACATTAAAAATATTGGATTAAAGGTTGGACTTGAAATTCACCAACAACTAGATACAAAAAAGAAGTTATTTTGTGACTGTACCCCAATAGAAGAAGAAGAGTTTTCAAGAAAATTTTCAAGAAAGCTTAGGGCAGCAAAAAGTGAACTAGGAAAAATTGATCCTGCTGCACTTTTTGAAAGTACAAAATCAAAGACAATAGTTTACTATGCAAATCCAAAAAGTAGTTGTTTGGTTGAAGAAGATGAAGAACCACCACATTCACTAGATATAGATGCTAAGAATATTGCACTCTTAATCAGTTCTGCATTAAAATCAAAAATTTTTTCAGAAATACATGTGATGAGAAAAACAGTCATCGATGGTTCAAACACAACTGGATTTCAGAGAACAATGCTGGTCTCACAAGGCGGACATATTGAAGTCAATGGAAAAAAAGTAGGTGTTCAATCAATTTGTCTTGAAGAAGATGCGGGAAAACTGGTAAAAGATGAAGGCAATCATAGATTTTTTAGTTTAGATAGATTAGGAGTTCCTTTAGTTGAAATTGCATTAGATCCTGTTGAGGGAGATCCAAAATTTGTAAAAGATATTGCGTTAACTTTGGGAAGATTGTTGCGTGTTACAAAAAAAGTCATGCGTGGTATTGGAACAATCAGACAAGATGTGAATATTTCAGTTGAAGGTGGAGGCGTAATTGAGGTAAAAGGAGTTCAGCAATTAGATCAGTTAGAGAAAATTATTGAATTTGAAGCAAAGCGACAGCATGGACTAAAAGTAATTTCCAAGAAAATTATGGATACAGGGTTTACAGAGATTGATAGAAAAGATGATGTTTTTGATATTACAGAAATAATGAAAGAATGTAACTCAAAAATTGTTAAAAAATCACTAGAAAAACAACATAAAATATTTGCAATTAGAATAAGTAAATTAAAAGGACTGTTGGGATTTGAGCCCTATTCAGATATTAGATTAGGAAAAGAAATTGGTCAACTAGTGAGATTTTTTGGAATTGGAGGAGTTTTTCATTCTGATGAATTACCAAATTATGGAATTGAAGATAATGATATCAAACTAGTTGTAGAAAAGATACAAACAGAAGAAAATGATGCATTTTTGATTATTGCAGGAGAGAAAATATCAGTTGGTTTTGCAATTGATTCAATAATTAATAGAATTAAACTTGCAAAAGACGGACCACCTGCAGAGACAAGGGCTGCTACTCAAAATGGAGATACTGTATTTCTAAGACCACGTCCTGGTGCATCAAGGATGTATCCAGAAACAGACATTCCAACAGTCAAAGTCACAAGTAATGAACGTGAAGAGGCAAATTCTAAAGTACCAAAGTCATGGGAAGAATCAATTAAAGAATTAGAAAGAAAATATCAAATAAACAATCAACTTGCAGAACAAATTTTTGATTCAGAATATTTTGAGATATTTGAAAACATTTGTTCTTCAAAACAAAATTCACCAAATTTTGTTGTATCAATACTTTGTTCAACCATAACCAACTTGGAAAGAAAAGGATTAGATTCCAAGTTGCTAGATAGTGAGCAGATAATGAAAACATTTGAACTGCTAGAGCAAAACAAGATAAACAAAGAGTCTATTGAAATAATTTTTGAACAAATAATGTCTAAAAAAGCAGATAATGTTTTGCAAGCATTAGAAAAAGCATCGATAACTCAATTAACTGATGAAGAATTAGACAAGATCCTCGATGAGATAATTCAGAAAAATCTAGAGAAAGTGAAAAAAGAACAAATGCATGCATTAAGTGGCCTAATGGGAATTGCAATGAAGCATGTTAGAGGTAAAGCATCTGGAAAGATTATCAATCAAAAACTTAAAGATAAAATTCAGAAAATTCTAAACTAAAACAGTAGAAGAAAAAATAGATAAGTTAAGGGGATTAACTTTTTGTTTTTCTGCTACCAGTACCTCTACCTGTTGAACGTGTTCTGCCTTTGGTAGAAGCTCGTTTTGTTGTTGGAGTTGATGATAATTTTCTTCTTCCCGTACCACGACCAGTAGAAACACTGCGATTTCCTGCTGCTTTCTTTTTGGCCTCCTGATATTCTTTGTAAGAGTCGCCAGAGAATGTTGATTTCTTACTAGTGTCAGTCTTTCGACGAGTTGTACCTCTACCACCAACACGGGTTACTTTTGCCATGGGAAATAGGCAAACTACAGTGTTTTAAAGTTGTTCATAATACTAGTGGGTAATTTTTGATGCGGGAAGTGGGATTTGAACCCACGAACTCCTAGGAGATAAGGATCTGAACCTTACGCCGTTGACCAGGCTGGGCGACTCCCGCATCAAAAATTTTGAATTTCTGGAATAAGTTCGTTATTCACAAAATATTGAAATGAGAGATGAAATTACTCAAATTTATGCCATTTTGGGAGGTAGTATTAGATGATAACAAAGAGGTTTTGGGAAGATACAATCAAGAGTATTTCACTGAACAAAAGATCGGAGAAATTATTAAAAAATTATACGAACAAGAGATTAAACAAGGCCATGATCTTTCAATAAGACTATCAAAAGACTAGTCTGAATTTTGGAATTCATCTAAGAGAGATTTTTGTTGTTTTGAGAGTTTTTTAGGAATTTCCACTACAATGTGGACAAAAAGATCTCCGCGTCGATTAGAGTTTGGGCTAGGCAATCCCTGAGATTTAATTTTTAAAATAGAATTTGGTTGAGTGCCTGATTCTATCTTTAATTTTTCTGTGTTTTCTAAAGTTTTTACATTAATTTCTGTCCCTAATGTTGCATCAACCATTGAAATTCTTGCATCACAATATAGGTCAGTTCCATCACGTCTGTACAATTTATGAGGTTCAACTCTTACACGAACATGAAGATCACCGGGATCACCATCTGGAATTGATTCTCCTTCTCCTCGCATAGCAAGATAGTCACCATTATCGATTCCAGGTGGGAGATTGAATGAAACATGTTTTGTTCCTTTTACTTTGCCTCTTTGACATTTTTTGCACGGATCATCAAAGAGTTCTCCACTTCCCTGACACTTTCCACATGGTTGAGCAGATTCCAATATCATTCCTCCCATATTTCTTCTGACTCTAACTTGACCATAACCACCACAATCTTTACAGGTTGATTTTGAACTTCCTGGCTTACATCCAGTACCATCACAATCAGGACAATCTACAAATTTTTTGAGATCAAGTTCAATTTGTTTTCCATGCAATACATCTTCCAAGGTGATATAGCATTCATGTAAAAGATCATTTCCACGTGGACGACCGAATCCACCGCCTCCAAATATATTTTCAAAAACAGATCCGAATCCACCGCCTCCACGTCTTCCTTGACCTCCAAACAAATCATTGAAAATATCATTAAAGTTGCCTCCTGCACCTCGGAAGATGTCTTCGGTTGAATATCTACCATCTACACCTTCATGCCCATGTTTATCATACAATTCACGTTTTGATGAATCAGAAAGAACTGCATATGCTTCAGAAATTTCCTTGAAATGTTCTTGTGCATCAGGAGATTTATTTCGATCAGGATGAAATTTTAGAGCTAATTTTCGGTATTGGGATTTTATTTCATCAGAAGATGATGATTTGTCAACTCCTAAAACTTCATAATAATCGCGTTTAGCACTCATGATTAATTCGTAAATTGATGATTAATTAATTAATTTGAAGTATTTTCTGATTTTTTATCAGAATTCGAATCAGATTTTTCTTCGTTTGCGTATGATTGTTGTTCTCCAGGTTGTTCTCCAGGTTGTTCTCCAGGTTGTTCTCCAGGTTGTTCTCCAGGTGGAGGGGATGCATTTTTGTATAATTCTGTGGTTACTTCATTTACAATTGTTTTTAATGCTTCTAACTTTGGTTTGATCTGTTCTGCATCTTGGGATAATACATCTTTTAGTTCTTTAATCGCATCAGTGATTTGAATTCCTTTTTCTTGTGGGATTTTATCTTTAAGATCTTGATTAACTAATTTTTCAGTTGTGTAGACAAAACTTTCAGCCTCGTTTTTAATGTCAACTGCTTCTTTCTTCTTTTTGTCTTCTTCTGCAAAGTTTTCAGCATCTTCTTGCATCTTTTTTATTTCCTCATCTGACATTTTTGTGGTTGATTGGATAGTAATCTTAGCATCTTTTCCTGTACCCATATCTTTTGCAGTTACATTCAAGATACCGTTTGCATCAATATCGAATTTAACGTTGATTTGTGGTACGCCTCTTGGTGCAGGAGGAATTTCTGTTAGATTAAAGCTGCCAAGAGATACATTATCGGCTACCATTGGTCGCTCACCTTGTACAACATTGATAGTAACTGCAGTTTGACTGTCTGCTGCGGTTGTGAATGTTTTATCCTTAGAAGTTGGGATGGTGGTATTTCTTTCAATAATTGGTTCTCTTACACCACCCAATGTTTCAATTCCGAGAGTCAATGGAGTAACATCCAGTAAAACAACATCACTAGTTACATCACCAGCAATGATTCCTGCTTGAACTGCAGCACCAAATGCTACTGCTTCCATAGGATCTACACCTGATTCTGCCTCTCTTCCAACGGTATCACTAACAAATTTTTTCACAATTGGCATACGAGTTGGACCACCAACTAGAACAACTTTTGTTATATCTGATGCAGATAGTTTTGCATCTTCTAATGCTTTCTCTATAGAGGGTTTACACCGTTGAACAATTGATCCTACTAAATCATCTATTTTTGCTCTTGTTAGCTTTACTTGAAGATTTTTTGCACCAGATGAATCCTGAGCAATGAATGGAAGATTAACTTCAGTTTCCATAACAGATGATAATTCGATTTTTGCTTTTTCTGATCCTTCTCTAACTCTTTCTTTAGCCTGTGGATCACTAGATAGGTCAATTCCTTCTTGTTTTCTAAATTCATCAATTACATAATTTGTTATTGCTGCGTCCATATCTGCACCACCTAATTGTGTATCACCAGATGTACTCATCACCTCAAATACACCTCCGCCCATTTCCATTATTGTAACATCAAGAGTACCACCACCCAGATCAAAAACCAAAATTTTCATATCTTCTTTCGCTTTATCTATTCCAAATGCAAGTGATGCAGCAGTTGGTTCGTTAATAATTCGTACAACATCTAATCCAGCAATGGTACCTGCATCTTTTGTTGCTTGTCTTTGATTATCATCAAAATAAGCAGGTACAGTAATTACTGCTTTGTTTATTGTATCACCAGTAAATGCTTCAGCATCTCGTTTAATTTTTTGAAGTATGAAAGCTGAAATTTGTTGAGGCTTGTAGTCTTTTCCTTGCATTTTGAATAAGGAATCTGTTCCCATCTTACGTTTTGCCTCACGAATTGTATTTTCAGGATTTGTTACTGCTTGTCTTTCAGCTGGACTACCTACTATGAGATTTCCATCTTTATCCATTGCAACTACAGATGGAAATGCCTTACCAGCTGCAGTAGTTCCTTCAGCAGCAGGAATGAGGGTTGGTTTACCACCTTGTATTACAGCAGCTGCAGAGTTTCTTGTTCCTAGATCAATACCAATAATTTTTTCAGCCATATATCATACATCTCTTAATTTTTTTTCTTTGATACAATTACTTTGGATGGTTTTAAAATAGCTTTGCCAGAAATGTATCCTTTAGACACCTCTTGAGTAATAGTTCCATCATCAAGAGTACTATCTTCAACCATAGACACAGCCTCATGTAGTTGTGGATCAAAGATTTCACCTACTGCATCTATTGGTTTAATATTATTTTCAGCTAAAATATTTTCCATGTTTTTTATTACAGCAATTATTCCAGATGTATCAATTTTTTCTTTAGATAAAGAATTTTCAGCACGAAGAAAATCTTCATAAATATTTAGAAAGTTGAGTAAAAGATTATTTGTTTTTTCAGATACTCGTTGAGAAATTTCAGTTTGAGTTCTTCTTTCTAAATTTTGATAGTCAGCCAGTGCACGTTGCCACTTATCTTTTAGATCAATATTTTCTTCTTTTAGCTTCTTAGTTTGATCATCAATTATTTCTGAATTATCGATCAATTCAGCATTTTCTTCATTGATTTGTTCTTTATCTTCAGACATTACAAGTCACTAAATTTTTCAACATATTATTTTTGTGATATTACTTGGCATAACGGATTAGCTTTCAATATGATTAGCTCATCATCTTTGTTATTTTTCATGATATAATCAAAATCTTGCTTTGAACAAACAACGACAATTGTAGTCTTATCATTTTGGAAAATATCTACAGGTTGACTAATTGATTCAACATCACCAATGTAATCTTTAAGTTTAGTTTCTAATTCTTGTAGTTTTTCAATTTTTTCTCCTTTCATCTCATGTTGATCCAAAGTCCACAAAAGGAGAATTTTTGTTCTACTTGCTTTTAATTCGTTTTTCTTCAGAATTAATCTAGTTTCATCAATTAATCGTTTGATGTATCCATCTAATCCTTTCATACTTCCATTGATCAGATACATCAAGCTACTTGCACCTTCAAATGAACTACTAAGTGATCTTAAGTCAAATAATCCATCAATAAAGTCATCAAGATATAATTCTCCTAGTTTTTCTGAGTTCAGATCAGATTTAGTAACAGAATCCTTGGCAAATTTACAAACTTCAAGTATACTTGTTTGACTAGAAAATTGTTTTAGAACATCGATAGCATGAAAGTATTCTGACGAATTTAATGATAAGAAATTGAATTTTTTGTCATCAGTTAATAATTTTTTCAAAGTATCATTTTCTTTTGAATCTGATGAACCAATGTATGGTTTGATTGGCGATTCTTTAGATAAAGGATAATAAAAATATGAAACATTTTTTCCTACCTTCAATCCTGTAACATGTTCTAACAATGAAATATTTTCAGAATTTCCCCCAAAGCCAGTACCTAATCCGTAAACAACATTACAGCCTTTTTTTATATTTGAAACAGCATCTTTGAATTTTGAATTTATCTCAATTTTGATATCTTGACCGGTTTTCCTAATTCGCGGTGCAAAGATTAGTACTTGTGCTTTAGAAATTGCTGCATCAATTGAAGTCATAGCAAGTAATGGTTCATCATCTTTTAACGCTTGAACCGAAGGATAGGATTTTGCAATATCTTGTTTTATCGATATGGCCGATGGAGTAGATTCATCAATAATTTGGACATCTCCACCATTGAGAGCAATTTGACATGCAAGAGAATAGCCTTCGGTACTTAATCCGTAAACTACAACTTTTGTTGCCATTAAGGACTATAATATCAAGACTAAGAAATACTTATTGCAGTTATCAATGAAGTGCTAATACTTGAAGATCTGGTTTGACATTTTAACACCAAAACAATACTTGTTTTTTGAATATTTTATTCAAAAACTAAGAAAACAACACAAAATTGTTTCAACAACTAGAAAATATGAACAGGTAAATGGAATTAGAAAATTTGGCTCAATTAGTCCAATAATCATTGGAAATCATGGAGGTAAAAATAAAGTAGATAAATTACTTGCAAGTTTGAAACGAAGTAAATTATTGACAGAAAAAATTGAGAAAAATAAACCAGATTTACTCATTAGTTTTTGTTCTCCAGAAGCATCGAGAGTTGCATTTGGTTTAGGAATTCCACATATTTCATTTTCTGATTCTCCACATGCTAAAGCAGTAATGAAATTATCACTTCCATATGTTACAAAATTATTAACGCCATGGGTTATTCCAAAAAAAGACTTTCAGGAATTTGGAATAAATTCCAGAGATATCATACAGTATAGAGC
>LUMG01000217.1_pt1 | contig 12687 bp, 14 predicted proteins | sample 729691 | NCBI WGS metagenome assembly LUMG01 (sample SAMN03860269, study PRJNA289734) | marine metagenome | biome: seawater column; feature: ocean; material: water; isolation source: Red Sea water column Station 34 - depth 50m | place: Saudi Arabia: Red Sea | collected 2011-10-15 | depth 50 m
CATTGGCATACGGTGCGACATTCCTTGCTCGAGCTGATGTATCAATTAATGGCCTGTTTATTTCTCAATGGGCTATTACCAGTGGATACGCAATGGGTCTCTCTCCATCTGAGTCAATAGGTAAAGTTGTTCCTGTCATTGTGGCTACAAATTTGATTAGCATGATTTGGGCTTTCCTATTTGGCGTCATAATCGATCGAATTGACAGGGTTCATGCAATGGTAATAGCCATGGGAATGGGTTTTGTTTCATATGGACTGGTATTCTTTGTAGACTCGCCACTTAATTATTCTAATCTTCCAATTTTTATTTTAATTTCATGCAGCGCCATAGGAACCGTAATTGCGACTGCAAGTCTCATTGGCCAGGAAGCACCTCTGAGGCAACGAGGAACCGTAATTGGCTTTAGCTCTTTTTTTGGAGCAATAGGTATCTTGGTGGCAACGGCTATCGGTGGGAGGTTATTTGACTTATCTCCGATGGGGCCCTTTCTATTGATAGCCAGCATCAATGCATTACTATTCATTGCATCAATTATCATCTCGATCAAATCAACAAATGGAATATCTAAAAATAGCAGCCTTTCTGAATGATTCAAAAAGCATATACAGAAACCTCAATAGGTCAATGCCACTATAGATTTCGTGAAGGTGAAGGAACGCCAATCGTTTTTCTTCATCAAACACCAAGCTCTTCATTGATGTATGAAGAAATCATTCAACTCATGCCTCAAAATACTTGTATTGCAATTGATACCCCTGGATTTGGCATGAGTGATGATATTTCTGGGAATCCAAACGTTGCAGATTACGGACAATCGATTATTGAAGCCTTGATCAACATAAAGATAGGTGATTTTCACCTATTAGGTCATCACTCTGGAGCTTCAATAGCTCTGCATATGGAGAATGAATTCAACCATATGGTTAGCTCACTTACTCTGATTGGTGCTTTTCTTGCAACGAAAGAAGAAAAAGAGTTGATGAAGAATCAAACTGGGCTCGATTGGTCACCTAAAGAAGACGGAACACACCTTTTGAATGCATGGAAATTAGCAGGAGATATTCTCGGTGCCGGAGAGAACTTGGATTTAAGACAGCGAGAAACTTTAGATGCAATCCGAGCAGAGGCATCCGCTAAACAAATGCATCATGCAGTATGGGGCTTTGATGAGATCGAAGCTTTAAAAAAAACGAAAACTCCATGTTTGATACTCTGTTCTGAAGATGATGTAATGTATCCTTTCCTCAATAAGGCTAAAGCTTGTAGGTCGGATGCAATTGTTGAAATCATTCAAGGCAAGAATCTGGAGCCTGACTTGGATGCAAAAAATATTTCTAATCTTCTAATGGAGTTTTTAAAAAAAATTTAACATGGAAAATCAAATGGCAAAGAAAGCGGAAAGAATCCTAAGTTGGCTGGGTTTCTTGTTCTTCGTTATTGTCTTTATCAACATGCTCCAAGCACCGAGAATTACCATCGGTTCTGAAGAAAGAGAAATCATGAGAAACTTTCATATTGTTGCTGGTACTTTCTTGATGGCGATTAGTATGTTCAGAGTATATCTATGGATACACTTTCCACCTCAGAAGAATCATCGCTTATTGCCTGAGCAGGATTATATACTTCTTCATTTTTTACAATTTTTTCTTTACTGTTCATTCATTGCACAAGGCATCAGTGGCTTTCTTATGGCTTGGTCTGACGGTGTAATCCGATTCATGAAAGGAGTCGATACCATCGATCATGGCCTGTGGACCATTTCTGGTTATCTCCACAGTGCTTTTGGCTTTCTCTACATAATGCTCATTTTAATAATCTTGATTTTAAGGCTGTATCATATGACTCGATACCGCGTTTTCAGTTTGAATGTCTTTGCTTGATTATGAGAAAGTATTTAAATAACGCGAGAGGATTTCATTGGTTATTCATAATGGTGATCATAGGTATTGCCTTTTATTTGCCATTTCTAATCTTTGGAGCATTTCCTTATAACACCAAAATCAATTCAAGCTCTGATGAGATGGGACAGCTCCTGGAAGGTTTTGAATCAGTTGACTTTTATGCCATGAGTGAATACTTGACCGAATCTCCAGAGGAGATTCAGAGAGAGATCCATGCTTTTGAAACCTGGGAAGGTGGAAAGTGTAGATTCTGTCATGCCGTAAAAAAAGAGGACAGAGATCGTATGGCACCAACTCTTTATGGAATCTTTGGTAGACCCGCTGGAGTTGGAAATAACTATACTTATTCCGATGCATTGATCAATATGAAGACTAATGGGCTAATATGGACACCAGAAACACTTGATGCATTCATATTGAATCCATCAGAATATATACCTGGAAACAGAATGAGGGTGCAAGGCATTGAAGATCCAGAAACAAGAAAATTAATCGTGAACTACTTAATGAGAGAGAGTAAACCAATTAAAGGGGAGTAAGAAAATGAAATTTGAAACAGAAATTAACTTTCAATCCAATACATGGAATCGTGATGCTTGGGCAAGAATTCAAGCTGATCTCAATCCTGAGAAAGAAAGCATTTGCTATACCACAGGAACAATTCTTGGAGTAAGACCAGGACAGGCTGTTAAAGAGTTATGCGGTTTTGAGACTTTCTTATGCACAAGACTGATGCCAGCTGCTGAAGATGGGAGCATTCGACGCTTAAATAAAGAAGTTATTTTCTACACCGATCCTAGATCTGGCCAAATGATCGATCAATGGACCAATCCGTATACTGAAGAAGTGGTCGATGTTGTCCATGTTGCAAATGATCCTTTTAATTACACGATTTCTGAGTGGCTTATACTGGCCCCTGAAGATTTTAAAACGGGAGAAAAAGCAGAGCCTAGAAAGATCCCTCTTATTTTCCCATGGAAGAGATCTGGTGACGTCATTACGCTCAGTACAGATATGCACTTATACTATCCAAACCCATTACAACCAGATAAATGGGTCAGGGAATCATCGGGTAAAATGGCACGCGTATCTGAAATGATGCGATACTTTGTTTCTGCTAAGGATCTTGAGAATCCTGAATTGACCTCAGTCAACTATACTGGAACCTGGAATAGAATCACCCCATGGCTTCCTTGGATGTTGATGGGAGATACACCAGGACACTGCTTGTATATGAGCACTATGCTTAAATCAGATAGTATTGAAATCATACCTGAGCATGTTCGTGAATTCTCAGAAGAAAGGTATCCAGGAATGCTATCGGCTCCAACCGAGGATTATGGTCCAAGTATTTCTAGTCTTGAGTATTATGCAAGGCAACAAACACCTGCTCCTGTAAAATAGATTCATGAATCAAAAATCTCCTTTGGATCATAGCTATCCTTCGAGTACCTCAGCATGGTATGCGGTCGTTATATTGACCATTGCCTATGTGGTTTCCTTTCTTGATAGGCAGCTGCTTTCTCTGGTTGTTCCACTTGTTAAGAGAGACTTGTTGTTGACTGATACTCAGGTGAGCCTCTTATTGGGGCTGGCATTTGCTCTTTTCTATACCACTATGGGAATTCCCATTGGGAGGCTAGCCGATAAGAAAAGCCGAAGGGCAATCATTGCAGCGGGAATCTCATTTTGGTGCCTGATGACTGCTGCTTGTGGACTGGCAAAAAACTACACGCAGCTATTTCTTGCAAGAGTGGGAGTGGGAGTGGGTGAAGCGACACTGAGCCCGAGTAGCCTATCTATGATTGGGGACTACTTTCCAAAAGAAAAAAGAGGCAAGGCTTTGGGTTTATTCAATATTGGTGTCTCCGTGGGCTCAGGAATCGCATTCATCATTGGTGGTCAGATCATAGCTTATGTCGCTTCTAGAGATAATCTTATTCTCCCAATCATAGGAGAAATCTATCCATGGCAAGCCTTGTTTATCATGGTTGGACTCCCGGGTCTGATCGTTGCTGCATTAATGATGACAGTCAAAGAGCCCGAACGAAGAGAAAAAATTGTACTCAACAACGATGTTGGTGATGCAACAGATGAGGTCTCAATCAAAGAAACGGTCAATTTCATCCTTGAAAGAAAAAGCGCCTATGGTTGGCTTTTTCTATCAATGGCTTGCTCGGTTCTGATTGGTTATGCATTCCTATCGTGGATGCCAACAATGTACGACAGGACATATGGAGTTGATTTCAAAACCATCACGATGTGGTTGGGGATTGCTTTTTTGGTATCGGGTCCTATAGGTGCAATAGGGACAGGCTGGTTAGGAGATCATGTATTTAAAAAATATGGTGGCAGTGCACATATAAAACTATTTGCATACACAATGATCGTCTTGACCATCGCAGCAGCATTGGTTCCACTCATGCCGACTTATCAGTTGGCAACTTTGATGTTCGTGCCTCAAGCAATAATGGCTGCTGGTCAAACGGCACTTGCTCCATTGGCAATTCTGAATATCACGCCAAACCAGTTGAGAGGGCAAGTCACAGCAATCTACTTCTTTGTCATCAGCATGACTGGATATACATTGGGACCTACGAGTGTCGCACTACTCACAGATTATGTGTTTAAGGATGAATCGTTAATTTCATATTCAATGGCAGTGGTGTCTCTAATTGTTGGGTTAATCGGAGTCTTTGCTGGTTTTATGGGTGTGAGACCATATCGAAAATACATTGAAAGCGATGAAGCTTAATTCTTAGAGACAACTCCTTCGTTAAATAAGTCTCTGATTTCCTCATCATCCAAACCCAGCTCTTTAAGAATCTGATCCGAGTGCTCTCCTACTTTTGGAACAGGTGTATGCACATCAAACCTTCTGTCATTCATATTGATTGGCATTGCAGGCAGTTTGGTACTGCCCCCTGAAGGTATCTCGACATCCAATAGTCCGCCCGATTCATTCAGATGCGGGTCATCAAATAAATCTTCAGGCTTACTGATTGGAGCAAATGGAAGCCCTGTTTCATCGAGCTTTTTCATTAGATCGGTTTTGGTATATGTCTTGAAAAGTTCTTGTAATCGAGGAATGATCACATCTCTTTGATCCACCCTGCCCTTATTCAAATCCATTGATTCATCGTTTGCATAATCCTCCAAATCAAATGATTCGCAGAATAATTTCCACTGCGTATCACTCACGACACCAATGAAGACCTGCTCCTCGTCTTTGGTTTCGAATATGTCGTATACAGCCCAAGCAGCAACCCTAACTGACATTGGAGGTGGAGGTGATCCAGTGGTAGCAGTTTGAGCCATGTGCTGGCCCATCAAATAAACTACATTTTCATATAATGCGCTTGTGACTTTTTGACCTCTTTTGGTTACTCGCCTCTCTTGCAATGCAGCCAAAATAGCAATGGCGCCAAACATTCCACCCATAATATCAATCACTGAAGATCCTGCTCGCAGTGGCCTTCCTGGTGGTCCAGTCATATATGCAAGACCGCCCATCATTTGTGCAACCTCATCCAATGCAGTCCTGTTTTCATAAGGCCCTTTGAGGAATCCTTTGGCAGAACAATAAATGATTTCTGGATTTAACTTTGAAAACTCATCATAACTGAATCCAAGCTTATCCATGGCGCCTGGTCTGAAATTCTCAATAAAAACATCTGATTTACGAATCAAGGCTTTAATTATCTTTTGCCCCTCTTCTTTTTTGATGTCCATAGCAAGACTTCGCTTATTACGATTATAGGTGAGAAAATAACCTGAACCAGATTTCTTTAATACCCTTGTCTTGTCTCCAGAAATTGGTTCAACTTTAATGACGTCTGCTCCTAAATCACCAAGTATTGCTCCCACTGCAGGGCCCATGACCATGTGAGTCATTTCAATGACCTTTATTCCTGATAATGGTTTATTTGAGGTATTCATACACTTCAATAGATTCAAGGAAGATTATATTACTATTCTAATAATAATGTGTTTAGATATCACACTAATTATGGATAAGAAAATAGAGATTCAATCTGCAGTCTTCGAAAGACTCATCAATCATCTTCAAAAAGAATCAAGTGTCCAAAATATTGACATGATGATACTTTCAGGATTTTGCAGAAATTGTTTGAGCCGATGGTATCAAGAAGAAGCCGAAAAAATGGGCGAAGAGATCAATCCTGATGAAGCAAGAAACATTGTATATGGGATGCCATACGAAGAATGGAAAGAAAAAAATCAAAAACCCGCTACTCAGGAACAACTAGATCAAATGAATGCCCGAAAAAATAAGTGATGGAAAATAAACAGCAACTTGGCCTTGATAAGGCCGTACTGATAATTGGTCTTGTCATTTATGGAACTGGGTTTTCACTTCTTTATGTAATTTTTGCCCCGTTATCAAGAGAGATTGGTCTGAGCATTAATCAGTTTGGCATTTTGATTGCAATATCAAATGTGGCTTTGGTCTTTTCCTCTTACTATTGGGGCAAGAAAAGTCAAAAAATTGGAAGAAAGAAGGTATTCGTAATTGGTCTCCTCTCCTATGGTTTTGCATTTATTATATTTACATTCGGCATTCAAATTGGGCTTTGGGGCATACTGAGTCCATTAACACTCTTCATGCTGCTCTTGGTCATAAGAATAGTCTATGGACTCTTAATCGGAGGCATTCAACCGGCTGCTGTGGCTTACATGTCAGATAGCACTGATTCAAGCAATCGGACAAAAGCTATGGCTCTTATTGGGATGGCTTCAGGAATAGGAACAATGATCGGACCTGTCATGGGTGGATCGCTTTCTTTCATTCATCCTTTGTTCCCAATGTATTGTGGTGCTGGGATTGCATTAATCGGTGCGATCTTGGCTCAAAAGTATCTTATTCATTCAGTACCGGAAATTTCCGAAGTGAATCAAAATAAATCACTGAAATTCTATGATTCCAGAGTTCTTCCATTTCTTATCGGTTGGTCTGTTGCCTTTATGGTATTCACATCAGTACAAATTATTTCTGCCTTCTTTATACAAGACCAATTGGGAATATCGGACCCTGATCAAGTGATTAAGTTCACCAGTATCGCGCTACTGTCAATGGCTCTAACATCAACTTTTATGCAAGCTGTAGTTTTACAGGTTATTAATATTTCGACTCAAACATTATTGAGAATCTGTTTTTTGATTTTTGGAATGGTTTTGATATCAATAAGTGTTGTAGATTCACTAACAGAATTCTTCTTAGCATATGCAGGAATGGGTATTGCCTTCAGCATGATCACACCAAGCCTTAATGCAGCAGCAACCTTGAGTGTTGAGCCTTCTGAACAAGGAGAAGTTGCAGGATTCTTAGCTGGAGCGCCTGTTGTTGGAATGATCTTCGGACCTACGATTGGAACATTGTTATACAATCTTGATCCAACTTTTCCATTTTATTATGGGGGATTAGGAGCAATTATTTTGGGGGTATATTTTCAGTTTGTTAGAGTGAGTGAAGATCACTAGTTAGGTTTTCTTTGATTCAGAAAATCCGTCTGAAGCTTGCTCATTTTTTTCATCTCGACGCCATATTTGCCTTGGACCGTAACCATCCTTTCTTAAAAAATGCTCGGTGTAGACAATTCTATCCGGATCTAGACGCATCAATTGATACTGAGGAGGATTATTAAATCCTGTATTTATTTCTGCAGCTGAAGCCTGCCATCTAAAAATAGTCATGCCATATTCCCATTCAGAAGTTCCTGGCTCAAGTATCTCGGCTTTACCAAATAATTGTGCTCCTTGAGCAGTCACCCAGCCTGCCATTGGATTTGCTACTGCAAACGACACTCTAGGATCACGTTGCATTGCCTTGAGTTTAGGGCTTCCAGGTTGAGGCAGGACATAAATTGTAAATTTGTCAGCGTAAAATTCCAATGGGCTGACAATAGGTCCATTGAGCCCTAAGGTCCCAAGCATGCCAAGATTGGTCAATGTCAAAGCACGTTGAATTCTATGCTCCAGCATCTCTCTGGGAAGTTTCTTTGTTGTCCAAGGTATCTCTTCTAACCACGGATGTGCATTACTCATTTTATCCCCCATTTAATATGGCGCGCCCGGAGGGATTCGAACCCCCGACCGCCTGGTTCGAAGCCAGGTACTCTATCCAGCTGAGCTACAGGCGCGTGGTCGTTATTATAACTCACAAATGAATGGATAAGCTTTTTTCAAGGTATTCCATTCATCTATTGCTTCAGCGATTGAAATCAAATTGAATCTAAAGCGATCATTGGGCTTGAGCTGACCCAGCAAATGACGATCTGCCTTGATCACTTGTAATATCCTTGGGTACCCTCCTAAGGTTTGAGCATCTGCTCCCAATATAATCGGCAATCCGTTTTGTGGGCACTGAACCATTCCCGGGTAGATAGGCTTACTGATCATTGATCCACCATCATCGATTTGCATTTTTTTGCCAACAGTCCTTATGCCCATTCGATTAGACTCATTGCTAATAATGTAGTCATTTTCCCCTAACTCATTTGCTGTCATATTCAATAGATTGAATTCAGGCCCTGCCACCACTCTGATTATTGATGTGTTGAATGTTCCTTTCACTTGGAAAGATGGAGTACTCACATATTTATCAGCTGCTGTCTTTTTGAAATCAATCATTTGATCTTTTTGAATAGCCTCTCCATTAAGACCGCCAAGCTTTGCTGGTAAATAGGTTGAAACACTGCCCAAAAATTCTGTTGCTTTGATGTCATCTGAGAATCCGACATAAAACCTTAAATTTTCTTCAGCATGGCTCATTGAAAAAATATTTCCTTTTTTGAGATCAAGAAGTTCATCTTGAGCAACCAAAGAATCATCTATTTTTAACTCACTCACTCTTGCGCCTGTAACGCAAATCTGCATATCTTTTAGAAACTTTATGGTTGGGCTCGAATGCACCTGATTGTGGAATACCAATATGTCTCTTCCTCAATCTTCCAAGATCTTGGACAGTGGTCTGTAAACCTGTGCTTAGAATCTGGATTGCCATTCTATTTTTTATTTCTCATCGTTTTGTATTCTTCTTTAGAAATTGGACTAAATGAAACTTTGGTTCCAGGAATCAGTTTCATCGACTGACTGTCTTTAGGATCAAACAAGTTTAAAGGGGTGGCTCCTATAATCGGCCAACCTCCCGGTCCGCCCAAGGAATATACACCCGTTCTGTCATTGGCAATGGCAACAGAACCAATGGGTGTATTCAATCTAGGTTTGCTGAGCCTTGGTACAAACAGTCTTTTATCGAGATCACCCAAATATGCGAATCCTGGAGTGAAACCAATGGCTTTGACTTCATAATTAGTGGATGAATGAACTTCAATAATCTCTTTAGTAGAAAGATTTAATTGCTTGGATATGCAATCAAGATCAATTCCAAAAGTATTTTCATAACATATTGGAATCTCCAATTGATGATCAATTTTTCTCATAGAACTGAAATCAAATGTAGAGATCCCAATCTCGATTTTCTGGGTATCAATTGGAATCACTTTGGATCGAATAGAAATCATCTCTTCAGATGCAATCGCTTCTATATCATTTTGATTTTTCAATAAATGATCTGCGAGATGCCAATTTAATTCTGAATTCTTAATGCCCTCATCTTTATCGCCAATCACTATTTCAACCATGTCTTCAGCAATGATTGCAATGCTTATATTGGAGTTAAATGTCATAGCTCTTTATTTGACATTGATGCTTTTCCAACATCTCTTTGATTGCTATTGCAGTTTCTATAGATTCAGAATGGTCGCTATGGATACAGAGCGTATCTGCTTTTATCTCTATCTCTCTTGCATTCTCGGCTATTACTTTCTCTTCGCATGCAATTAAAGCTGCTTGTTCGGTTCTTTCATCCAGAGATGATATGACAGCATCAGCAATGATTCTTCCCATTAAGGCTCCGTTTGATTGATATCTTCGATCAACAAATGCCTCATTTATGACCTTAAATCCTGATCTCTCGGCGAGATCGCTGATTACGGAATATGGCTGACACATGAGAGCTGTATTTGGGCACACTGCTTGCATAGCAGATAAGCAGAGCTGGCTTATTTTTTCATCAGAAAAGCAATCATTGTAAAGTTGACCATGAAATTTCACATGGGTTGGCTCGGCTTGATGGGTTTTGGCAATTTCAAAAAATAATGATACTTGATCAATGATCGACTCAATCAATGTTTCATCGCTGATCGATAATCTCTTACGCCCAAACCCTTTTTTATCGGGATAAGAGGGATGAGGGCCAAATAAAACATTGTGTCTAGTGCAATGCTCAATCATATTGCCAATTGACTCTTGATCGCCGGCATGACCTCCGCATGCAATACTGGCAGATGTGATGTGATGAATGAGACTGATCTCATTATTTAATTCATCCCTAGAGGAGTATTCACCCAAATCTGCATTGAGATCCATTGTTTTAATATTGTTCATTGAATTGAGATAAAACAATCATTTTTATAAGAGATTTCCAATTTTATTTACGATTTATTCAACTAATAATAACTCTCAAATAACTACATTTGCGCAAAATTATTTTTTTATTTCATTTTTTTAATTTTTTTTAAAAAAAACTTATAGGACATATTTTTTCATCTGATTTTTTTGGATAATTATAAATATCAGTTAGTTATAAAATACTCTTAATACTGGATATTATTTTTTATAGGACATAAAAAAAAATAACAAAAAATACTTTGATTTTTCTCGCAAATGTATTTGAAAAAAAATAAGTAAGTCGTAATATTAAATCATCTCTTGAGACCGACCCGAAAGTAACTTAAGACGCGGAAGGGAGAGTCAAAAAGAGAAAGAGACCTAAAGGGTGAAAGCGAATCGGGGAAGATAAGCTAGCAGCAAAAAGGAACCGATTCCCACCAAGTTCGGAAAGAGATACCGGGCGAGGCGCTGAAGAAAGAATCTCGCTTCAGACACCCCAAGGACTCGACTAAAGAAACAGAGCGAAGGCTCTGTTTTTTTTTGTCTATTATTCGTCTAATAGCTTTGAGGATCTATATCCTGCCCAGGATAGAAGAGCAGCAAATGGAATCATGAATAGGGTTGCCCCCATGGAAGAAAGACCAATCAATAAAGCGCCTTTCGCAGCAAACCAACTGCCCATGACCTCTCCTCCTCTTGCAAAGAAAGTATCTAAGAAAACAGTTGATTTATAACGTTGCTCTCTTTTGAGCTTGGTAAACAGACTTTCTCTTGCTGGTTTTGACAAGCCATATTCAAATGTTCTCAGGATTGAAACAACAATCAAGACAGTCATGATCTCAGGATATATTTCATAGAAATAGATTGCTGCAAATAGAATGAATCCATAAATGATTAAAACCTTTTTGATGCCAAAGGATCGTAAGACAAATGAGGTTACAAAAAACTGACATACAAGTGTTAACGGTGTAACAATCTGTTCAATCCTAGCGAAAAATGCTGTTCTTTCGCATGGATCAGTTGACCATTCTTGAACGATGCCCAAAGCGATCATCCAACCAAATGTCATTAAGCCTGTCCACAAGACCATATATAAACTCAGGTTTTTAAGCACGGATGATTGAGCAATTTCTGTAATTGGCTCAAATGCAGAACCAGACAAACTCTCACTGCTTGCACCTCCTTCTTTTTCATTGACCTCAGATTTGAATGACATACTCAAGAAACAGGCAATTGATAAAGAAAAGACAGATATCAATATCAGTGAAAATGGTCCCCATTCAGATAAAGTTACTGATCCGCAAACTTGTGTTGAGAAGACTCTCGCAATCGAAGAGCCTGAGAAAGCGCCTATTGAGCCTCCCGCACTGATGATCCCAAAGTAAAGCTTTGCTTGAGATCCACTGAAATAGTTGATCATGGATACCCAAAATATTGAGACCACAAAAAAGGAGAAAACATTGCACCATATATAAAAACTCTTTGCGATCAGTGGCTTCCATGATTCATCAAGCAAAACCCATGAAAAAAAGAATACCAAAAGGTTCAGTATGAAAAATAGGTAGAAATACAAGACGATCTTGTTTCGATTAATACGAGAGACCAGCCATGAATAAACTGGATTTGCAATCAACATGACCAATAGGACAATGGATAAAAGACTTGGAAGATTCTCTAAACCTGCTTGGACAGCCATTTCATTTCTGACTGGGCGAATAGAGTACCAAGAACATAAAACGAAATAAAAGAAGAAGAAGGCTCTCAATAATGAAGATCTGTCTTCAATGGGTATATCAAAAATTCTTTTTTTAAAATTCTCAATCACAAAGTCATTTCACAGTGTGCTTATCTTGGCATTTAGTATAAATTAATACTCTCTATTGATCGAAAACTTCTGGGCCTAAAACAAATACTGAAAATTAACGAATGGAAAATATTCAAAATACCTACTCTGAGCTACCAAAAGATTTTCATAGGTCAACTAGGCCGACACCTGTCAGTAAACCAAAGATGCTTTCTATAAATTATGAACTTGCGAATGAATTATCCATAGATACCTCTGATGAAATGCAATTGCTTGAATATTTTTCTGGAAATACAGTTCCCAAGGATGCTGAAGCGATAGCAATGGCTTATGCCGGTCATCAATTCGGAAACTTTGTTCCTCAATTGGGTGATGGAAGAGCAATTTTGATAGGAGAGATCTATGATAAGAGCGGTAAACTCAATGATATTCAGCTCAAAGGCTCAGGAATAACAGCTTTCTCCAGACAAGGTGATGGCAGGTCCGCTATTGGTCCTGTTATAAGAG
>LUMG01000555.1_pt1 | contig 12687 bp, 12 predicted proteins | sample 729691 | NCBI WGS metagenome assembly LUMG01 (sample SAMN03860269, study PRJNA289734) | marine metagenome | biome: seawater column; feature: ocean; material: water; isolation source: Red Sea water column Station 34 - depth 50m | place: Saudi Arabia: Red Sea | collected 2011-10-15 | depth 50 m
GTATTATCAAATGATCTTGAATCTGTAATAATACCCAGACTTTGAATTGTTTTATTATCTTTTATGCATAAGATTTGTTCATTGGAGCTTAATTTTTCAAAGTTAGATTTGGTTAGAGGAATCCATCTCCACGACTCAACGAATCGTAATTTTGAATGTTCTAGTTCATCATATTCTACTGAATCAAACAATGAAGAAAAGGAAGTCTTTTTTGATTCAACAGCAAAATAATTCCATTGTGATTTTCTTTGATATCCAATCTTTGTTGCAAGGTTAAGCGAAGGGATATTTTCTGATTCAATTAGCATATTAGCGTGAATTATACCCAAATCATGTGCATTTCTTTCAAGATGTGATACTAACAATTCAGCAAAACCTTTCCTTCTACAATCATGTCTAACTCTGATGCCTTCTATCCAAAGCATACTTTCGTCTGTATATGTTACACCATGGCACATTGCAATTGGGACATTATCCTCCTCTAGTATTACAAGCTCACCTTCCTTGGTCCATGAATCATAAACTTCGTGAATATAATCGCCCCACGAAAAAGTATCTGTACAAAAATCCAATATTTGTTGCTTATCAGACGTGATTGGTTTGCGAATTTGTGTCAAGTATAATAAGAAAAAATATTAAGAATAATTAAAGGAGATCTGTTGATGGCTAAAATTATCGCATGTAAAACAAACGAGCTTGAATCTGGAAATATGAAAAAGGTTGCAATCGATGGAAGAGAAATTGTAGTTGCAAATGTTGGAGGAAATTACTTTGCATGTGATGACACATGCACACATTCTGGTGCTAGTTTATCAGAAGGAACAATTGATGGTTCAACAATTACTTGTGGATGGCATGCAGCAGAATTTGATTGTAAAAATGGTAAATTCTTAAAATTTCCAATGAAATTAAGAGATTTGACATCATACAAGGTAGTAGTTGAATCAGAAAATGTGTTTGTAGAGCTGTAACTATATATGCGAATTTTTAACAAAATATGTTAAAGATGGCCGATGAAACTCAAAACAAACAAGCAATGAAAGAAGCTGTTGACACATTAAACTTGATTATATCAACGAATTCAACTCCAAAAACAATAAAGAAATCAATTACGGACCTTGTTGAAGATTTGATGAAAGAAGAATATTCATTATCAGTTAGAGCTGCAAATACAATTAGTCTATTAGATGATGTAACACAAGATCCAAACATGCCATCATATGTAAGAACTCAATTATGGCAAGCAGTGTCAAAATTAGAAAGTATAAGAGAATAAATTCCAGTTTAAAATAGCCTAATTATTGAAATTTGAAGAATATCTAGATACACTTCCAAAAAATGTTCTTAGTGGTGAAGACGTTCAACTATCTGAAAAAACATTTAGAGAAATTTTTAAATTTGCAGATCTAGGAAAAGATGATGTTTTTTACCATCTTGGTTGTCACGATGAAAAAGGATTAGAAATTGCAAACAAAGAATTCAAAGTAAAAAAAGCAATAGGTATCGATAACAATTATGAAAAAGTTCAAAATGCACAAAATATCATCAATGAGAAAAATATTGATGTAGAAATTATTCATAAAAATATACAAGAATCAGATCTATCAGATGCAACTGTAATATTATTTTGGTTTACAGATGAAGAAATAATTAATGAGATGACAAAAAAGTTTGAAACACTAAAACCAGAAACAAAAATAATCACAATTTGGGGACCGCTTCCAAATTATCTTCCTGAGAAAGTTAATTTTCCATACATAATTAATAAAATTCCATTTCAAAAAGCAAAAAATTTGCAAGAGCAATTATTAGCTGTTTTTGGCGTGAAATGCATAGATTTTGTTACAGCATGGGAATTTGCAGAAAGATATACCAAATCAATGTCAGGTTCAGAGATTAAAAATGATCGATTTCTAACAATTCTTCAAACATTGATAATTTGGATTAATGCTAAAGAATTAGGGGTTACATGTACTGAAGAAGTTCCAGAGTCAATTCGAACATATATCGGAATAATGAAAATGCATTTTGATATAGATTTTGAATATTTATTAAAAAAATAGGTGTAATCCTTTTATTTTGTAAATCCTTGAAAAAATTATGGAAAGTAGATTAAACATCAATGTTTCTGCAATAGATTACGATAAAACAAGTAAAGCATTAACACAGCAACTGACATTTTTAGAAGAAATGGTTCATGGAGAAGATGATTTCATTATGACAGATTCAGAATTTGCTTTTGGATGGCATTTTTTTGTACTGAGTGTAAATAGAACATTAATACAAAAACTAGAATCAATGATGGCTCAAGATTTTCAAAAATTAAAGGGTAAAACAACAGACAAAAAATTTCTAACATGGTTAACAAAAAATGTTGAAAAAAAATCACCTAGATTTAAAATTGCCATCAAAGAAGAGATGGAATCAAGCAAATTTGGAGTATTTTAAAATAAAAAGGGCCCTCGAGGGGAATCGAACTCCTGTCCGAGGATCCACAATCCTCTATACTAACCACTGTACTACGAAGGCCACAAAAAAATTAATTTTTTAATCCTGTAATAATCTTTAACATTGAATGATGTGAAAAATAATCAAAATTCTATAAAAAATTAGCCTCAAATCAGAATTAAAGATATTTTATGAATAAGCAGTAACGATCGCTTTAAATTTGAAGAATCTGGGTGTCTTTCACCATGAGACGAGGATTCATTACTAACAGACTACGTTCTGGAAAGAAATCACTAGAGGTACCTGTAGAAAGAAAAATAGAAACAATTCAAGGTAATGGATTTACATGGATAGATTTACAAAATCCAGATAGAGAAGATGTTGAAAAATTAGCTCCAAATTATAATTTCAATGAATTAAACATTGAAGATTGTATGACAAAATTTGAACTTCCAAAACTTGATAGTTATGATGATCATTTCTTTGTAATTTTACAATTCCCACCACTAGCACAAAAAATTGGAATTTCAAAAAATAGTCAATTATCTATTTTTGTAGGAAAAAATTTTCTAGTAACAGTACATCAAGGAGATCTTAAACCATTAGTACAATTAGTACAAACATGTGTTTTGGATTCTGATAAAGAATTAAAAAATAGATTAGTAGGTGAATCATCTGGAGATTTACTACACGAAATTATCGATGCATTAGTAGATGATCTTTTACACACATCAAGAAAAATTATTGCCAATCTGGATGAGATGGAAGATAATGTATTTGATGAATCAAAACCAGTTGCCAGAAGTATTGCATTGCTTAGAAGAGAAATCAATAGATTGAGAAGAATTTCAGTTCCACTAAAGAAATTTGTACTAGAGATTGCAAAAAATGTAAAAAGATTTTCTGATAATTCAGATGATGAACTAGCTCTATATTTTGATGATGTGATTGATCACATTGACAAAGTCATAGAAACATTAGAAGAATCAAGAGAAACTATGGAAATTTACAAGGATACAGATTTTGTGTTAAGTAATGAAAAAACAAACAAAGTGTTAGCTGTTCTAACTATGATTTTTACATTAGCTATTCCATCAACAGTAATTGGAACATTTTATGGAATGAATGTCAATCTACCAGGTGGAATTGAAGAAAATTCAATGATTTTAGGCCCATTTACTACATTTATAGTCATAATTCTGGCATCTGCAATACCTGCAATTTTGATGTTCATTTATTTCAAAAAATAGTCAATTATCTATTTTTGTAGGAAAAAATTTTCTAGTAACAGTACATCAAGGAGATCTTAAACCATTAATTATTAAATTCTTTTTTTGAATCAACAAAATATACATCAAACCAAGAATTTTGATCATCAATAGAAATTGAATATCCATAAGAAGTTATTTTTTTATCAGAACAAATTGGAATGAATTGAGCATAATAATTAGAATCAGCTGAATTAATAGATTTGATGTTAGGTAAAATAGAAACATAAGTATCACTATTCAATTGAGAACCTTGAATTAATTCAATTTGATTTCTTAGAGAATCAATCACATAGCGATATGTCATAGGTTTCCAACTTGAATTACAATCACTAAATTGATGTTTTAATTCAACATAACCACGATTATCTTGAAATTGTAGATTATTGGAATTATAATTATCAAAATTAGTGACATCAGAAAAATCAGCAGAATAAACACTTTCGTTCTGATTTGGATTTGACCAAACATTTGTTATTTCAAATAAAACATTCACAGGATAACTATTCCACTCCTCTTGAAAATGTACATAGATTGAATATTTGTTAATGTCTTGATCATATGGAGATGTAAAAAGTAAATGACCGTAAAACCCATTCAAAAGAAGTACTGCAAATGCAATTACAGGTAAAATTAGAAAGATCTTCTTCATTAGGGATTTTTTCAAATGATCTAATTTGATGGTATGGAAAATCAATTTTTTATAGTATCATAAAATAGTGAAATTATGATATTTTGTTTTTAGATGTAAAATATAGACATATCTTATAAAAGCCCGTAGATGATTTTAGTAAAAACATGGTTAAAGTTAAAATCAGAACAGGTAGAGGAACTGGAACAATAGAAGTTGATGTAGAAGATCTTAAATTCTCAGGCGAAGAATTTAAAAAAATTCAAGCTGAAAGAAAGAAAGCTGCAGGCAGCGTTACAGTTTCAACAGGTAGAGGAACTGGTAGAAGAAAACTTTCAGATACTCCTGAACCAAAAGCTAGACCTTCAACCAAAGGTAGTACAAGAAGTACTGGTAGAGGTACTGGTTCAAGAAAAGCCAAAACATAAACTCCTTTTTGGATTTTATTTTTCTTATATTTTTCTAAAATTAATTCAATTTTTGCTGCATCAATTACATGTAATGGGTGACGAACACTTGCAACTAAAATTTGTGTATCAAAAGTATAATTTGAAAAGATTTCTTTTATTTCTTTGATTAGTGTCATTCCATTTTGGCCAATATCATCTAATCTACCAATAAATGGACTAACATATTTTGCACCAGATTTTGCTGCAAGTAAAGCTTGATTTGCAGAAAATATCAAAGTAACGTTAACAGGAATTCCTTGTGATGAAAACGATTTACATGCTTTTAGACCATCAGGAGTCATTGGAACTTTTACAACAACATTTTCTCCATATTCACGAAGACGTTTACCTTCTTCAAGCATTCCAGAATAATCAGTACTAACAACTTCTAAACTGACATCACCTTGAATGATTTTTGTGATTTCTTCCATTGCATCTTTTGGATTACCACCTTCCTTTGACATCAAAGAAGGATTAGTTGTAATTCCATCTAGCAATCCCATATCATTGAATTTTTTAATGGATTCTAAATTAGCAGTATCAAGAAAAATTTTCATATTTTTTTACTCCTCAATTCTTTAGCTTGTTTTGCCATATTAAAAGATGTAATTCCATGCTTCTCTAAGAGTAATGGAATTTCAGCATCACGTGCAGATTCACCAAACATATCTTGGGCTCCAATTCTCTTAATTGGAACAGGATAAGACTCAGAAACAGATTCTGCTACGGCTGAGCCCATTCCACCAAAGATATTGTGTTCCTCAGTTGTTACAATACAGCCAGTTTCTCTTGCTGCTTTTTCTAAAATTTCATTATCTATAGGCTTGATAGAAAATATGTCTAACACTCTACAAGAAATTCCATCTTGCTGTAGCATTTCAGCAGCTTCTAATGCCATTCTAACAGTAATTCCACATGCAGCAATTGTACAATCAGAACCATCTCTAACAGTAATTCCTTTACCAATTTTAAATTCTTGAGATTCTGAATGTACTACAGGTGTTTTTGATCTTGCCATTCGCATGTAAAATGGTCCATATTCAGATGCCATCAAATGTGTTAATTTTGAAACAGCAATAGTGTCAGCAGGAATAAAAACACGAAAGTTTGGAATAACTCTCATTATTGCAATATCCTCAATTTGTTGATGTGAACCACCATCAGGTCCTACAGACAAACCTCCATGAGACGTGACTAATTTTACATTTAGTCCTTTTTTTCCTGGAGGTGATGGATATGCAATATTGTTTCTAATTTGATCAACAGCTCTACCAGGTAAAAAAATTGCATAAGTACTTGCAAAAGAAACTTTTCCGGATACAGCTAATCCAGCTGACATTGTAACTAGATTTGCTTCAGCTATACCAACATTGAAAAATCTATCAGGAAATTGTTTTCCAAATCCAGAAGTTTTTAACGAATCAGTTGTGTCAGCTCCCAAAACAACTACATTTGGATTATCATGTCCAACTTGAATTAATGATTTTGAATATTCTGAACGCATATCAGTCATTACTGGATCATTCATAGATATCCTGCCTCCTGAGCAATTTTTTTAATTTCTTCTTGTTTTGCACCAATAACATGTAATCCAATCCATTTGTTTACCAAATCAGGACCACCTAATTGATTTGCTTTATCTAACAACATTGTTCGTCTTGATTTTAAAACAGCAATTCTAAAATCTTTAATTGCAGCTCTAACATCCTGTTGTCCAATTATTGCACCACCGCCAACAAAAGCACGAGCACCATCTGCAAATACCGAACCAATATTTTCAATATTCACACCTCCGTCAGCCTCAATAATACCAGAAAAATTATGCTCATTTAGAATAGAATTCAATCGAGCCATTTTGGAATGAGTTTCTTCAATATATTTTTGACCAGATTTTCCAGGTACAACAGACATGACAATTAATTGATCTAATGTAGACAAAAATTTGTAAGACCATTCAGGTAATTCTGTATCAGGATTGATAGCAAAACCAACACCTACTTGATTTTGTTTTAACGTGTCATGGATTTCTCCGAAACTAGATTCATCAGTTACTTCAGCATGAACTGTTACAATATCACTACCAGCATTAATGTAATCTTTCACATGTTTTACAGGATCATTTATCATTAGATGTGTATCAAATGGAATCACAGTTAATGGTCTAAGTTCTTTAATTTTATTATGATCAAATGTTTTTGTTGGTACAAATTGACCATCCATAACATCAAGATGAATTAAATCAGATCTTCCAGTTACACATCTCTTTACTTCATTTTCTAAGTTAGACATATCACCAGCAATAATTGAAGGGGCAATCAAAAATTGAGAATCCAATTCTAAGTTAATTATAGGCACAACATCAGTATCTGGAGCTTTACCATGCCATTGAGGATTATCTTCCATATGTTCCAAAGACTTTCCTTTGATAGTTCTAGAAATAATAATTGTCGGAACTCCTTTAGTTGCATTAGCTTTAGTAATTGCTGCATCAATTTGTTCAACTCGATGTCCATCAATTTCAAGAACATTCCAACCAAATGATCTCCATTTATCACCAGTCTTCCATCTTGATGCATCTTTCCACATTTCTGTAATATCATCACTTTCTAATTTTTCATCCAATGGCATTACTTTTTCAGTGTAAGAATCTTGTTGAATGAAATTTCTATCTAGAAAAACGGTTAGATTATCAACTTTGTATTTTGAAGCTGTCATTGCAGCTTCCCAAACTTGACCTTCATCAGATTCACCATCACCAATAATTGTATAGACATGATGATCTTTTGAATCAATTTTTGCAGCAAGTGCAATTCCAACAGAATAAGACAATCCATTTCCTAATGAACCTCCACAAAATTCAACACCAGGACATTTTAGATCTGGATGTCCCTGTAATTTACTTCCAAATTTTCGCAAAGTTTCCATTTCAGATTCAGGAAAATATCCTGCCACAGCCATATTAGAAAACAATCCAGGTGCAGCATGACCTTTTGACAGTACTAATCTATCACGATCTTCCCATTGAGGATTTTGAGGGTCAAATTTCAAATGTTTGTTAAACAAACAACCTAAGATTTCAGCCATTGAAAATGAGCCGCCAGGATGCCCAGAACCTGCAGAATTTGTTGCTTTAATTACTAATTTACGAGCTCTTAGAATATTTTTTTTAATTTGATAATAATTAAGACCCATCTGGATCGTTTCTTCATAAATTGAATAAAAATCTACTTCTGTAATATTTTAATTTGATCGCAATTTAACATAGATGTGGAAATTAAAAATGAAATTCCAATTGTACTCTTTGATGATGAATGTTATGTTTGTATAAAATTTGCATCAATTGTAAATTTTTTTTCAAGAGGAAAAATTACAATGGTAGGTCATTATTCAAATTTTGGAAAGAAAATTCGTGAAGAGATTTTAGATGATTCAGCATTGGAAATGTTTTGGTTTATTGATGAAAATACAGCAAGTGGGGGAAGAGCAGCATTACTACCATTAATAAAATCAATTTTTTCCTCAAATCCAAGAAAAACCAAATTTGCTCAAATGGATAATATTTGCAGTAATGAATGTAAAAGTGCAAAAGCAGTATTTGTTAGATCATTTACACTAATTACAAATAGTAAAAAATTGAAATATAGAAAATCTAAATAATGCTTTAAAAAACAAAGATATAATGAAAATCAAAACAGAAAGTTCTACAAAAAGAAAAACAGAACTTCTCTGTGGATTTGTACTAGAAGATTCAAACAAAGTTTTAGGATTACCAAAAGTAGATGCTAAGACATCATATTCCATTAACCAGTCACTTAAAGATATGAATGGGAAATTAGGAAAATTAACAATTATTCCAATTCCTAATAAAAAACAGGCTCAAAGAATCCTTTTGGCAGGTATTGGAAAAAAAGAAGACATTACAAATGATACAATAAGATTTGTTGCAGGCAGAATTGCACAAAAAGCAAGAGAATTAAAATTAAAAGAATTTTCAATTATAACACCACCAACTTTTGTTATCGATTCAATTTCTTCAGTTTCCCAGATTGTAGAAGGTGTAAAAATGTCATTATACAAATTTGACAAATTTAAAGCTGAAAAAGCTGAAAAATCACCAGACATGACAATCATAGTTTCGAAATCAAGTAAAATTTCAAAAGCAATCAAAATTGCTGAGGCTGTTGCAGATGGTGCAATATTTACAAAGAGTGTTGGAAATTTACCTCCAAACGAATGTACTCCTACAACATTAGCAAACTTTGCTAAAGAAATTTCAAAAAAGAATAAAATGAAATGTACAGTTATTTCACAACCAGAATTAAGGAAAAAAGGTTTTGGAGGAATTACAGCAGTAGGCAAAGGAAGTAAAAATGAACCAAAATTAATTACAATGGAACATAACAATGGTCCTAAAAATCAAAAACCAATTGTTTTAGTTGGAAAAGCAGTTACATTTGATACTGGTGGAATTTCATTAAAACCAGGACAAAGTATGGATGAAATGAAATTTGATAAATGTGGAGGATGCACGGTTTTAGGAATAATGAAATCAGTTTCTGAATTAAAATTACCAATTAACGTGGTTGGAATTATTCCTTCAGTAGAAAATATGCCAGGAGGAGAAGCCTATAGACCAGGAGACATAATTAAACTATACAATGGAAAAACTGCAGAAATTCTAAATACAGATGCAGAAGGTAGGCTCATTTTAGCTGATGCTTTAGCTTATGGTGAAAAACAATATTCACCTAAAGCAATTATTGATTTTGCAACTTTGACAGGTGCATGTATAATAGCACTTGGAAATAATGTTGCAGCAATTGTTTCAAACAATAATCAATTAACAGAAAAATTAACAACATCATCTAAAACAACAACAGAGGAGATTTGGGAATTACCATTAACACAAGACTATATGGACATGATAAAATCCGATGTTGCAGATATTAAAAATATGGGAATTGGACGAGCAGCTGGAACAATTACAGCAGCAGCATTTTTGAAAAGTGCAATTAAAGATACACCATGGGCACATTTTGATATTGCAGGTGTTGCATGGACACAAGGTAACCTCTACTATTTCTATCAGGAGTTCCAACATTTGGATTTCTCCAACCGTGTTTTTCCATCATATGATTTAGTAATCTAATGTCATTATCACATTTTTGTCCACAGACGCTACAGTTTGGCATTGAAATCAATTCAATCCAACAGTGTGGATATTAAAAGATTGATTGAAAATTAGAAAATGCCAGCACTGTTGCTTCCCAAGAGCTCTCGCATCTTAGTAGCACAACAGCGACATCAGGTTTGACTTCTAAGTTCGGAACGGGATTAGGTCGCACCCTGACGCTATGGCCGGCTTGAAAATCATACCATAATTCTAATGTATTAAGGTAACGACAGATTTGAAATCAACTCAAAATAGGTATAAAGCAAAGAAAATATCGAATTACAACTATGACACATAGAGTAGCAGTATTAGATCAAGATCTATGTCAGCCTCAAAAATGTGGATTAGAATGCATAAAATATTGTCCAGTCAATAAATCAGGCGCAGAATGTGTGACAATTCATGAAGAATCAAAAAAAGCGCAAATCGATGAAGATATTTGCAATGGATGTGGAATATGTGTCAAAGTATGTCCATTTGATGCAATAACAATTGTCAATTTAGCAAGTGAAATAGCTACCGATAAAATTCATCAATATGGAACAAATTCTTTTAGATTATACAAATTACCAACTCCAAGAAAAGGAGAAGTGGTTGGTCTGTTAGGCCGAAATGGAATGGGAAAAAGTACAGTAGTGAACATTCTTTCAGGAAAACTTAAACCAAATCTTGGAAGATATGAAAATCCACCAGAATGGGATGAAATTTTTAAACATTATAGTGGAACAGAGTTAAAACAACACTTTCAAAAAATTGAACAAAATCAAATTCGTGCATCAATTAAACCACAACAAATTCATCATCTTGCCGAAGCATTTGATGGAACAGGAAATGAATTACTTGATAAATATGATGAAAGGGGAATTACAAGAGAACTAGTAAGAGAATTAGGATTACAAAATTCAATGGAGCAAAGTTTGAAAGAACTTAGTGGAGGAGAATTACAAAGAATTGCAGTAGCTGCTGCTGCATCAAAAGATACAGAATTCTACTTTTTTGATGAACCATCTTCATACAACGATGTATTTCAAAGAACAGGAGTTGCAAGAGTAATTCAAGGTTTAGCAAAAATTGGAAAAAGTGTAATGGTTGTAGAACATGATTTGACATTATTAGATTTTCTTAGTGATTATATTGAAGTGTTGTACGGTGAACCAGCTGCATACGGAATTGTTTCAAATATTTTATCAACCAAAATAGGAATCAACGTTTTTCTTGATGGATACTTACCAAATGAAAACGTTAGATTTAGAGAGAAGAAATTTTCTATGGATGTCTCATCTTCTTCAACAGATATTTTTCAAGAAGATACAGAGATAGTAGATTATCCAAAATTAGAAAAGAAATTTGATACATTTTCAGTATCAATTGAGCCTGGAAAAGTAAGAAAAGGCGAAGTTTTAGGCATAATGGGTGCAAATGCTCTTGGAAAAACAACAATGATGAAAATGATTGCAGGTGTTGAAAAACCAGATGTTGGTTCAGTAGATAAAAAGATCAAGATTGCATACAAACCACAATATCTTCAAAACGATATTGATGTAGAAGTTATTGCACTTTTAGAAAAAGCAAATGGAGGACCAATTGAAGGAAGTCAAGAGGAAGAACAAATTCTAGAACCATTAAAAATTAAAAAATTATACAATAAATCAGTAAAAAATCTCTCTGGAGGAGAACTTCAAAAAATTGCTGTGGCATCATGTCTAATTCAAAAAGTAGATTTGTATGCATTAGATGAACCTTCAGCATTTTTAGATGTGGAAGATAGAATTGCCGTTGCAAAATTCTTACAGAAATTTGTTCGTTCATTTGGAAAATCAGCAATTATTATTGATCACGATTTACAATTAATGGATTTGATGTCAGATTCAATGATTATTTTTGAAGGTGAATCAGGAAAAGCAGGTAGAGCCACATCACCACTTCCAAAATCAGAAGCAATGAACAGATTTCTAAAATCCTTAGACATGTCGTTTAGAAGGGATGAAAAAAGTTTGAGACCAAGAGTAAATAAAATTGAAAGTAGGTTAGATAAAGATCAAAAGGCGTCAGGAAATTTTTACTACAAACATTGACTCGAATGCTAAAAAAAGCACTAGAAAGCGTTTTGACATTACAAGAAAGTAATGAATTAATTTCAGCATTTGATCAAATAGGAAATATAATCATTGTCAGAATTCCAGATTCATTATTATCAAAGAAAAAAATTATTGGTGAAACGTTACTAAATGAAGTAAAAATTGTAAAAAGTGTATTTTATCAGTCATCAGCAGTAGACGGAGATTTTAGAACAAGAAATCTTGAAATCCTTGCTGGCGAAGATAATACCGAAACTGAATACAAGGAGTTTGGATGTAGATTTATTGTAGATGTAGAAAATGCATTTTTCTCGCCAAGGCTATCAACAGAGAGGGAACGAATTGCCAAGTTAACTCAAGATGGAGAAGTTATCACAAACATGTTTGCAGGTGTGGGAATGTTTTCAATAATGGCTGCTAAAAAGAAAAAATGTACAGTGTATAGTCTTGATTTGAATCCAGTCGCATCAAATCTTTGTGAAAGAAATATTGCAATTAACAAATTAGCAGGACAAGTGATTTCAATTAATGGTGACGCATCAAAAATTATTGAAGAACAATTAATTGATAAATCAGATAGAACATTGACGTTATTGCCAGAACGTTCTGATGAATTTTTAGATTCTGCAATAAGCACAAC
>LUMG01000108.1_pt1 | contig 12640 bp, 9 predicted proteins | sample 729691 | NCBI WGS metagenome assembly LUMG01 (sample SAMN03860269, study PRJNA289734) | marine metagenome | biome: seawater column; feature: ocean; material: water; isolation source: Red Sea water column Station 34 - depth 50m | place: Saudi Arabia: Red Sea | collected 2011-10-15 | depth 50 m
GGATATATCGATGATGTAATCATGCCGCATAATTCTAGAAAAAAACTGATTGAATCATTTGAGATGCTTAAGAATAAGCATCAAGAAAACCCCTGGCGTAAACACGACAACATCCCACTCTAGGAATAAATATGTTTAAGAAAATCTTGATCGCAAATCGCGGAGAAATAGCTTGTAGAGTTATTCAGACCTGTAAAAAAATGGGTATCAAAACCGTGGCAATTTATTCAGATGCAGATGAAAATGCTTTACATGCTGACCTCGCTGATGAAGCCATTTGTATTGGTGGATCAAGCTCTGCAGAAAGTTACCTTGTAATAGAAAAGATCATTGATGCTTGCAAAAAAACCAAAGCGGATGCAGTTCACCCCGGTTATGGTTTCCTTTCTGAGAATGAAGAGTTTGCTAAAGCACTGGAAGAAAACAGCATTGCTTTTATAGGCCCCAATCACAAAGCAATTGTGAGTATGGGAGATAAGATTGAGTCGAAAAAGATTGCTGAAGAAGCAAGTGTCAATGTCATCCCTGGTTATACGAAAGCAATAAAAGATGAAAAAGAAGCTGTCAAAATTGCAAAAGAAATAGGTTATCCAGTGATGCTGAAAGCAAGTGCTGGTGGTGGCGGCAAGGGAATGAGAGTCGTGAATAACGATGATGAATGCGTTGATGGCTTTCAAAGGGCAAAGAATGAGAGCAAGGCCAGCTTTGGAGACGACAGAATTTTTGCAGAAAAATTCATCACGGAACCGCACCACATAGAAATTCAAATTCTTGCAGATAAAAAAGGCAACGCGATATTCTTAGGTGAGCGAGAATGTTCAATCCAAAGGAGACATCAGAAAGTAGTCGAAGAGGCGCCCTCTCCATTTATCAATGATCAAACAAGGCAAGAGATGGGTGCACAAGCCATAGCACTAGCAAAAGCAGTGGATTATGAGTCTGCCGGTACTGTTGAGTTTATTGTTGACAAAAATCAGAATTTTTATTTCCTAGAAATGAATACCAGATTACAAGTTGAGCACCCTGTTACTGAAATGGTAACAGGTATTGATTTGGTAGAACAAATGATCAAGGTAGCTTATGGAGAAGAGCTTGAAATTAAACAAAGTGATATAAAAACCAACGGATGGGCGATTGAATCAAGAGTATATGCTGAAGATCCATATCGAGAGTTTATGCCCTCAATTGGAAGATTATCAAAATACTTAACCCCAGATCATTCAGAAAATGTCAGAGTTGATACAGGCATTCGGGAAGGCAGTGAAGTATCCATGTTTTATGATCCTATGATTGCAAAGTTGATTACTCATGGTGAAAACAGAGACAAGGCAATTGAAAATATGATGAGTGCAATAGATCAGTACGTCATTGATGGTCTGTCTCATAATCTCAATTTCCTGAGCTCAATCATGCACAATGAAACCTTTCAATCTGGATACACAACAACAGATTTTATTGAGCAAGAATACTCTGATGGCTTCAAAGGCGAGGCGATCACTGAGAAAGAATTTGAAGTTTTTGCATCCATATTGGGTGCTTGCCATCTTTTAGATCAAATGAAGCTTAACTCTCTTTATGTGAATGAGAAAAAATTTATTGTGAGTTTTGAAGAGAAGAATATTGAAATCAACATAAAAAAAGATGGGGATAATTTTGTAACTCATGTCGACAACAATGAATACCATTTATCTCTCAATTCACAATCCAATGATCCAAGAATTACATGTTTGGTTAATGGGCAAAATATGGTGGTTCAAGTCAGAAAAGAGAAACCTAGATATCAGCTAGTTCACAAAGGAAAGATTGCAATGGCATTGATATCAGAGAAGAGGGTCGCAGAACTCAATGAGCTAATGCCGGAAAAGATTCCTCAAGACATGTCAAAATTTTTACTCTCGCCGATGCCGGGATTATTAATAAAAGTATGTGTAAAAGAAGGACAGGAAGTCAAAGCAGGAGAAGAGCTTGCTGTTGTAGAGGCTATGAAAATGGAGAACAGTCTTAGAGCATCAAAAGATCTAAAAATTAAATCGATATTGGGATCAGAAGGAGATAATCTATCAGTGGACCAAAAAATTCTGGAGTTTGAGGACTAACTTGATAATGAATTCAACCGGTGAACTGCTTTCACAAGTAATAAAGGGTGACAGGAAATCAATTGCGAAAGCCATAACGCTTGTCGAATCAAAAAAACCTCAAGATCGAGCACTCGCAGATGATTTGTTGAACGCTCTCCCAGAACCAGGTGAAAATACTCTCAGAATTGGAATCTCAGGTCCACCAGGCGTTGGCAAATCAACCTTTATTGAAGCCATTGGTCAAAAAATCATCGAAGACAATAACCGTTTAGCAATTCTAGCGGTTGATCCAAGCTCAACAATCACCGGAGGCTCAATTCTTGGCGACAAGACAAGAATGGATATTCTGAGTAAAAGCGATGAAACATTCATACGCCCTTCTCCATCAAGTGGAAATCTTGGGGGCGTAGGTCATGCAACCAAAGATTCCGTTCAGATCCTTGAGTCAGCCGGATTTTCTGTAATCCTAATTGAAACGCTTGGGGTAGGACAAGCAGAAACAGAAGTGCTTGAAATGACCGATATCTATTTGGTACTGCTTAGCCCAGGAGGTGGTGATGAACTTCAAGGAATAAAAAGGGGCATCATAGAACTTGCAGATATCCTTATTGTCAATAAAGCAGATGGTAACTTAGAAGCCACAGCAAAAAGTACCGTACTTGATTATAAGAATGCAATGAAGCTTCAAAAACCAAGGCATGAGAACTGGTCAGTACCAGTGCTCTCAATATCTGCGCTGAAATCAAAAGGCATCGATGAAGTATGGGAAGAGATTTTGAATCTTAAAAATCACTTACATTCAAATAATATTTTCAAAAAAAATAGATCATCACAGGATGAAAAATGGCAGAAAAAGAAAAAGAAAAACCTCATCATCTCCATGATGGAATCTGAGGATGAAATTCTAGAGAAGATTGAAAAAAAGATCATAGAGAGTGATAAACAATTACTGAAAAAATTTACTGATTGGATAAAATCTATTTTCAAATCAAGGAATTCATAATGATTGGAAAACTAAACCACATTGCCATAGCTGTTCCAGATCTAATATCTGCAAGCGAGATATATAAAAATATTCTTGGAGCGAGTGTTTCTGATCCTGTTCCTATGCCAGATCATGGAGTCACCACTGTTTTTGTTGAGCTACCTAATACAAAAATTGAGTTACTTGAACCATTGGGAGATGATTCTCCAATCCAAAATTATCTTTTAAAAAACCCCAAAGGCGGAATGCATCACATCTGCTATGAGGTTGATGATATATATGCATCAAGGGATAAGCTGGTTAAAGATGGTGCAACCATATTGGGAAGTGGTGAGCCCACCATTGGCGCACACGATAAGCCTGTTCTATTTCTCCATCCAAAAGATTTTTGTGGAACATTGATTGAAATAGAGCAAAAGTAATTAGAATCGATATCTTATTTTTGCAGCAAATCTGTTACCTTGAGGCTCATCCCATGTATCTGAAATGATTCTCGAATTCCCTGCTTCGTCGTCAAAGAATACGCTGCCTCCTCTTGTATAAACCAGATATATATTTGAAAGCGGTGCAATTTCTCGTCTATACCTAATTTGAAAAGCTAGACTTCCAAGATTAATACTCTGTGCGTCTTGATCAGATTTTTTCAGGTAGCCGTTTGCATCAATTTGCCAAGATTGACCGTTCTGATTCCTAAAAGAAACTGTTTCTATTTTTAGAGTGAATTCTTCTTTCTCAGTTCTATACCAAGTAACCCCTGTATTTAGACTGAATCTTTTTTGTGAGAAAGTACCGTATAAGTCCTCATCAGTTCTAATCGTCCAGTTCGATCGATGTCTGTGGTTCAGCCTAAGCCAAGTTCTAACGTTATCTCTTGGATTATAACCTAGTCCCACTGACGCACTTCTCCTTCTGTCCGTATAGGCATAATAATTCTTCCTTTCAACCCCAAATCCAAATGAGTACTTCCAAGGTCCATACTGTGGACTCCTATAATTGAAATCTACATTCCCACCATTTCCAGTTCTCAAAAATGGTGAGTTGAGACTGCCTTGTGTGATTTCATCATCTTTTCCTTTAGAGCTGAGATTTGACTGAATTGAAATATTGGATGTGGATTTGAAACTTTGCCAAAGATTAAAACTATAAAATTGCTCTAAATTCTCATGTTCTGCATTGTTTTGATCCCAATAATCAAAATTATAACTTCTGCTTTTTGAAATTGATTGTTCTTCAAAATCTGTTCTTGTGTAACCAACTGTTGCACCATATGCCATCAAATCATTTCTCCAGAGATATCCCATATCATTGACGTTCAAGTCATCAGTGAAGTAGTAAATCTCAGCGCCATACCTCCACTCTTTATTTGGTCTATGCATGGCCATTGTCCTTGATCCAAAACCACTGTCTTCATCGCTAATATTAGAAAACATATTTATATGCTCTATTCTGAGTCCTGAATCAGAGAGGTATTGATAATCAATAATATTCACAGTTGCTTGCCTATCTATGAATGACTTATCAGCATGTGTTGCCATATGACCGATTCGATGATTGCCCACATTATGAATTGTTCTAAAAGCATAGAAATTACTGCCTTCGCTGAAATCTTCATCTTTTTCAAAAGTGGCAAATGCTCCAAAATCAGTTGATTCACCCCTTTGAGTAAATTTAAATGCCATATCAATTCCGTTGGTATTTAGCTTGCTGGCATTACATTGATCTTCTAAATCATCACTGCCCCCCTGAGCTGCAGAGTACTTTGTACAATCATAAAGCGGTCTCGCTCCTATCCTTCTTGTATGAAGCATTGAATAGAGCTCAAAACCTGGATACCAATCAAGCTCAATATTAAACATTGACTGGCTTTGCGTAAAAAATGGTCTCTTATCAGAGTAGAAAGTTTCTCTAGGGGAATAGTTGATCACAATATTATCGCTCTCAACTTGACCAAAATCAGGATTGATTGTTGCAACCAGTTCACCGCCTGAGCCTGTGTTGTAAATGATTTCAGTACCCGCATCAAATGATGATTCATCAGTGATGAAATCATTATTTGCAACTGTGTATGGAAAAAAATCAAGGCTTTTTGGATTGGCTTGTACGACTTCAACCTTATGAAGAACTGATAAAAACTCTGATCGCTGAAAAGATGCTGCAGGAAAACCAATTCCTATGCCTAAGTGCTGAATCATCCTGCTCACACTGACTCCAATTGTTCGCTTTTCTTCATCTTGCTTATTCATCGGTGCCATATTCCATGGAATAAAGAATTCTGAATACCAGTTCTCATCATTTTCAGACGTCTCAGCAAACCATTCTCCATCCCAATCACCATCTATCTCATTTTCATTTGTAATTGTGTAATCAAGAACAGATTTGCCCAGAGCAATGCCAAGCATGTATGCAGTATTTCCAGTGTTATCTAAATCAACGACAACGACATTTCGATCATGATTCTCTCTCAGTCCATCTCTCGCATGCCTCCTTCGATCTCTTGTTTCATTTGGCTGTTGATTGATAAAGCCAAAGTAGATACCGCTTTCATCTGAGTGAATCAGAACTTTTGTTTGATAATCGGGAGTTTCTAGACTGAAAGGATTAATGATAGTTAGTTCATCAATGGTCTGGGCTTGCTGCCATTCAGCCTCATCTAATTTTCCATCAATCACAATGGATGCATTGGCATATATGGGCCCTAAAAGCAGAGATAAAAAGATAAATTTTCTAATGGTAATTATCACGAGACTATTTTCGCAGTATCTTCGATGGTAGATGTGTTAATTGCAGGGAAATAAGTGGCTTCATTTTGAAATGCTCTAAAGTTCTTTTTTGTTATGCCTTCTAGATTTGGTCTTTTCTCATTGGGCTCAGATCCATCACCCAAGCCTCCTCCAAACTCAATGACACAATCAACTTTCATGTTTGCAGCTGTCTGCATGCATCCAAGCCAATCAACTGGTTTGAATAATTGATTGTAGAGCAATTCTGCTGTATCACTTCCATCTATTTTATGCATTTCTGAAGAAAAATTAGAGAGTACGGGCGCATTCATTTCTTTAAAAGTAATCTGACTTAGATGTTCTTTAAACTCCTCAGCTGCTTTATTCATCAGACTGGTATGAAATGCACCTTCAGTCTTCAATTTCACTGTTCTTTTCTTGGGAAATTCAGATTTCAACATCTCTTCTAATTTTTGAATATCCTCATCAGAACCCCCAACCACGGTTTGTTTTAATTGATTCACTGTAGCTATTTCACAATTCGATTGATCAATAATATTTGCTGCTGCTTCTCTCTCAAATGGCAATGCCAACATGGATCCGGAACCGTATTTTCCCATCAACTCGCCTCTCTTACTAACCAGAGCCAAACCTTCTTCAAAGCTGATGCTGCCAGAAACAACCAGAGCAGTGTACTCTCCAAGACTGTGTCCTGCCAGTAGCATGGGATTGATATCACAACCGACTACTTCTGAGAAATATTTAAAGCAGGCGATCTGATGTGTCATCAAAACAGGTTGAGTATACTTGGTGAGATTGATTTCATCTTTTGCGTCTTTAAACGATAATTCAGCAATGTCGTAACCCAATACAGAAGAGGCTTTATTGTACAGTTCTTTCACAGAATCTGATTTTTTAATCAAATCCGTGCCCATGCCTCTATATTGTGATCCTTGGCCAGGAAATATAAACATCACATTGGCCACTGCTGCTCCCCTTTTAAATTGTGCTATGTGAAATTTTTTTGTAATTATGAAGCAATCCGACCTAAAAACAATGATTTAATTGTGTAGATGATTTTTTATAGATATCTGTTAAGGTTTTAGCATCGATATAACATCACACACTTAAATAAAGGATTTAAGAATGTCCAAACTAAATATTGCCATTGTTGGAGCAGGAATCGGTGGAATGAGTGCGGCACTTGGTCTCTCTCAAAATGGTTTCAATGTGTCTGTTTTCGAACAAGCCCCTGAATTATCAGAAGTGGGTGCAGGACTCACAATCACTCCAAATGCAACAAAAGGCCTGAATTATCTGAATCTTGGTGATGGCATAAAATCTGTTGGAATGGCTCATGCCAAACAAGGTGTGAGACATTTTGAAACAGGGGAAGTGATTGTACCTCTAGAAAGAGGTAAAAAAATGATGGAAAAATATGGTGCATACCAATTTCAAGCGCACCGAGCGGATGTGCATAATTTATTCATTGACGGCATGCAAGCATATCCTGAGAGCAAAATTTATGTAAATCATAAGCTCACAGGCCTCGTTGAAAAAAATGGTCATGTGGAATTAACCTTCAATGAAAAAGACAAATATGAATTTGATTTTGTAATTGGGGCTGATGGCAATCGATCAACTGTTAGAAGCATAATCATTGGAGATGATGATCCGGAATTTGCAGGTTATGTCGCTTGGAGAGGCCTTGTTCCCACTTCGGAATTATCTGAATCAGATTTTGATGAATGTGGCTCATCAGCTTTCATTGCCCCTGGAAGAGTTTTCGCAAGATATCTTGTGAGAAACGGTGAACTCTATAATTATGTGGCATTTTTAGTTACTGATGAATGGGCTGAGGAAGGATGGGCAATTCCATCAGATGTTGAGATCGTTATGGATATTTTTTCTGACTATAACCAACAAGTAAAAAATATCATCAAAGCCACTCCAAGAGATGAATTATTCAAATGGGGAATTTTTGCCAGAGCGCCATCAGAAAACTGGTCATCAGACTATTCTACTCTTCTTGGCGATGCGGCCCACCCCCTCGAACCATTCATGGGACAAGGGGCCAGTATGGCAATTGAAGATGGTGTTGTGATATCAAGAATTATCTCTGACTCTGGCAGTCAAAATGAGATCATTGATCGCTATCAAAAAGCCAGGATAGAAAGAGCTCATTTTGTGACTGAGAATTCTAAAAAAGCAGGTATGAGATTTACAGGTAAAACGCCCGATGATTACTCCAAAGAAGATCACAAGAATGAAGAAGAGCTTGGATTATTCTATTACGACCCAAGTTCTGTCGAAATTTAAACATCGTTTAATCTTATAGAGTTACACTTCGTTACAAAGTTATTGTCTTCATCAGAAAGTAAATTTATATAATCCTCTAGAGGAAAAGTAATATGTATATTAATTTTTGGTATCCGGTTTGTCTGAGCGATGAAATCAATGAAGGCTCTAAGAAAGCGACTATTCTGGGCATGGATTTTGTGGCATTTAGAGATCATGAGGGTGTAGCGCATTGCTTAAGCAATGTTTGTGTCCATCGAGGGGGGTCTTTAGCCAATGGGATTTGTCATGAGGATGGGACAATAGCCTGCCCTTATCATGGTTGGAGATACAATGGGCAAGGTAAATGCACAAAAATACCTTCATTGGGGCCAGATGCAAAGATACCCAACAGGGCCAAAGTAGATAGCTATCCGGTCATCGAGAGATACAACATAGTTTTTGCCTTCTTGGGTGATCTTCCTGAGGATGAGAGACCAAGCTTATATGAGATTGAAGAATATGAAGCTGAAGGCTGGAGAGCGAATCAAACAACGATCATAGACATCGATTACAACTATGAACGATCAATAGAAAATGGATTGGATCCAGCTCACAACGAGTTCGTTCATCCCACACATGGATTCTCAGGAGCAAGGAACGATTACAAAGTTAATCCGACTAAAATTACCAAAGTAGACCGCGGTGCAGACTTTGAGCAACTATTTGATGCTGCACCTCCATTGGATGAAGAGACTTATGGTGAGACTGCCAGAAAAAGTGATGGAGAATTAACAGTATGGGGTGGCTATCGGGGGCCGAATACTCTGATTACACAGATACACACCAAAAAAGATTCAAACTGGTTCCATCAATATTTTTTTGAACAACCCATTAATGAGTTCAAAACCAAAATCTTTTTCGTGAATATGAGAAATTGGCTCATGGAAGAAAATCTTGATGAAATGATCATGGGCAGGAATATGGAGGTTGTGAATCAAGACATAGAAGTTCTGGACAACTTAAGGCCTGTTCTGACTCCTCCTACGCTCACTAAAGAAATATTCGTCCCTGCAGATTTAATCATTGGAGAATATAGAAGCTCATTGGAAGACTTCACCAAAAAAGGTTATAAAATTGATGTCAAGAAAATGAAAGAGACTCAGCATCAAACCGCTTATGCAATCCCCTCACCTGCTAGAAGAAAAGAAAAGAGTTGGGTTTTAGACCCAGTTCCCTTGGTGAAGTACAAATAATTATTGAGCTGATAAGCCTCCATCAATTACCAACTCAGATCCGGTGATCATTTTTGACTCATCGCTTGCGAGAAATAGAATTGAGTTGGCAACATCCTCGACTGTGACTAACTTTCTGAGAGGGATTTGTCTCTCTATTTTCGATACAAGCTCCTCATTGGGGTTATCAAAAAATGATTTCATCATCTCGGTTTGAGCAAAAACTGGATGAACACTGTTGCATCTCACTGTATCAGTCGTTCTAGCACAGTGAAGTGCCACGGACTTGGTTAGATGTCTTACTGCAGCTTTTGCACTGTTGTAGGCTGCAAAATTATGCCCAGCAACAATTCCAGATATGGATGAAATATTGACGATGGAACCATTACCAGATTCTCTCATCAGTGGAATTGCATATTTACAACCAAGAAATACTGAATCAAGATCAACTTTGTGAACCAATTCCCATTCTTCCTCTGTTGTTGCCTCTACATCGGCCATAAAACCAATACCGGCATTGTTCACAAGCACATTCAATCCAGATGATTGTGCTTTTATTTCATCGATGACACGTATCCATTCTTCTGTTTTGGTTACATCATGAGAAACAAAGGTTACTCCAAGCTCACTAGAGACTTTTTTGCCATTTTCTTCGTTGATATCCGAAATATAAACTTCTGCCCCTTCTTTCTTGAATAACTCTGCTGTTGCTTTTCCGAAGCCAGAAGCGCCGCCGGTCACCAATGCCACCTTTTCACTTAACCTTTTAGCAATAATTAGAAATAATTTTTGTTAAAATTGATGCCACATTATAACTTCCTAAATGAAAAATACTGAAGATTACCAAAACAGATGAGCTCTAAAATCAAAACAAAATTTCAAACCATCAAAGGAAAGTTTGGAGAGAGGCAGGTGCGATATCTGACTGCTGGGTCTGGGCCTGTTATCTTTTTATTACATCAATCACCAAAATCTGCTGATGAATACAAGCCATTGATGGAAATGTGGTCAAATGATTTTTTGATGATTGCTCCTGATACTCCTGGCTTTGGTGCTTCTGACCCATTAGAGAGCCAAAAAGTCACCATAGAAGAGATTGCTGAGGCAACCATAGAATTGGCTGATGCATTGGGAATTGATCGGTTTGGACTTTATGGATTTCATACTGGCGCAATCATATCAATCGCTCTCGCACACCAATTCTCAGATAGAGTCGAAGCCATCTCGTGCAATGGTGTTTTGGTTCTCACCGATGATGAGCTTGAAAAGATTAGAGCAGAATATTTACCGCCATTTGAACCTCAATGGGATGGTGGCCATTTAAGTTGGTTGTGGTCGAGAATGAGAGAACAATTGGTTTTCTTTCCATGGCATGAAAGGACACTGGATGCCAGAATGGAATTCAGTATTTCTGATCCATCGATATTGCATGAGAACGCTGTTGAGGTGATGCGAGCGGGAGATAATTATCGATCTGCTTATGGGGCTGCATTTGAGTATCGCCTTGAACAATTCGTGCCTGAGCTGCAGGTTCCTGCATTGATCACTGCTGGAGAATGGGATCCTTTGTGTAAATGCTTAGAAGATTTGACTCCATCAGCATCCACTTTAGTTGAATCATCCAAAGATCAAGATCAAGCACTAGAAAAATCAAGAGCGCATCTCCTCAATCATTCAAAAAATATATCTGTCGATCTCCCTGAATGCATACTAAAGAGTGATGGCTTGACTAAAATATTCATTGAAACTGCTGTTGGTGATATCTGTGTACAAAAAAAGTGTGATGGATCAGATCAAAATCCTCTGGTGATCATTCCACCTATTGGTGGTTCTTCAAAGACAATTCAATACTTATCAAATGAACTATCAAATTATACAAATATGATGGTGATTGATCTTCCAGGTCATGGAGAGTCAGTGAAGGATTTAAATGAACCCGTCCTAGATGCATTCAATCAAGCTGTTTCAGATGTAATCAGTGATCAAAATATTCAGGATTTTAGCCTCGCAATCATCAATCATCATGGGTGCCTTTCACAGTTCATCAATGAAAATAAAAACCGTATAGATCATCTTATTCTTATTGAGCCATGGTTTATGGATAAAAATTCTATTGAAGAATATATAGAAAAGGGATTGCCTGAAATTGAGAAAGAATGGCATGGAGGACATCTCAACCAATATTGGCATATGGTCAGAGACTCAAAACTTTTTTGGCCTTGGTATAACACAGTTATTGACGGAATCATGGATTTAAAACCTCAACTGGATGAAGGGCAACTTCAACATGAGGTGACAGAACTTATTCGATCTGAATCGAACTGGAGATCCGCAATGATCAATTCCCTTAATGCTTCCTTGGAGATCAAAATAGATCTTAAAACGACTGTTTGTTTCAGGGAAAATCATCCACTTTCTCAGTCCCAATATAAGAAAAATAATTTCTCTCAACTACAACTTGATGATGAAATCAAAAATTGGGCTAAAAATCTTAAATCTATCGTATAGTCGCGGTTACATTTAGTTACTCATTGAAGAGTATTATTTTGTAAACTTTTTTCATGCCTGTAATGAATCAAATCAAATGACAGAGAAAATTGGCCCAATCTTTCTCGCCAAAGGAATAAGCAAAACCAATGCTTTAACTTACTTCTATGCTTGCTTTATTTGCATAGGCATTTTGGCAGGAATGAATTTTGTGCAGGGCTATATACTGACTGTAGTTCTTGATATCCCGATGGGTGGTCAAGGAACAGTGACTGGGAATCTCGCATTTCTGCAAGAAATCATTGCGATTCTTCTGATAGGCCCTTTTGGCATCTTGTGTGATCGAATTGGAAGAAAGCCTGTCTTTGTAACGGGTACTTTATTGATTTCTTTTGGTCTGGCGATCTATCCTTATGCATCAAATCTAACTGAACTATTTATCTTCAGGTCAATATTTGCAATTGGTGCTGCATGCCTATCATGTGTTCTTGCAATTGTAGTCGGCGATTATCCTGCTGAAAAATCACGAGGAAAGTTTGTGAGCGTTCATTCAATTTTGAATGCATTTGGAGTTTTGGGCTTTGCGATTGTGCTTGGAAATCTTCCTTCTATTTTAGAAAGCAATGGGTATGAAGCAATTGATGCCGCTAAAATGACAATGCTTATTGCTGCAATCATAGGATTGATATCTGCCTTTATTTTTTATAAGGGATTAAAGGGCGGAGTACCAGAAGATTCTGAAGAAAATGATTGGTCATTAACAAAGGTTCATATTTATTCAACAAATAGGGAACAATTTGGAGATGATTTAGTAGTTAATACTTCAGTGAGGATGCCAGTAAGAGAGGTTGTCTTAAC
>LUMG01000392.1_pt1 | contig 12582 bp, 19 predicted proteins | sample 729691 | NCBI WGS metagenome assembly LUMG01 (sample SAMN03860269, study PRJNA289734) | marine metagenome | biome: seawater column; feature: ocean; material: water; isolation source: Red Sea water column Station 34 - depth 50m | place: Saudi Arabia: Red Sea | collected 2011-10-15 | depth 50 m
ACTGTTGGTGTTGTAGCTTCTACTGTTGGTGTTGTAGCTTCTACTGTTGGTGTTGTAGCTTCTACTGTTGGTGTTACTGCATTTGGATCTAATGGTTTTGCACTTCCAACTTCACCATCTTCATTAGGTTTATTGAATTCTCTATATTCTGCAATTGATGCATTACATGAATTACAAATGTATTGACCTCTTTCAGCTAAAACTAAATTCTCTGCAACTTCTTCATTAGGATTTTCAAATTCTATTTTTGGTGGACCTTCAAATTCTTTCTCACATGTATTGCAAAAATGTTTAGTAATTTTATCTGCATCTAATCTGCCTATTGGTGCCAAAAATAAGTCTGGACCTCCCAAATTTCCTTTCATTTGTTGTTCATCTGTAACTGTGGCCATCACATAGCCTCCAGAACCTCTTAATTTTTTTAATCTAAGTTCTGAACTCATGATACAGATTTATCAAAACGTCATTTAAGTATATATGAAATTTAATCTAAATTCAAAAAATAACATACTGAAATTTGGTGAACGTTTTTAGGTGTGATAATTAAATCAGAACTATAATGGGAATTACTCAAATTTCAGATACAAAGTCATGGGAAGTCGATGTTATTAATTCAGACATTCCTGTATTTGTAGACTTTTGGGCCGAATGGTGTGGTCCATGTAGAATGGTAGGTCCAGTAGTAGAAGAACTTGCAAATGACTATGATGGCAAAGTAAAATTTGTTAAAGTTAATGTTGATGAGGCTAATGAATTAGCTTCCAAATACAATGTGTTCAGTATTCCAACATTGATACTCCTTAACAAGGGTGAAATAGTTAGTCAACAAGTTGGTGCTGCTTCTAAAGAATCATACCAAAGTATGATTGATAGAGCTCTAGCATAATTACTAAACTACGTTTTTCTTATTTTTTCCTCCTAAAGTAATTAATATTCCAATAATTGAGTCAGAATATGTCATTTGGTGAAGTAGATACACTTGGAATGCTTTTTGATAAATTACAAAGTTTGTTTGATGAATCACAAGGATACTATGAATCATTTTTAGATACTAACAATATGTACAAAAAAGGTCAAATTAGTGATAAAGAATTCTTTCAAAAATTAGGTGATTACACAGTTGCATATTCTGCATTAGAATTTTTAGCTATCAAAGTAATTTTTGAATTAAGAAAAGCTCAAGGTTCAAGTTCTGGTAATACACAATCTCCTGGTTTGATGCCAGGAATGGGTCAACCTGGAATGATGGCAGGAGGAATGGGTCAGCCACCAAGATCTGGAACTGCACAAAATCCTGTAGGTGGAGCTCCACCAGGAATTGTTTCTGCACAAGAAGCATTTGGAGATGTTGGAACATTACCATCTCCTGATCCAGCATTAATGCCAAGACAAACTACGCCACCACAACAACAATCTGGAAATGCATGTGCTTCTTGTGGTGCTGAATTACGACCAAATTCTAAATTCTGCACAAAGTGTGGAGCTAAAGTATAAAATTAAAAATAGATTTTTTTATTCTTGTGTTGTACCACATTCAGGACAAAACTTTGCTGTCATTGATAAACTAGTACCACATTCAGGACAGAACTTACCATCTGTTTTCACTTCATTGTATGCATTTCCAACACTTGCTGAACTTTTTACTGCACCTGATGGAACATACGTTTCATCATCAATTAAGACTGGTTCAAAGTCTTGTTCTGTTAAATATGTCATCATTCTTGGAATTCCTTTTCCCTCGTTTTTAGGATCTGGAACTGAATCTCCCAACCAAAATGAAAATCTCATTAGAGTTAGTTCTGGAGTTGAAAATGCTAAAGTGTGTTTTGACATATAATCTTGTGCTGCTTTTTTACCGTCAAAAACTTCCATGATGACGGTATTTTTTATTTATGTATAATAGTTTCTGGTAAAATGGACCGAGAGGGAATCGAACCCTCGTCATCTTCGTTGCGAACGAAGCATTATACCCCTAAACTATCGGCCCTCAAATTACTTGGACTGATTTGGGCTTTTATTCATTCTTTATCCTCATTTGAAACCTTTTTCTAACTTGATTTTTTTAATAACTTCTTTGACTAATTCTTCATCTTTTGTAACTAATTCTTGTAGTTTTTTCTTATATTCTTCATCTCCCCATTTTCCTTGACTAAACATCTCTTTAACCAATTTTACAATCTCAGATTTATTTCTCTGATGATCACGTTTTGCAATTTCTGAATCATCCATAATTTTTCTTTTTGTTATGTCAACTTAAGCCTATTCCTTAACGCATAATAGAGTCTATGATCTAAAATTTCTAGATGACATATGATACTGTAATTGTTGATTCACACGTAATTCTTCCAACTGGTAAGGTTGACAAAAATATTGTTATTGATGAAGGAAAAATTGTAGGACTTACAAATGATGTTCCAGCATGTGATCATAAAATAAACGGTAATGGTTTAATTTCAATTCCTGGTGCAATTGATACTCATGTTCATTATGGAGTTTATTCGCCCATCAATGAAGCTGCTAAAACTGAATCTCATGCTGCAGCAATTGGTGGAGTTACAACTATGATGAGAATGCTTAGATTAGAAAATCCATTTTCAAATTCTTTACAACCCCAATTGATTTCTTCGTCTGAACATCATTATGTTGATTATGCTATACATGCATCAATTTTTACCCAACAACAAATTGATGAAATGAATTTTTGTGTTGACAAGGGAATTACATCTTTCAAAATTTACATGAATCTTGGTGGTGAAGTTGGACATGTGTATATGGATATGCCACCAAATTCTTCTAATCTCGTTGCATCTCAAGTAAATGTTACAGATGAACTTGTAGAAAAAATTGTTAAAAATGCAGCACAACTTGGTTGTCCTGTACTTGTTCATGCAGAAGATTATGAATCATGTGGCTGTGGAATAAAAAAAGCTAAAGAAAAAAACCAAGATGGCTTATCTGCATGGTCATGTAGCCGTTTACCTGAATTTGAAGCAAAAGCGATTAAAACAGTCTGTAAATTTGGTAGAGAATATGATTGTGTAATTTATTTTGTTCATATTGGTTCTGAAGAGGCACTATTACAAATTCAAGAAGAAAAAAAACTAGGAACAAAAATTTTTGTAGAAACGTGTCCTCATTATCTTACTTTATCACATGAAAACCAAAATGGGTATCTTGCAAAAGTAATGCCTCCAATACGAACTGAAAATGATAAAAAAGCTGTTTGGAATGCATTGTCAAATAATCAAATTGATACTATAGGAACAGATCATGTTGCAAATCAATTGAAATTAAAACTTGATGGTGATGATGTTTGGGGTGCTTTAGCTGGTTTTCCTGGAATTGGAACTTCTTTACCATTATTGCTTAATGATGGAGTAAATCAAAATAGAATTACTCTTGAACAATTTGTTAAATTTACTAGTTTTAACGCTGCACAAATTTTGTGTATGAGGGACGAAATCTGAAAGGTTGGCCTGTAAAGACTATAGTTAGAGGCGAATTAGTGTCAGATGATTTTGAGGTAATAGGTAAACTTGGTCATGGAAAACATGTCTCAAGAAAAGTAATTACTAAATAATTTCAAATTTACCGTTTGTTTTAGCTTTGTAAATAATATCTGGCTTTCTAAGAAAAATACCTGATTCTAAAACTCCTGGAATTTGTTTAATTTTTTGTGTTAACATTTTAGGATTTTTTATTGTTCCGAAATCAGAATCTAAAATAATATTTCCATTTTCAGTAAAAAATGGATAACCTCTATCTAAAGAGCGAATTTTAGATTCTCCACCTAATTTTTTAATAGAATTTATTACTCCATTTCTTGCTAATGGATGAATTTCAATTGGAACTGTTCTTGTAAAATTTTTAACAAATTTTGTTTTATCTGCCATGACTACAACTTTTTTTGCAAGACTAAACAAAATATTTTCTCTTAGTAATGCTCCACCACCACCTTTGATGACATACTTTTGTGAATCAATTTGATCTGCACCGTCAAACACAATATCAATATGGTTTACTTGATCTGATTCAATTAATTGTATTCCAGCTTTTTCTGCAACTAATTTAATTTGTAATGATGTTGGAATTCCTTTGATGTTGTAATTTTTTAATTTAATTAATTTTGCAAGTGATTTCACTAATGAAGTTGCAGCTCTACCACTACCTAATCCAATAATTTGATTATTTTTAATTAATTTTAGTGCATCACTTGATAATGCCTCCATGGCATCATCATAAGACAATTATTCGACCTCTGCTTGATCAAGTTTTGATAAAACTCTCATAATATCACCCTTGATTTTATCTAAATCATCACCATCTTCATCAAAATCATCATCAATTGTTGATGTCTTTGGCTTTTGTTGTGGTTCAGGAAGTGCTTTATGTTCAGTAATTTTTGCTACTTCCTTATCTAAATCTGGTTTATTTTGAATTTGAATTTCTGGTTTAGGCGTAATTGATTGAATAATTTCTACTTTGTCTTCTACTTTTGTTTTTGGTTGAACAATTTCTTTAACAATTTCTTCTTTTGGTTTAATTAATTCAGTTTGAATTGTCTTTGGTTTTGGCATTGGTTTTACAGTTTCTTTCTTTTCAAATAGTGGGAATTTTGGTTCACTTTTTGGAATATTTGTTAATGTTGTTAATTCAAATGATCTTTTTGATTTAGATGGTGGAATTGCAATTGGATCTATTTTTGTTTCCTTTGGTTTTTCAAAATTAAATGACTCTTTAATTGATTTAGAAATGTGTTTTTTAATTTCCTCTTTTTCTTGTTTAACTTCAGGTGTTTGAGTTTTTGAATTTGCCATCTTTGTTGACAAGTCGTATAATCTATCATCAAGTTTGGATAATTTTTGATCCATCAAACTTATCAAACCGTCTCCTACTGGACCTAAGTCTGGATGTTTACTGGCTTGTTCAAGTTTTTCTAATTTTGCTAAAATTATTCCTAATTGGTGTTGATATTTTAGGAGAAGTTTGTCTTTTTGTATTTTAGAAAATTCATCATCAGATTGATATAATCTTGAAATTGTTTTTGTTAGAATATCTTTCTCAATTTTTAAAGAATTAATTTGATTTTTGATATGTGAACTAGCACCTAAACTCAATAATTTATTCTTATCTCTTGGCATTTTTCTTACAGCAGCTGCTGTTGCAACTCCTGCAATTGAACTAAGAATTAAGGCAATTTCTTGCATCTATGTATACCATTTTGATGACGCTTGTGAAGTGAATTTTTACCACATCTTCTACATCTAATATGGACTTTCTTTTTAGTAAATCCACCCATAGAAGTAGTACCCTTTGTCATTCCAAATCACCTAATTTTTTGGTGGTGGAGGGGATATCATAACAACATTATCTCCTCTAACTACGATGGAACCAAGGCTTTTTGACTCGCCTTCAGTAGGAATCTCTTCTGAAGAATCGAGTAGCAGATTCATGTGTTGATCAAAACCTAAAAGATTACCTCTAATTGTTTTGTTTCCTTTGAGTTTTATTAATACAACTTGATTAATACTCTCATCCAATACTTTTACTGCCATATCAACGGACATCTATATCACTCATTGACTTCAATATTGAGGGATTATATTAAAATATCATTGTGTACCTATAACCTATCTTCAGTAAGGTAAGTTTGACACTTTTTAGATAGATTTTGTACAATTTCATTCAAAATTTTTACTCCATCTTTTTTGGTAGCCTTTCTTGGATCACCCCAAATTCCATTTTTAGTAGCCTTTGGAAATGATTGATTAGCTAATTTACTAATTTTTGCAATTTCTTGTTTTGTCATTTTATCTGTGATTAACCCTTTCTTGGCTAAATTCATTTTAACATTTTTTGAAATTGCTAACATTAATGATGTTTCTACAAATCCCGCATGATCAAAATCCCTTTTCATAAAATGCCAATATGATAATGGTATTACTTTGACTTTATTTTTCAATATTTTTTTAATTTTCAAATCAAAATTTTTTATTGATTTTAAATTTCCATGATGACCATTAATTATGAAGATTGTTTTGATATTATTTTCTGACAATGATTTACACAAATCTATTAGTATTGTTCGTAAAGTTGATTCTCTAATACTCAAATTAAAAAACGGTGCGTGTTCAAACGAAACCCCATAAGTAATTGTTGGAAGAAGCAAGTATCCATTTTTATCACAAATTTTCTTTGCTACCTCTGAAACAATATCTGAATCTGTTGAAATAGGTAGGTGTGGGCCATGTTGTTCAATTGAACCAATTGGAATTACAGCAATTTTCTTCTTATTTTTAGTTAAATTTCTTAAAATTGGATCAAACTGAGATGTTAGATTTGTCATTTAATTCACTTTGATTTGATGAAAGAATCTTGGAAAATTATTGGTCCCTGGTCTAAATTTTCCGTAACGTAATGTGATGTTACACCAACAATCTTTGTACCTCTCTCAAAAGCTTGTGCATATGCTGATGCACCAGGAAATGCAGGTAACAGTGATGGATGAATGTTAATAATTCTATTTGGATATCTCCATACAAAATTTGGACTGAGAATTCTCATATATCTTGCAAGAGAAATTAAATCAATATTGTATTTCTTACAAATATCTATGATTTTTTCTTCAGCTTTGGCTTGATTTTTTTCTTCAACTGTAATAAATGGAATTTTTGCTTTTTTTGCTATTGGTTCTAATGATTTTTCTGTACCTATAACAACTGAAATTTTTCCTTTCAAAGATTTTCTATTTGCAATAAATGTTTGAAGACAAAGTGGTTCTTTAGTAACAAATACGGCAATATTTTTCTCAGAATTTGTTTCATGATGTGTATTTACATCCATTTTTTCTTTTTTTGCTAACTTTTGAATTTCAATATCAAATTTTTTTACATCTAATTTTTTTGAAAATGAAACTTCTAGATACATACCAAAAAGATTTTTGATTACATTTTGATTCACTTTTTCAATATTTCCTCCTTTAGAAAATGCAAAATTAGTAAATGCTGCTACGATACCTTCTCTGTCTTTTCCGACAACTGTAATTCCTACTACTGTTTTTTTCATAACTTTGTATGATGAAGTTTTTCTCATTATTAATCATTCACAGTAATTAAGTTGGTGCGGGAGGTGGGATTTGAACCCACGAACTCCTAAGAGATAGGGTCCTAAGCCCTACGCCTTTGACCAGGCTGGGCGACTCCCGCAACGACTTTGCCATTAAACACAAATTTATCTATTATTGAATACACTCATGGCAAAATTTTTTGGAACCAATGGAATTAGAGGTGTTTTTGATGAAGATTTCACTTTAGAATTCATTCATGAAATGACATTATCTATTGGAACTTATTTTGAAAAGGGACCAATTTTGATTGGATATGATGGACGAGAATCAAGTCCATTAATTTGTAAAATCATTACTTCTAGTCTTAATTCAATTGGAATTGATTGTAATGTAGCTGGTCTTGTTCCAACACCTTGTCTTGAATATGCAGTAAAATCTCTTGGTTATTCTGGTGGAATTATGATAACAGCTTCACACAATCCACCTCAATACAATGGAATCAAACCTGCAGGAAAAGATGGTGTTGAAATTTCACGTGAAGATGAATTAATTATTGAAGATATCTATTCTAAGAAAAATTGGTTATCGAAACCAGAAAAATGGGGAATTACTAATGATGAAACTAAAACAATTGAAACCTATCTTGATGGAATTATGACTCATATTGATTCTAATCTTATAGAATCAAAACCTTTCAAAGTTGTTTTAGATTTAGGAAATGGAGCACAAGCAGTTACTGCGCCAAATTTTTGTAAAAAATTAAACTGTGAAGTTGTTCTTGTAAATGAACAAGTTGATGGCAAATTTCCTGGACGTGGTTCAGAACCTACGCCACAAAATCTTTCTGTTCTTTCAAAAGCAGTTTTAGAAAATAAAGCTGATTTTGGAATTGCATTTGATGGTGATGGCGATAGAAGTATTTTTTGTGATGATCTTGGAAATATTTTAACTGGTGATAAATCTGCGTTAATTCTCATAAATCATATTTTGAAAAAAAATCCAAATTCATTGGTTGTTACTTGTTTGAATTCTGGTACAAACACTGAAACATTGGCTGAAAAATATAATTCAAAAGTTCTACGAACTAAAGTTGGAAGTGTAGAAGTTTCTAGAAAAATGCTTTCAACCAATGCTTTAATTGGATTTGAAGAAAATGGTGGATTCATGTTTGGAAAACATAATCAGGTCCGAGACGGTTGTATGAGTTTGGGATTGATGTTGGATTTTTTATCTACCACTGAAAATTCCTTGTCTCAAGAAATTTCTCAATTACCCCCTTCATTTACTACAAAAGATAAGATTGAATGCTCAAAAGAAAACGCAAAAAAAATCATATCCTTGTTAAAAGATGAATTTCCTGATTCTGATACTTCTGATGGAATAAAAATTACTCTTGATCCAAAAAATTGGGTTATGATTAGACCAAGTGGAACTGAACCGATCATTAGAATTTATGCTGAATCTACTGATTTGGAGAATTTAGAGGCTTTAATGACAAAATTTCTTCAAAAAGTCAAGTCAATCATTTCCAGATAACACTTTTAATACCATACACTGGATTCGATAATACTATGGGAAAAGCCTATTACGTAAAATTTGAAACTCCAGAAGACTTGGTAAGTCCAATTTTGGAAGCCGTTAGAGTTGCATCAACCAGCGGTAAAGTCAAAAAAGGAACAAATGAAGCAACAAAGGCTATTGAACGTGGTACTAGTAAATTAATTGTAATTGCTGAAGATGTTGAACCACCAGAGGTAGTAGCACATCTTCCAATTCTCTGTGAAGAACAAGGTGCAGCATATGCATTCGTTCCAAATAAAGAAGAATTAGGCAAATCATTAGGTATTGATATTACTTCAGCCGCTGCAGCAATTTTGGATGCTGGCGATGCACAACATATCGTCGACCAAGTTACAACAAAAATTGCTGAATTAAAAGGCGGTAAATCTGAACAATGAGTGCAACTGAAGAAGTAGTAGAATCTGAAATTATTCAAATTGTTGGCAGAACTGGAATTGCCGGCGAAGTTATTCAAGTTAGAGTTAAAGTTCTTACAGGTAAAGATAAAGGAAGAATTCTCACTAGAAATGTAAAAGGTTCTGTTAGAATGAATGAAATTTTAATGCTAAGAGAAACAGAAAGGGAAGCAAAGAAAATCAAATAGGTGATATGATTGAGTCTTTTAGTTAAACCATGCAGTTTTTGTGATAGACCTGTTGCAAAAGGTTCTGGAACAATGTTTGCTAAAAATGATGGAACTGTTTTATGGTTTTGTTCAGCAAAATGTAAAAAAAATGCATTAGTCCTTAAACGTGATCCAAGAAAATTAAAATGGACTAAAAAACATGTCAAAGGCGGAATTAGAAAGAATTAGAATTGACTGAACAATCATTATTTATTGTAAAACCTGATGCTGTTGCTAGAAATTTAGTTGGAGAAGTAATTTCTAGATTTGAAAGAAAAGGATTCAAACTTTTAAAATTAAAGATGTTTACATTTACTCAAGCACAAGCTGAAAATTTCTATGGTGTTCACAAGGATAAACCATTTTTTGGTGAATTAACATCTTTTATTACATCTGGACCTGTTGTTGCTGCAATAATTGAAGGAAATAATGCAATTGCTACAACTAGAATTATGATTGGTGCAACAAAATCTTTTGAAGCTGATCCTGGCTCAATTAGAGGTGATTTTGGTTTAGGCTTTAGTGAAAATATTATTCATGCATCAGATTCTCAAGAAAGTTTTGATCACGAATCGAGGGTAGCATTTGAGTGATCTGATTTGCAAATTCGTCAGCCCATAGTGGCAGTTCTTGGTCACGTAGACTCTGGAAAAACATCTCTATTAGATAGAATTCGTGGTACTGGTGTACAGGGAAGAGAAGCCGGTGGAATTACTCAACATATTGGTGCAAGTTTTCTTCCAACTGAAACTATCAAAGAGACATGTGGGCCTTTATACAAAAAATTAGAACAATCTGAAAACAAAGTTCCCGGATTATTGGTAATTGATACACCCGGACACGAAGTTTTTACAAATTTACGTTCACGTGGAGGTTCAGCTGCTGATATTGCAATTTTAGTAGTTGATGTAAATCGTGGATTTCAACCACAGACAAATGAAAGTCTAAAAATCTTACAAAGTAGAAAAGTTCCATTTGTTGTTGCACTAAACAAATGTGATCAAATTTCTGGATGGAGAAAATCTGAAACTCAATTTATCTCTCAAGCAATTAAAGAACAAGATGCATCAATTCAAACTGATTTAGATCAAAAAATCTATGATGTAGTTGGAACATTATCTATTTTGGGATACAAATCTGAAGCATTTTACCGTGTTGAAGATTTTAAATCTGAAATTGCTATAGTTCCAATTTCTGCACGTTCTGGTGTTGGAGTTCCAGAATTACTTAGTGTTTTAGTTGGATTAACCCAACAATATCTTCAAAAACGATTAAACCAAGAAGAAAAAGAACCACGTGGAATTGTTTTAGAAGTTAAAGATGAAGTTGGTTTGGGTCAAACTGCAAATATTATCTTAATTGATGGAACTATCAAAAAAGAAAATAGTATTGTTGTAGCAAAACGTGATTCTGTAATTGTTACCAAACCTAAAGCATTACTTTTGCCAAAACCACTTGATGAAATGAGGGATCCTCGAGATAAATTCAAACCAGTTCCTCAAGTTGATGCAGCAGCTGGTCTAAAAATCGCATCGCCTGAACTTGAGGGTGTATTACCTGGCAGTACACTATATGTCGCACAAAATGACGAGGAGATTGAAAAATTTACTAAACTCATCGAATCTGAGATGCAATCAATGTTTATTGATACAGAAACTAATGGGGTGATTTTGAAATGTGATACTATAGGTTCCCTAGAAGCAATTGTTGAAATGCTAAAACGTTCTCAGGTTCCAGTTGCTAAAGCCGATATTGGACCTGTAAATAGACGAGATATTATTGAAGCCAAGGCTATCAAAGAAAATGACAGACATTTAGGAATTGTCTTAGCATTTAATGTCAAAGTATTACCTGATGCACAAGAAGAATCTGAAATTAGTCATATCAAATTATTTGAGGATAAAGTAATTTACAGTCTTATTGATAATTACAATGCTTGGGTTGAAGAAGATTCAGCAAATGAAGAAGATGCAATGTTTGCTGAATTAACACCAATTTCTAAATTCACATTTATGAAAGGAATGGTATTTCGAAATAACAATCCCGCAGTTTTTGGAGTTAGAATTGATGTTGGTAATTTAAAACATAAAATTCCATTTATGAATATGTCTGGAAGAAAAGTAGGTTACATACATCAACTTCAACTTGATAAAAAAACTGTATCATCAGCAAAAGCTGGAGATGAAGTTGCCTGTTCTGTTAAAGATGTAACAATAGGTCGACAGATATTTGAAGAAGATGTATACTATACTTTTCCACCTTCTCCTGAGGCAAAAATGATTCTAAAGAAATTTTTACATAAATTAAGTAGTGAAGAACAGGAAATTTTCCAAGAAATAGTTAGAATTCAACGTGAAATAGAACCTGTATATGGTTACTAGTTTGAATGTTTTTTACAAATCATGTGAATTCCAGGTGCACCAACTGCTCCCATCATTTTATCAATAATTTGTCCTGATTTGAACATGATAAATGTGGGAATTGACTGAACTGAATATTTCATTGAAATATTTTGATTTTGATCAACGTTAACTCTGGCAAATTTAATTTTTGGATATTGTTTTTCTAGGCTTTCAAAAACTGGATGCATTGATTTACATGGGCCACACCATTCTGCCCAAAAATCGACTAATGTTGGATTTTCTGCTGAGATAATTTGATCAAAATTTGAATTATTCAAATCTATAATTCCAGGCTCAATTTTTGGTTCTGGTTTTTGATTAATCATAGCATCTAATTTTTTTTGCATAATTTTTGCTATTTCTGGGTCTTCAGACAATAAAGTTCAAAATTTGTTTCTACTAAAAAATCTATTTCAACAAATTAATCATCATCTGGTGTTTTAATCGGAACCGCTTCAAATCTTCTTGATTTACAGATTGGGCACTGATCAATGTATTTTGTAAAACTAACTGATGTATATGCAATACCACAATCTCCACAAATTCGTAAATTTCTTGCTAATTTGCCCATATGAATAATGAAAAAACATTCGGATTAAAAGTTAACTTTTATTTTCTTTTTGCAATTGCAATCATACCAATAACTGGTAATCCAACATACATTCCAAGATTCAATGCAATTACTGAAAGTCCAAGTCCTAAAACTTCGCTTTCAGTTTCAGCACTTTCCATGATTGTCAAAGTGCTAAGCATTGGAGTTAGGCCAGCTTTTACAATTTCTTTAAACATTGGACTTTCACGTTCCATGTCTGCAATTGTTGGGCTAAAGGAATAGTACAATTCGTTAAATCCACTCATAAATGCTGAGCCAGATTCTGTATTCATTAATTGATTATCTCTAATTTCTCTTAACATCTGAACTTGTGGAG
>LUMG01000110.1_pt1 | contig 12524 bp, 14 predicted proteins | sample 729691 | NCBI WGS metagenome assembly LUMG01 (sample SAMN03860269, study PRJNA289734) | marine metagenome | biome: seawater column; feature: ocean; material: water; isolation source: Red Sea water column Station 34 - depth 50m | place: Saudi Arabia: Red Sea | collected 2011-10-15 | depth 50 m
TACTGATTTTAAAAATGAAGTTAATGTAAGTAAATTACTTTCATTCGCTGCCTTATCTGTAACTGTTATTGCACAGTCTGAATATGTACCATCACTTAATGAACTCAAAGTGATGGTGTTATCTCCTGAATTAGCTGATTTTGTACTTCAAAATCTATAGCGACCTGATCTAAAGGAAATGGTATGTGCTGCTCAGCTTCAATCTGAATCTGACTCTCCATATCATCATCAGACAAACCACTAGAAGCTTTGATTACAATCTTTTGTTCCTTGCCTGTTTCTTTATCAGTTGCTGAAACATTAATGATACCGTTTGCATCGATATCAAAAGCAACTTCAATTTGTGGCATCCCTCTTGGTTTAGCAGGAATATCTGTTAGATCAAAACGACCTAAAGATTTATTGTCTTGTGCACGCTCTCGTTCACCTTGGAGAACATGAATAGTGACTGCCGTTTGATTGTCTTCTGCCGTTGAGAATATTTGTTCAGCTTTGGTGGGTATTGTTGTGTTTTTCTCAATTAACTTTGTTGTAACACCGCCCAATGTTTCGATACCCAGAGACAATGGTGTAACGTCCAGTAACAACACATCTTTTACATCGCCAGAAAGAACACCGCCTTGGATTGCAGCACCAATGGCAACTGCTTCATCAGGATTCACATCCTTCCTTGGCTCAACACCAAAGAAAGATTTTACTTCGTCCTGAACTTTTGGCATTCGTGTTTGTCCACCTACCAGAATCACATCATTGATGTCACTGGTTGATAATCCAGCATCGCTCAGAGCTGTTTTGCAAGGCTCTATTGTTTGAACAATTAAGTCCTCAACCAATGACTCCAGTTTTGCCCTAGTTAGTGTCAAGTTCAAGTGTTTAGGGCCTGATGCATCAGCAGTTAGATATGGCAAATTAATATCGGTTTGCGCTTGATTTGATAATTCAATCTTTGCTTTTTCTGCTGCCTCCTTCAGTCTCTGAACTGCTTGAGGATCAGTGGATATATCCATACCAGTTTGATTTTGAAACTCTCCAAGTAGATGGTCAATTACTCTGAGATCGAAATCCTCTCCACCGAGGAATGTATCACCGTTTGTAGCAAGCACTTCAAACTGATTCTCTCCATCTACATCAGCAATTTCTATGATCGAGACGTCAAATGTCCCCCCACCTAAATCGTAAACAGCAATTTTTTTATCACCGCGCTTCTTATCCATGCCATAGGCCAAAGCTGCTGCTGTTGGCTCATTGATAATTCTTTTGACGTCAAGACCGGCAATTTTGCCAGCATCTTTTGTCGCTTGTCTTTGTGAATCATTAAAATATGCAGGCACAGTAATCACGGCTTCAGAGATTGATTCACCGAGATAGCTTTCAGCAGTTTCTTTCATTTTTCTCAGAACTTCTGCTGAAATTGCAGGTGGAGCCATTTCTTTATCGCCTGTCATTACCCAAGCATCTCCATTGTCTGCTTTAACAATTTTAAACGGAACTTTATCAATATCTTTTTTTACAACATCGTCATCATGTTTTCTTCCAATCAATCGCTTAATTGCAAACAATGTGTTTTCAGGATTGCTGATTGCTTGACGTTTGGCAGATTGTCCTACCAAAAACCTATCATCTTCTTTTGAATACGCCACTATTGATGGTGTCGTTCGATCTCCTTCAGAATTTTCAATGACTTTAGCTTGATCGCCATCCATGACAGCAACACATGAGTTTGTCGTACCAAGATCAATTCCAATTACTCTACCCATTTTTATTTTCTCCATATTAAGAAGGTTCTAACGGATATATATGTCCGCTTTATTATTTTTCAAGGAAATATCAGTCTTTTTCTGTTTCTGATGAAACAATAACTCTTGCTGGTCTTAAAAGCCGATTCTGAAGTCGATATCCTTTTTGGATGACATTAACAATATATCCAGGTTCTGTATTCTCATCCTCAACAATACTCATTGCCTCATGATTCTCAGAATCGAATTTCATGTCTTTTGGGTCGATGACTTCGATTGAAAACTTATCAAGAATAGAAATAAACTGCTTATAAGTTGCCTCTTGTCCAGCAATAAAAGTTTCAATGCCATCATCTTTTTCCTTATCTATGGTCATTCCGATCTCAAAACTATCTATTACTGGGATTATTTCTTGAAACACTCTTTCAATTGAAGCTTTGGCAGCACTTTCTATATCTTTGACATTTCGCTTTCTTAAGTTTTCAATCTCAGCCTGAAGTCTGAGGATTTTATCCCACTGTTCATCAATCTTTTCCTGAAGATTTTCTTCAACTGGAACCGAATCATCCATTTCTGCGTCATCAGTATGAATTGCTTCTGAGGTTTCTTCTGTTATCTCATTTACTTCATTTTCATTGTTATCAGTCATGTGACCTCCTTGATTCAATGAAATATATGGTCAAATATTAGGATTTCAATGATTTACTGAGTAATTTTGCTGTTACATCAACTATTGGTATGACACGCTGATATGCCATTCTTGTTGGCCCAATTACACCAAGTACGCCAATAGAGCCCTCATCATTTGTATATGGAGCTGTTATCAGTGTGCAATTATCAAAAATCTTATACCCAGATTCTTCACCAATAAATATTTGAATATTGCTCGTGGTTAAGCTTTTGTCCAAAATATTCAGTAATTCTTGTTTTTCACTAAAAGCATTAAACAAGGCTTTTAGTCGCTTGATATCTGATAATTCATCATGATCCATCAAGTGACTCTCGCCAGTTACAAAATAATCATCATTCTCTTCTGTATTCAAAACATCATCAGCGATATCAATGATATTATTCATAAGGGTTTTTGCTAGATCTGAAGTCTCTTTGAGCTGATTGAGAAGGTCTTCTTTAATGAATTCAAGACTCTTGCCGGAATAGTTTTGATTGAGATAGTTTGCAGATTCTTGAAGTTCCTCTCTTGTGTAATCTCGTTTCATTTGCAAAATCTTGTTCTCAACTTCTTTTTGATTGATGACAATTATGGCCAAAATCCTTTGATCAGAAAGCGGAATAAAATCAATTTCTTTCAGGATATTATTCTTTTTTCTAGGGACTGTAACAATTCCTGCGAGGTGGGTAATGTTCGATAAAGTACTAGAAACATTCAACGCCAGATCTTTGTTTGATGAAGTAAGCGTTGAGACTGTATTTTCAATCGATACATATTCGTCTTGATCCAATGGCTGAAGTTGTAATAGTGAATCTATAAAGAAACGATAACCTTTTGGGGTTGGTATTCTTCCGGATGAGGTATGTGGAGACGCGATAAACCCGAGGTCCTCAAGGTCAGACATAACATTCCTAATTGTAGCTGGACTCAAATTAAACTTTTCATTTGATGCAAGTTTCTTTGATCCGATTGGAGTTCCCTCTTCAATATAAGAGTCAATGATCGCAGACAAGATCATTTCAGCTCGATTGGTTGTCAGTTTCTTTTTGGTCATTGTTCTAAGATTTATTCAATACGATACCGTATAATTTATCAAAATATAGGCATGAGTAAATTAATTCAATTTTATGATCGACTCAATTAAGAAAATACTTTTCTTAGGTTCACTGAATGATGACTATCTGAGTAACCTTGTCTTGGATCTTTCATCAACGGTAGATAAATATAAGCTTGAGCTCTATAAATATAGCCCCTCTAATGATCAGAATGATATTTCTGGTGTAAAACAGGTTAAAGAAGATCAGATAACTGATATGGATCTAATTGTTTCAATTGGTGGGGATGGAACAATGCTCAAATCGTCAAAATTGGCAAGTAAACACAATGTTCCAATCACAGGTATCAATAAAGGGCGTCTAGGATTTCTTACTGACATCAATCCTGATCTTGTCTCTGCCGCTCTTAAAGAAATCATTCAGGGTGAATTCCAAACAGAGTCAAGAATATTGCTTGATGTAAAAATATTAAATAAAGATAAAGAATCGTTTATCGGACATGCGATCAATGATTTAGTCATCAATAAAACAAAAACTGGAAGAATGATCAATGTTCTTACTTCGATTGATGGCAATTATGTCAATTCAAACGAAGGTGATGGTTATATTGTATCCACACCAACTGGCTCTACTGCATACTCTCTTAGCTGCGGTGGTCCTATAATTAACCCAAATTCAGACACTTTCTTATTGGTTCCAATAGCACCCCATACACTAACAAATAGACCAATGGTTATATCATCAACATGCGAGATAAAACTTGAATTCACAGAACAGAATGATGATTCGATAGAAATCAGCCTTGATGGAGAAATAATTTCTGAGATATCAGGTCGTGATTGTATTATCATCAGCAAGTCAGATAAAAGAGTAAAGTTTATTCATCCTAATCACTATGATTACTATGAAACTCTGAGGTCAAAATTATTTTGGGGACACGATAAAAGAAATGCTTAAAAATCATTTACTAAATTTAATTTTGATCTGCTTTATTGTCTCTTCTTGTGTTTACAGGCCAGACCTTCAGCAGGGAAACCTATTAAAGATCGAAAATATTGACAGAGTTGAAGTCGGAATGACAAAAAGCCAAGTTCGCTATCTGCTTGGTGGTCCAGTAATCGGTAACCCATACCAAACTGATCGTTGGGACTATATTTACTTATATCAAGAAAGAATGAGCGGTGATCCTTTGAATAATGATCAAAGATACTGGTTGGTTGTTTATTTTGAAAATGAAATAGTGACTAAAATAGAGAAAGATGTTTTAACGAGGCCTGAAATATAATTTTTATCCTTCAATCTTGCTCTTAAATGCTTGAACAATTCTTTGGCTTACAACATCAATATTTTTTGAAAACATAAGTTCTGTAATGGGATTACTTATTGAGTAGCTCATCTTAAATGTCAGATCTGTTTTATTCTCACTGATGGAATCAAATAGCCATTTTGCATGAAATGATCTAAATGGGCCTTTTACAAATTCCATATTTATGAATTCATTCTTTTTAAATCTATTTTCACTAATAAATTCTGAACTTGTATTTAAAAAAGATAGCACTAGTGATGCCTTGATAACGGTCTCTGTTTGTTCAATTATTTTTGATTCGGAGCAGAATGGTATGAATGATTGATAATCTTCAACATCATTAAGCACGTTAAATACTTCATCAATTGGTTTACTGACAGAAAATGTTCGAGAGTATTCTTTCAAATCAAATGATACCGATCGCATTTAGAAATACTAAAATTACTCCGATGGGAGCAATGTATCGAGCACTAAATCTCCAAAGCTTATAGATACTTAATGAAACATCCGATAACTCTTCTGTTGAGTGATCTTTTCTCATAACCCAGCTGGCAAAGATAGTAAATAGCAGGCCACTCAATGGAAGCATGATGTTGCTTGCTAAATAGTCAAAATTATCAAATAAAGTTCCTTTCCAGAAAGTAAATTCAGAAAGAATATTGAAAGAAAATATTGATAAAAATCCGAGTATCCATATTGAAAAACCGATGATGATTGCAGATTTACCCCTACTGTAGTTCTTGTTTTCAATCATCCATGCAACTGATGGTTCTAACAAGCTGAGTGCAGAAGTAATTGCAGCAAATGCTAATAATATAAAGAAAAGACCAGCGAACACGTAGCCTCCAGCGATTTCATTAAAAGCGAGTGGTAAGGTTAAGAATATCAATCCCGGGCCATCTGTTGGTTTGAGTCCAAATTGAAAAACAATTGGAAAAATAACCAATCCAGCCAATAAGGCAATTGCTGTGTCACAAAATATTATTGCTGTTGTCGTTCCAATGATCGATTCATCTTTTGGCAAATAAGCGCCATACATGACAATACAACCCATTCCTAGACTCAATGTAAAAAATGCCTGCCCCATCGCTGCGAGAACACTTTGCGATGTTATTTTTGAGAAATCAGGCTTGAGTAAGAAATTTACTCCAGCCATGAAGTCTCCCTGAAAAATAGAGTACAACAGCAGTATAATTAAAATGAAAAGCAATCCTGGCATCATAAGTTTCACTGCTCGTTCAAGTCCGTCTTTAATGCCTTTTGCAATAATCGAAATTGTAATTGCCATGAAAATGGTGTGATAGATCAATTGTGTTACAGCAGATCCTGTTAATTCACCAAAAACAGATTGAACTGCATCATTATTAAGATTTGATAACTCTCCGAATATTGACAACTTAAAATAATGTAGCGTCCATCCAGCTATTACACTGTAGTAAGATAATATGATAAAGCCTGCCATTAGCCCGATTAGACCAACATATTTCCAAGCTTCATTGCCCTGCTCTTCTTGACCGAGTATCTTCATCGAAGTGATTGGGTTTCTTCGCCCTCTTCTACCCAGCATGATTTCAGAGACCATGATTGGAAAACCTATGACAAAAATACAAATTAAATATATAAGGACAAATGCACCACCGCCATTTTCGCCGGCAATATATGGAAATTTCCAGATATTACCTAAACCAATTGCGGAACCCGTTACTGCAAGTATAAAGGTAAATCTTGATGACCATTGTCCGTGAAGTGAGGAGCGAGATTGATTGTCTTGATGATTGTCCATTAATCAAAGATGATATGTATATTGAAATCATAAAACTAATCGATTTGACATCTTATGGCAAACACAATCGTTAACAACAAGAAAGCTCGTTTCGATTACATCATTATTGATGAATACGAAGCTGGCATTTCTCTAAAAGGATGGGAAGTGAAATCATTGAGAGAAGGCAGAGGCAATATCAAAGAGAGTTATGCAACCATCAAAGGTTCTGAGCTGTTGCTTATTGGATCTCATTTATCTCCTCTCCCACACTCAAATGTCATTGACGAGTCAGAATCAACACGAACAAGGAAACTCTTAATGCATCGAAGAGAGATCAATAAAATAAGTTCTTTGGTCAATGAAAAAGGCCATACTTTGGTTCCGCTCTCTATGTACTGGAAAAATGGCAATGTGAAAGTCTCTATAGGGCTTGCAAAAGGAAGAAAAAAACAAGATAAGAGATCCTTAATCAAGGAACGAGACTGGAAGCGTCAAGCAGACCGATTAAGAAAGCTTAATAGATGATTTGCATCTTGTAACAGTTTGTAAATTACAAATGTCCTTCAAAAATGCTGTGATAGTATCGATTACATGATTCAATACTTACTTATATTTTTGACCATCTTTTCAACTTCTGTTTTTGCAATGGATATGAATCATTGTGAATATACTCAAGATGAGTTGGGCAAGAAATATCCAAAAATGATGCATCATGACATGAATCAAAGCTTTGACCAGCTCAGAACGTCAATACCAAGTATGCAAAGAATGACCAATCAACAGATCATGGGAATGATGAAAATGATGGGACCAAACTACTACTGGCCTGTCTCCAATCAAGGCTCAGAGAATAATGGTGTCTTGATCATGGCTCATGGCTATGGCCCAGGTGGTGATCAAGATTTATTCGATAGTACTCAATCAGTGGGTATGATTTATCAGACGACTTTATCGATGGGAATGAGCATGATGACATCGTCTCATGTCATATGTTCAGTTAATGAAATGATTCACAATGATGTCGAGAAGATTTTCGTTGTCCCTGTGAGCAGCACTGCACATAACACATTGGTTAGGCAATGGAATTATATTTTTGGTCTTGAAGAAAATTATGCATATGCAGAGGTTGAGCAGATCAATAATGAAAAAATTGTGATGCTTGACCCAATCAGCGATGATTTGTACGCAAAAAAAATAATTTTGGAATATACCAATGAAATCAGTTCTGATCCATCAAATGAAGTATTGATCATCATAGCGCATGGTCCGATTGATGAGGTAGACAATAATATTGAATTGGATCTTATGAATAATATTGGTGACTATATTAAGCAACATACATCAATCAAAACTGTGAAGGCGTTCACATTACAGGATGATGCACCCAAAGAAATTAGAGATCGAAATCTAGATAACATTAAAACGTTTATGAGAACCTCCAAGGAAGAAGGCAAACGAGTATTAATGGTTTCAAACTTAATGTCAGGACAAGGCATCCAAAGAAAACTGGCAAAAGACTTTGAAGGCTATGACTATACATTCAATTCCAAAGGCTTACTCACTCATCCTTATTATATTGAATGGATTAAAGAATCTGTTGCGAAGCATTCTGAATAGAATCCCTTTATTCATTTCATTGATTGCATTAGGATAATACCCAAATTACTAATTATAGGGGGCGCAAAGGTTTCGACGTTGGTGTTGAAGTGTTATGTGCATGTCGAGATTCAGAGTTCTCGTAAATAAATCTGAATAAAATTTAGTTGCAAACGACAACTACGCTCTAGCTGCATAAACCAGCTGGCATTGATGAGGTTTCACTTGGAGGATTTTATCAATGACGATTATCCAAGTTCGTCATAACAATTTGCTCTAATTGTTTTGATTAAATAAAAATAAGAGTTCGTATTTAAAGTCACCTTCCTTTCGGTGCTTAAATATAAGATTAAAGAAAGTGATAAGCATGTAGATCATAATATGGATAGCTAGCGGACGCGGGTTCGACTCCCGCCGCCTCCACCAAATCATATAAATGAGTCAATTCAAAAAATACCCTAAAGATCTCGGTTTTTGGATGCCAGCAGAATGGGAAATTCATGATCGTTGCTGGATGATGTGGCCAACAGGTTTGGATTTAGATCGATATCCGGATACAAAACGAATGAGAAATGGCTATGCTGCAGCTGCCAATGCGATATCACAGTTTGAGAATGTCACAATGATAACGAATGCTGTCGACTCAGAAGAATGCAAAGATCTAGTGAATAATTCTGTTCAAGTCCACGAGCTCACCATTGATGACAGTTGGTGTCGTGATACAGGCCCTACGTTTATTACCAATGGGAAGAGTCTTGGTGGTGTTGATTGGATATTTAACAACTATGGTGAATTTTTGGGGCCTGATTATTTGAATGACAGCAATGTTGCAAAGAATGTCATTGAAGAAACATCGGCTCAATACTTTGATGCACCCATCACGCTTGAAGGCGGAGCCATTCATACAGATGGTAAGGGGACATTAATGATCACAGAGGATGTTCTTTTGGATCCGAATCGGAATCCTGGACTGAATAAAAAAGAAGCTGAGAAGATACTATCTAACTACCTTGGAGTGGATAACTTTATTTGGCTTATCGCAGCACTAGAATATGACGACACTGGTGGACATATCGATAATTTGGCTTGTTTTGCACCTGGAAATATTGTTATTGCAGTAAATGAAGAGGATACAGCTGATAGCAATCATGACAAACTGAAAGAAAATCTTGAACGTCTCAAATATGCAAAAGATATTAATGGTAAGAAGTATGAAATTGTCACTATAGATCAACCTTCATATGATATGTTTTTAAACGAAAGGCTTCCCATGTCTTATATCAATTTCTATATAGCCAATGATGGCATTGTCTTGCCAGTATTTGATGATGATAAAGACAATGATGCTATTGAAAAGATCAAAAATGTATTTAAGAATAAATCAGTAGTGACTGTGCCAGGAAGGCCGATTGTCGAAGGCGGTGGCTGTGTCCATTGCATCACTCAACAACAACCAAAGATTTAATCATTATGACAAAATTAGTTACAGTAGCAGCAACACAGATGTCATGCACCAGAGACTCTGAAGCAAACATAGAAAATGCCAAAAAACTCATCAGGCAATCAGCAGGTGAAGGTGCGCAGATTATCTTGATTCAAGAATTATTTGAATCTGAATATTTTTGCTGTCTCAATAAGCCTGAAGAATTTAATTTGGCAAAACCTTATCAGGATAACCCCCTCCTGAAAGAGATGTCAGTGCTAGCCAAAGAATTGTCAGTTGTTTTGCCGATAAGTTTCTTTGAAAAAGACAACAATACATTTTACAACTCACTTGCTGTCATTGATGCTGACGGAACAATTAGTGAGCCTTACAGAAAATCCCATATTCCAGACGGTCCAGGTTATGAAGAAAAATATTATTTTCATCCTGGCAATACCGGCTTTAAAGTTTTTGACACCAAATATGCAAAAATTGGTATCGGCATTTGCTGGGATCAGTGGTTTCCTGAGGCAGCCAGAATTATGGCACTAAATGGAGCTGAACTGCTATTTTACCCGACTGCTATAGGTAGTGAACCAGATTCTCCAGACATGGACTCCAAAGACTCTTGGCAGTTGGTGATGCAAGGCCATGCCGCAGCAAATACATTGCCAGTCATAGCATCAAATAGAATTGGCACTGAAGTAAATGATAAGTTCTCCATGACATTTTATGGCTCATCTTTCATCACAGATGGTACAGGCGTGAAAGTTAAAGAGTGCTCTAGAGATAAAGAAGAATTCATTGTTCATGAATTGGATCTTGACTCTCTTCAGGAACATCGGTCATCATGGGGCTTCTTTAGAGACAGAAGAACGGATTTGTATAAAGACATTTTAAAGGACTGAGAATGAAATCAAGACATGCTAATCAAATCTCCAAGATATTTGGACTTTTTTATATTTTCATTTTATTTTTTGGGGTTAATACGAATGCAAAAAGTACGCTCGAAATTGACGCTGCCATTGAAAGTGCGATTGATAGATTCACAAATGAAATACAAGGTGCACAAACCTATCTAGATGGTGCAAGAGGGATACTAGTTATACCAAAAATGATAAAAGCTGGACTCGTCTTAGGTATGGAATATGGTGAGGGCGCATTGGTTGTGGATAATATAAAAGTTCAATATTACAGAGCATTCAGTGGCTCACTTGGTTTGCAATTGGGAATTGGATCAAAAGATCTCATAATTCTTTTCTACGATGATGAGGCAATGGATGATTTTCTTTATAGCTCAGGATGGCAAGTTGGTGTAGATGGATCAGTTGCAATCTTAGATATGGGTGCTGGTGGCTCTCTAGATTCAACAGAAGCACAAGACCCGATTGTGGGATTTGTCTTCGGGCATAAAGGTTTGATAGCTGGATTAAGTTTAGAAGGTACAAAATTTACAAAAATCTGGCCAGATTCTGAAGAAGTAGATGAAGATTCAATTGAAGCATTCAATGAGAATGCGCTCGATTAATTACCGATATCTCTAATAATTCATACAAAGATCATCTAAATTATTTGAATCACACGTATACTATTACTGCATATGAATAATGCAGTAAAAAAAATCATCATCTTACAGTCATTATTATTGATCGGTTGTGGTTCTCAAAACCTGGTCATTGAAACATATATCCCAAAACCACTTGTGAAAAAATATGAAAGTATTACAGCAAATTTAACTTTTGATGAAGAAATAAAAAATTTTATTTTCACTCCAGAGCAATTACAAAAAAGAGAGGCTTCTGTTGAAATTAATTTTGGCAATACACAAGCAAAGCTCTTCGAAAACATATTCTCATCTTTTTTTCCGATCAATGCCCTCGAAAAAAATCCTGATGAATCGTCGAAACTCATTCTAATTGATATCAAATTGGATAAATTTGAATACCTAACTCCTCAAATGGCTGCAAACCAGAAATATTCTGTTTGGTTCAAATACAGTATTCAAATTCAAGATAAAAATGAACGTGCAATTGATGATTGGATCATTACAGGTTATGGGGAACAGGAAACTGGGGTCTTTTCAGGCGATGAAGCATTCAAAAGAGCAATACAGATTGCCCTCAGAGATACCGGAGCGAATCTAAGCATTAAGGCACAAGATGAATTAGATAAAATCACTGATATGATTGGTTAATATGGAATGCTTTAAAAAATATATTACAGTTTGTTCTTTGTTGATCATGATTGGATGCTCAACCACACGAGTTGACGAGGAAGTCAACACTGCATTCACGATAAGTGGCGATGAATCCATAGTCCTTCTCTCCAATAGTTATCATACAGGCAATCAAACAGAACTAGACTTCATGGACTGTCTTAATAGCTCTATTTCAAAAAAACAAAATACATTTGAAATTATTCCAACAAGACAATTCCAAAATCTCTTTTACCCATGGTTTGAGCCAAGTACTGCGCCACAAAACATAGAGGATCTACCAAAAATATTAAGCAATGAGTTGATAAAGAATCAACTCTTTGAAATGAAAATAAAATATCTCAAAAAGATCTTTTAATCAAAGGAGAATATATCTTTAAAATAAATGATTTTATTGAAGAAGTTAATGTAGATAAAATAATAGACGCCAAGGGATTACATTTAATTCCTGGTTGGATTGATGATCAGGTTCATTTCAGAGAGCCGGGTTTAGCACATAAGGGAAATATTTCATCTGAATCAAAGGCTGCTGTTGCTGGCGGAATTACTTCATACATAGAAATGCCAAACACACTACCTCAGACAACAACAGCAGAGGCTTTAGATGAGAAAATAGATATTGCTTCTAAAAATTCTTTTGCAAACTATTCTTTTCTCTTTGGAGGCACTAATCATAATCTGGATGACATTAAAAATTTTGATAAGAAAAAAGCTGCCGGGTTAAAACTTTTTTTAGGATCATCTACGGGGAATATGTT
>LUMG01000468.1_pt1 | contig 12490 bp, 16 predicted proteins | sample 729691 | NCBI WGS metagenome assembly LUMG01 (sample SAMN03860269, study PRJNA289734) | marine metagenome | biome: seawater column; feature: ocean; material: water; isolation source: Red Sea water column Station 34 - depth 50m | place: Saudi Arabia: Red Sea | collected 2011-10-15 | depth 50 m
ATTTCCTTCATCAATCCAATTATCCCAAACCTCATGTATGTAATCACCCCATGAGAATGTGTTTTTGCAAAAATTCAAAACGTCTTTTTTGTCAGAATTTTGTGCTAGTCGAGGTTGGTTCTCCATGAAATAAGAAAAATTATTAAGAATATAAAATGAATTTAGTTCGTGGGAAAAATTATCGCATGTAAATCAGCAGAACTGGAACCAGGACAAATGAAAAAAGTTTCCATAGACAGTAAAGAAATTCTTGTTGCAAATGTAAATGGCAATTATTTTGCATGTGATGACACATGCACACATGCTGGTGCAAGTTTATCAGAAGGAAATTTAGAAAATTCAACAGTTACGTGCGGATGGCACGCAGCACAATTTAGTTGCGAAACAGGAAAAATGGAAAAATTTCCTGCAAAAATTAATGATTTAAAGTCATATACAGTGGTAATAGAATCAGAGGATGTATTCATAGAGATATAGAAAATGAGCGACGAAAATAAACAAGCAATGGAAAGTGCGATTCAGACACTAAATCAATTGGCAACCAGCCATTCAACACCAAAGAATTTCAAAAAAACAATTTCAGATTTGATCATAGAGTTACAAACTGATGAATATTCAATATCAGTAAGAGCTGCCAATGCAATTAGCAGTTTAGATGACATTACACAGGATCCAAATGTACCATCATTTGTCAGAACTACATTATGGCAGGCAGTGTCAGTTTTAGAGAGCATAAGGGAATAAATTCTCTAAATATTTTATCAGTACATTGAAAATCGAAGAATATCTATCCACATTACCACAATCCATTCTGTCAGGAGAAGAAATTCAAATTCCTCCTGATACTATTAGAGAGATTTTTAAGTTTGCAGAAATAGGCGAAGACGATACATTTTATCATCTTGGTTCTGGAAACGGAATTAGTCTTAAAATTGCAAGAGATGAATTTAATGTAAAAAATGCTATTGGAATTGATAATTCAGAAAAAATGATCAATCTTGCAAAAAAAACAATTGGTGAAGAAAATAATTCTAACATCAAAGTAATTCAACAAGATGTTCGTGAAGCAAAGTTTGATGATGCAGATGTAATTTTATGTTGGTTCATGGATGCAGAAATTTTAGAAACTTTAGTTGAAAAATTTCAAAAATTAAAAAATGATGTTAGAATAATTACAATTTGGGCACCATTACCAGGATGTTTGCCACAAAAGGTTGATTTTCCATACATCATGAATAAGACTCCGTTAAACCAAACAGATGATTTAAAAAAACAATTGTTAGCAGTATTTGAAACAGAATGTATAGGATTCGTAACGGCATGGGAATATGCAGAGAGATATACAAAATCAATAGGTCGTGACAATCCAGAAAATGACAGATTTCTTGTCATTATTCAAGCATTAACAATTTGGATAAACGCAAAGAATCTTGGAGTTGCGTGTGGAGAAGAAATTCCAGAGTCAATAAGATCATACATTGCAATTCTAAGAGAATATTTTGGAATTGAGATTGAGCACTTGTTGAAATAACAAGTCAACCTTTTATTTCCAAAAATCAAGTATTAGTATGGAAGAGAGAATAAACATCAATGTCTCAGCTACAGAATATGACAAAACAAGCAAAGAGCTTGGAAAAGTACTAAGCAATATGGAATCAACTGTCCATGGACAAGATGATTTTGTTATCACCGACTCAGAATTTGCATTCGGCTGGCACTTCTTTGTTGCATCTGTAAATAGAGAAATGGTCACTAAACTTGCAGATATGATGGGAGAACAATTCAACAATTACAAGGGAAAAGGTCTGGACAAAAAATTTGTTTCTTTATTATCTGAAAGAATGGAAGGAAAAGATCTGAAAATAAAATTTGCCATAAAAGAAGAAATGGAATCAAGCAAATTTGGTATTTTTTAGAAATTAAGGGGCCTCTGGGGGGAATCGAACACCCATCCGGGGATCCACAATCCCCTATCCTAGCCATTGGACGACAGAGGCCACAAAGAAACTGAATTTTTTTTGAATTTACGCTTTATACGTTTCAGTTTAGATGAACCAAATGGTAAAATTCTATATTGTTTTGTCCATCTAAATGTGATAATTGATGATAAAGCTGTAGCAAATATCAATACAGGAATCACCCAGACATAAGAAAATTCAAGTCCAGGAATACCAAATATTGTTGCAAGTGTGTTAGGGACTAGAACTGCAGTAGCAGCTACGGTTAACCAAACTATCAATTTGGTTAATTGATTTGTAGATTCTGTTTGTATAACAGTAATACCTGTAGAGATAACCTCCATTACATTTTCTGCCATTTGGATTTGTCTGTCCAAAGTTGCAAGAATAACTTCAAATTTTTCCAATATGTCGTCATCATCAGTTAACATATCAGGATCACCATACTTGAGATTTCTTACAGTATCATGAGTAGCCCATACAGCGTTAAGAAAAGACAAAAGTGATCTTTTCATGTTAGATAATTCAGTAGATAGATCTCTGTGTATTTGACGTGAACCTGCAAGATCAATTTCAATTTGTTCTGCACGTTCAACAATTGTTCTAAGAGCAGAGAAATTTGTTTCACTTACTTCATCAAGCAATCTAAAGAGTAACATTGTTTGTCTTTCTGCCCAATTTTCTGGGGTTTGTGGTAGTTTTCTCATTAGAGAGTTTGAGTAATTGTATAATTTTGTAATTTTTCCGCCATAGTCATCATGTATTGTGACAATTAGATCCTTTTTTACAAAAATCAAACATGGTGAAGTTTGTGTTCTATTTTCTCCTGTGAAAATAAAAGGAACCATAATTCCAAGAGTATCGCCAACATCTTCGTATTCTGTGAGATAACCAGAAAGTAATGTACTAGAATCCATATTGATATTTAGTTTTTCAAGAATCTTTGGAGTTTCACTAACAATGTCATCAACTACACATTCTATCCAGGTTATATTACCAAGAGATACATGTTGTGTTGCTTCATCTAAGCTTGTACTTTCTCTTTTGAATGGAACTCCTTGTTCCTCAATTCCTGCAATACTTACTGTCTTTAACATGGCAGAAGCACTTTTTTCATGTATATACACTTTTTTTTTGGAATTATTTAGTCGAGGATTCTTTCTTTTTGTTTTGCGAACGACGAATGATTAGAGACAGTATCGTACCTGCAGGAATGCCAACTATGGTACCTATGCTAACATAAGGAGCAATAAAGAAATCTCCAATCCAAATTCCACCATCATTTGTTAATTCCATGAAGGTTTTTGGTCGCAATAACAGAGGCATTGATTGTGTCGAAGTATTTGTTTCCCCCAAATCATCAGTGTAAGTCAACACCACTTTTACAGGAATTGTATATTCGGTTGTTACATTTTCAACAGGAGTGATTAATTCTGCAGAGATTGTATATGGAGTCTGTTTTTCAAGTGACGATAGTTTGTAAAAAGTATCTCCTCTAAATTCAATGTCAGGTGCAATTATTTCTAAAGTAATATCCTCAAGATCAATATCATTTGAGGTTATGGTTGCCTGTATAGAGAATTCAGATTTTGCAAATATAGATTCAGGAGTTATAGTTTCAATGATTATTTCAGGTCTGTTTAGTACCTCAATTGGTATTGCAATATTCATTTGTGTTTGAGGCATAGGATCAACATTGTTGCTCAGTAATATTTGGGAATAATCAATATTGATGAAGTGCGTGCCTTCTGTGGCATCTTCATGAACAACATAATCAAGTGTAGTGCCAAAAGAGCTAGACGCTGTTAATTCTTCAATTTGAATTGTATTTTCAGTAACTGGTATGAATGCTTGATCAGGATTTGTTAGTTTCAGAATAATATCTTGCTTACTTTCCCATCCGTTGTTTTGTATTAGAAATGATATTGAAAATGTTCTTTCATTCAACACTGCATCAGGATGTACAATTTCAATTTCCATTCCACCGTCCTGTGATAGTTTTACAGTTTCAGAATAAGCATATTCAGAATTTGCGAAGAATAAAAGAGGAAATAATGAAAATATCAGTATGTTTTTTTTCATGATATTATAAAACACAAATCAAAATTAAAGTTTCATTAATGAATTATCTATAGAAAATGTCATGATTTAAGTAAAACAGTTAGAAAATAGTCACATGAGTTGTTCTGGGGAAATAGTTGACAAAGATGAACAACTGATTCAGATTAAATCAAATATTTCTCAGCAATTAAAAAAAGCAAAATATGGAGTAGCAGATCACTCAACGGTAGAAATTTGTCACTGGACAAAAAAATCTTTTAGAAATGAAGGAAGTTGTTACAAACACAAATTTTATGGAATTAGCACACATAGATGCATGGAGTTTTCTCCAGCTGGAATGCACTGTGAGAATAGATGTGTTTATTGTTGGAGGCCAATGGAATTTTATGATTCATTAAAAATGGATGAGAAAAAAGTTGCTGAACCAGAAGATATCATGTCAAAATTAATGGAAGAAAGAAGGAAACTAATTGTCGGCCATTATGGAGATCCTAGTCAGGATAAACAAAAAATCAAAGAGTCACTTACACCTAGTCATTACGCAATATCGTTATCTGGTGAACCAACAATGTATCCAAAATTACCTGATTTGATAAAATATCTAAAATCACTAGAAGCGACAAAATCAATTTTCTTAGTAACTAATGGTCAAGAACCAGATATGATTCAAAGATTAGCAGACGAGGATGCATTACCAACTCAACTTTATCTTTCAACAAATGCATCAGATTATGATTCATTTCTAAAAATTAACAGACCAAAATATGATGATTCATGGCAAAGATGGAATAAGACTTTAGAGATGCTTGCAGATTTGGATACAAGAACCGTGTTACGAGTTACGTTGATCAAAGATTGGAATGATTCAGAAAAAATGATATCTGGTTTTAGATCAATATTTGAAAAATCAAATGCGCATTTCATAGAATTAAAATCTTACATGCATATTGGACGCTCAACAAATCGTTTAGAATACGAAAACATGGTTGAAATGGATGATGTTAGAAAGTTTTCAGAAAAAATAGCAGAAAAATCAGACAGATTTGAAGTAATGGATGAAAGTGAAATATCAAGAATAGTAGTTTTACAAAATAATAAAAGATTTACAGAAAGATATCTTACTGCATATGCATAAACCAATCTGAAAATTTTTTCAACGATGCAGCTCTATGAGAAAATTTATCCTTGTCAGAAACATTTGCATATGTTTTTGATTCTCCATCAGGAATGAAGATTGGATCATATCCCCAACCTCCTTCTTCAATTGATAATGAAATTTTTCCAGGTATACTAGATTCAAATAATTTTACATCATCTGAACCATTACAATAAGCAATGATTGCTGTAAAATTTGCATTTCGTAATTCAATATTTTCTAATAAACGAATTATTCCTTTGTTTCCAATTGTATCATATGCATAAGACGAATAAGGACCCGGAAATCCCCCAAGTGAATCAATGAAAAGGCCATCATCTTCAATGATTACAGGTTTTTCAACTTTAGAAAAAGCATCTAATGCTTTTCGTTTTGCAATTTCACTAAGAGAATTTGATTGTATTTCTTCCAGGGTTGTTTTAAAAAGATTAATTTCAAGTCCAAGATTTGATAATATTCTCTGAGCCTCTTCAAATTTATGAGTATTAGACGATACAAAAAATAATTCAGACGACTGTTGCATATCTACCTCTACTCTCAATTACTGCAACTAATTGAAGAATTTTCTTACAATGTTTCTTACCGACAGAGATTTCATAACCAGAAATGAAATTTTTCCAGGATTTTTCCATGACATTAGCATGTGCACTATTCAAAATTTCCTTAAACAATCTTAGATCTACTGCATGATCATCAGGCTTTTCAGTTCTATTTGCCAATCCAAAATCAATTAGAAATAGATTTTTTTTAGTGAGTATGAAATTCGAAGTAGTTAGATCACCATGCATAATTCCATTTTTGTGTAGATTACCAACAATTTTTCCTAACTGTAAGCAAACTTTGGGAATAGATTTTTCATCCATATCACGTATTAATTTTCCATTTACGTATTGCATGTAAATTGAGAATTTTTTGTAATCTACAAAATGAATTAGTGGTGTCGAGATACCAAATGATTTTACATCAGAGATTAGTTGTGCCTCTCTAATTGTTCTTTGTTTTCTAATTCTTGCATCAAGCATAGGATTTCTGTATTTTTTCTCTTTTCGAATTTTTAATACTGATTTTTTTCCGTTCCATGAGGAAAGATACACGTCAGCCTCAGCGCCTTTTTTAAGGATCTTCATTAAGATTATAACCAATTCTTGTAATTAATAGATATAATGATGTTAAATTACGACGCGCCTCTTTACAGACCTCCATCAGAAGCAAATTCATTAATTTTCCAGGTCACACTTGGTTGCTCTTTTAATCAATGCTCATTTTGTGATATGTACAGATCAAAAGAATATTCTGAAAGAACATGGGACGAAGTAAAAGGAGAAATTGACATGATGGCAAAAATTATGCCAGATACACAAAGAATCTTTTTGGCAGATGGAGATGCAATTAATTTATCAACAGAGTACATGGAAAAAATACTCAAATACATTCGAGAAAAATTTTCTTCAATTGAAAGAATTTCATGTTATGCAATGCCAATGAATCTATTGAAGAAAACTCCAGAAGATCTGCAGAAATTACATGATGCCGGATTAAATATGCTATATCTGGGAATTGAAAGTGGTTCAGATATTGTACTAAGGAAAGTTACAAAGGGTGCAACATCAAAAACTATCATCAAAGCATGTAACAAAGCAAAAGATGTAGGATTCAAGTTGTCATGCATGGTCATTTTAGGATTAGGAGGAAAAAAATACTCAAAAGAAAATGCAATAGAGACAGGCAAGGTAATCAGTGCATCAAAACCAGATTTTGTTGGAGCACTAACATTGTATCTAGAAAATGGAATTAAAGATGAATTCATTACAAAATGGGGAGGAGAGTTTGTTAGAATAGACGATAATGAATCATTAGAAGAATTAGAATTACTTGTGTCAAACATTAATGCAGAAAATCAGATGGTTTTTCGTGCAAATCATGGTTCAAATGCATACAATATTGCAGGAACGTTCCCTCAAGACAAAGAAGAGATGCTTGAAAAAATTGGTTGGTTAACAAAACATCCTGAAAACGCAAGACCACAAGGATTAAGAGGATTTTAGAATCAAATTTTATCCAGTAATTCTTTCACATTGTCTGGAAGGTCAGGTAATTCAGTATGACTAGTATTGTTTTGAATTATTTCAGGACCAATTCTTCTAACTTTTTGAGTTCCAATCAAAGTATCCAAGCTTCGTTGGATGTCCTTTTCTGGCAAAACAGAAGACAGTTTTGAGAGAAGCTCTTCCTCATTCTCATATTTTTCAATGGCATATTGAACAAGAGTCATTTTATCATTCATGTTAAGTTCTGACATGTATTTTTCCGTAGTTTTGTCGAATTAAAAAATATTCGGTAGTGGGCCCGCGGTGATTTGAACACCGGATCTTCGCCGTGTAAGGGCGACGTCATAACTAGTTTCAGGTAGTTCAGCTATACAATTTTTTGAAAAAAATAACATCAAGGCAGTGGATGCTTACTCACCTCCAAACTTTGAAGTACAAAATGGGAGATTAGAAAAATCTTTGAAATGGCTTTGGAGCTACTACAAATATTATAAAAAATGCAAAGAAGTTTCGGAACAAATTATCAGTAGTGAGAAACCAAATTTGATAATAAGTGATGAAGATTTTGCATCAATAGCAGTAGCACAAGAGAGAGAAATTCCAAATATAGTCATCACAGACATTCTAGAAACAAAATTTACTAGTGGATTTGGAGCAATGATTGAAAAAAAGATGAATAAAACAATGCAAGAAATGTTGCAAAAAGCAGACAGAGTCATTATTCCAGAATCAGGAATGGATAAAGACAACATAGTACGAACAGGACCAATTGTAAGAAAAATACAAAAAAAACGTGAAGACGTTAGAGAACTATTAGATTTTAAAAAGAAAACAATTGTTCTTTGCGCAGGTGGTACAGAAGCTGGTAAATTTCTAATTAAACAAACAATTGAGGCAATGGAAAAAATTGAATCAGATATTGATTTAGTTTTAGTTTCAGGTCCAAAAATTAACGATGAGTTTGGGAAGGATGTAAGAAATTTAGGTTTTGTAGAAAATCTTCATGAAATTATTTTTGCTGCAGATTTAGTAATTTCTCTTGCAGGAAAATCTACAATTGACGAATCAATAGTTTATGGAACACCTGGAATTTTCATACCAATAAAAAATCACTTTGAACAAGAAGACAATGCAAAAGAAATGGGATTTAATTTTGAAGATATTTTTGACTTGGAAAATTTGATTAGGCAAAATATCAATAAGGACCGAAACGAACAACAGCAAAATGGAGTAGACACAGCAGGCATGGAAATTACAAAAATTCTTTTTGAAAAAAATAACGATTAATACGGCAATGATATTTTGAATTAATCATGAGCAAGCTAACGATAGCAAAATTTGGAGGAAGTGCTATAGGAATTGACGGGGAAGGAATACCGGAAATTGTAAAAAGAATCAAAGAGATTCAGGAAGATAGCAAATTAGTCGTGGTTTGTTCTGCACCACTGACTATGGTTGATGGTAAGAAGAGATCATTGACAGATGTAATTTTGGGAATAGGAAACAATGCTGCCAATGGTAATAATTTTGATTTTTCAATTGTAGAAAAGCCATACGTCAAAATTTTAGAATATGTTAATGATGAATCTAAGAATTCATGTAAGGAAATAATTGATGAGTTTTTGAAAAATTCAAAAGAAGCAATTGATCTAGCATCATCTAAAAAAGAATTTTTAGATGAGATTCGTTCAAAGGCGCTAGCATTTTCTGGAGAAGTCTTAATGTCTCACGTTTTAAATCTCATTTTAAGAAGTAATGGCATTAAATCAGACACAATTTCACTTGATGATTGGCCAATAATTACAGATAACAATATTGAATCAACAAATTTCCTATTCTCAGAATCAATTTCAAGAATGGACAAATTAGAACAAATTCTTGATGAAAATGATGTTGTATCAATTGGAGGATTTATTGGAAAAACAAAAGACGGAATTATTACAACATATGAAAGAGGAGGTTCGGATAGAACTGCAGCTGATTTAGGTATTCTATTTCATAAAAAATATGATACAGTGATAGATCTTGAAAAAGATAGTTCTGTTGTATCTGCGGATCCAAAAATTGTAAAAGAAGAGTTGGAAGAAGTTAATGAATTATCATACAATGAGGCAAGATTAGCTGGAATGTTTGGTATGAAAATTGTGGACCCAATTGCGATTAAAGAAATTCTTGAAAACGGAGTAGAGATACCACTTACAATTACAAATATGAATTCACCAGAAATGATTACAAGAATTCAAAGAAAACCAGAAGATAAGAGCGGACATCCATTGAAAATCGTTACAGGTAAGAGAAACTGTGCTATACTAAGAATAGAATCTGAAATGATAAGAGATTTACTCGTATCATTGGATAAGGATAAGCGATATAGTGAATTTATCGTCTTATCACCATTTACAAAGGATGGAATAGAATTCAGTCGAGTTTTATTTTTGGATGGCGACTATGTAAAAAGAAATGAAAAATATATTCTAAGTTTTGATGCACTGGCGACAATTGCCTACGAAAGAGGCGTGGTTACATTAATTGGAGACGAGATGTGGAGAGTGCAACAAATCGCATCAAAGGCTAGTTCAAAGATAGGTGATGCAGGATTAAACATTCTCAACATGGATGCACAAGAAGAAACATCAAGAATAATCATCGTAATAGAAGATACAGAAGACAGTGTTGCAAAAGCAATTGAGTCAATACATTCTGAAAGATCAAAAATTAAATTTATTTAAAACCAGTTTGGCGCTAAAGGTCTTGTGACCAGTAGTGCCAAGGTGGGTTTGTTCTTGGACCATCGTCTAGAATTAGTCCGGCGTTACCCAAAACACGCTTGATCATACTATATCATGAAGATTATTTAATATGATCTATGTATTGTATAGGGATTCAGGCGTGATTGTTTAAATTACGAGATGAGTTTTGCCCGATATGAAAGAAACGGGTAAGATTTGGATGAATGGAAAATTAGTTCCTTTCAAGAATGCCAAAGTACATGTTTTAACACATGCACTACACTATTCAACTTCAATATTTGAAGGAATAAGATGTTATGATACACCAGAGGGTTCGGCAATTTTCCGACTGCCAGAACATATTGATAGATTTTTCAACTCTGCAAAAATGTATTCAATGAAAATGCCATATTCAAAAAAGAAAATTAGCGATGGCATAGTAAATACTGTTAATGCAAGTAAACTGAAACAATGTTACATTAGACCATTAGCCTATTACGGATATGGAACTATGGGACTTACACCAACCAACAATAAAGTTGATGTTTCTATTTCATGTTGGGAATGGAAAATGGGTGAGTCAAAAGCTGGTAAATTTTCTGGCGCAAAGTGTAAAATTTCAAAATGGGTAAGAATTGATTCAAAATCACAACCAATGAAAGCAAAATCTGCAGCAAATTACTCAAATGCAGCATTAGCAAGAATGGAAGCATTGAATGCAGGATATGATGAAGCAATAATGCTCAACAACAAAGGTCATGTTGCAGAAGGAAGTGCAGAAAATATTTTTGTAGTTAAAAATGGAAAAATTACTACACCGCCATTAGATGCAGACATACTAGATGGAATAACAAGAGATTCTGCAATAAAACTTCTAAAATCAAATAAAAACAAAGTCATTGAAAAGAATCTTAGAATTAATGATCTCTTAAAAGCTGATGAGATTTTTATGACAGGAACCGCAGCCGAAGTAAAATCCGTCACCCGTGTGAATAAAACAAAGATTGGAGATGGAAAAATTGGAGAGGTTACAAAAGAATTACAGGAATTATTCATGGATACAGTTATGGGCAAAAATAAAAAATTCCGCTCATGGTTGAAATTCATCTAAAATTAGATATATCTTAGAAATTTAGGTATCAGTATGGAAGATTGTTCTGTATCAGATGAGATATCAGAAATATGCTGGTTTTGTAAAAAGGGCAGACATGAAGAATGTATGAAAGAGATGCCAGTAAATGCAAAATCTGAAGGACCGCATGAATGTACTTTTGATACAAAGTTCATTTCATGCAAATGTGAACATGGAAAGTGTAAGACATAATGGAATATGATAAAGAATTTTGGGATAAATATGCAGATGAAAATGAATCACGTAACAATGACGAATTTACAAAATTTTTAACAGATCTTGCAAGATCATTACATTGTACAAGTGTTTTAGAAATTGGTTGTGGGACAGGAATTGATTTAAGAAAATTTGATGATTCATTTGAGATACATGGAGTAGATTTGAATGACCATGCATTGGAATTAGCCAAAAAAAATATCCCTAATGGCAAGTTTTACAAAGAAGATATTACAAAACTGCCTTTTGAAGATGCATCAGTGGATTTTGTTTTTACTCACAAGTTACTAAATTATCTTGATGATGAAACATTGGATAAGGGTGTTAGCGAAATGTTTCGAGTATCAAAAAAGTATATTGTAAACTGTGAATTATTTGGAGAAAATGAAGAGACAATTAATGATGAGATAAAGTTAAGAAATATGCTAAAAAGATGGTTGAATTACAAAGTCAAAGTTGTAAGCAATGTCAACATGCACGAAGAAATAGAACCAGAACAAGTTAGGTTTACTTTGTTACGGAAATTACAATAGCGGGTCTAGTGGGATTCGAACCCACGACAGCCGGATTAAGAGTCCGGTGCGCTACCTGGCTGCGCTATAGACCCACACAAAGATATGAAAAAATGATGTTATTATTTAAACTTGGGATATGATTAGTTCTTGATTTCTGGTTCTTGTTCAAACTTTTCAAGAATTGCAGTCAATACAGTTGAAACTGGAACATTGTTCATCTTTTTCTTTTCTGCAAGAAGTTTTTGGTATGCATCTAATGTGATGTAAACTGGAATTGAACCATTTCCTTCTAAGAGTCCTCTTACTTTGTAAAGTGCTGTTTCAAGTCCATTTTCAGCAGATTTTGCAAACTTTACTTTGTCTAAAATTCCGCCTAGTGGACCTAATGGCATTTCATAGTCAACAGTCATGCTAACGTTTGTAAGATTATCAGAGAGTTCTTTGAATTCAGTGGTAATTTCCCATTTCTTGAATTTACCTTTGATTTGTTTTGCAGAGATTTTTTCGCCTCTAACAAACTCAGTTGTCTCACAATCCCATTCTAGTCTTTTTCCGCTAAAGTCACCAATTACTCTAAATGTTGTTCCTACGCCCATGCCTGCTTTGATATCCATAGGAATGACAGTCATGCCAACTCCTTTGTCAGACATTTGATCAGAAACGTGTTCTGGTCTT
>LUMG01000851.1_pt1 | contig 12448 bp, 9 predicted proteins | sample 729691 | NCBI WGS metagenome assembly LUMG01 (sample SAMN03860269, study PRJNA289734) | marine metagenome | biome: seawater column; feature: ocean; material: water; isolation source: Red Sea water column Station 34 - depth 50m | place: Saudi Arabia: Red Sea | collected 2011-10-15 | depth 50 m
CACTCAATTAGCGCTAATAATTACCCGTATTAAAAAAGCGGTTGGCAAAACCGCAGCGTGAGGGGTTTAAAGAATTCGAAGGAGAATTAAATAGCTATAGAGAAACACTAGCCTTTGCCTGCGCTACCTACAAATGAAGAAAAGCCGGCTAAGCCAGCTTTATTTCGATAATGACGAAAGGTTTGATAGGGCGATTGAGGCTTTTTACAGTCTTATAGAAATCCGTAAATATTAGGAGGATCAGAGTACAGTCTCTAAGAAAAGTTCTTATATTAAAAAGGTTTACTTGAATACATAAGGTTGGTTAATTACACCAATCTGTCGACGAATTCCATTGTATTGCTAAAATCATTAGTGTTAACTTGTAAAGCTAAAGACTAACTATAAGGATGTAGGATGCGTTTTGTTGACGTTTTAAGCGTATTGTCCAAATCTTCTCCGTATGCAGTGTCCACTGAGCGAAAAGACTCCATTTCAGCCGAACTGGATGCAGTAAAAAAATATCTTTATATCGAAACAGATATTCAAAAAGACTTTGAAAAGCACCTAACTACATTATCCGCAGGTGATAAAAAAGTTATCTTCCTTTGCGGCAGTAGTGGCGATGGTAAATCTGAAATCCTTACTCAATACGCATCTAAGTTTTCTCATAAAGCCACCTTTCACTTAGATGCAACGCACAGTTTTGAACCTGATGAATCTGCAATATCAACACTTGATAAAGTTTTTTCTGATTATGAAGGTGGTGATAAAGCACTAGTAGTAGGTATCAATGTTGGCATGATGGGGAATTATGTCGAAGAGGGTGGCAATGAAAATGTGTGCGATGCCATCGCCAATTATTTAGATTCAAAAACGTCAACTTCAGAGTATGTGTTCTTAAACTTTGAAGATTATCCAAAGTTTAACTTAACTAGTTCCGGTCACTCTTCTGATTTTGTAAAAGCTATTTTGCAACGAATAACAAAAGGTGACGACAACATCATAAGGCAGTACTTTGATAGAGAAAAAGCTAGCCATGACAGTAATAAGGTCCTTTGTACTAATTACCAGCTTCTCTCTATTCCACAAGTTCAAGATCGAATTGTCGATGTATTGTTTAAAGCGAGATTGATTAAAGACCAGTTTTTGACGGCGAGGACGCTGCTGGACTTTGTTCACACACTATTATCACCAGAATTTACTTTTTACTTGTCCTCAGAGTTCGGTATCCATCAGTCAAAAAATTCTCACTCATATCTAAGACTGTTCTATCTTCTTGGCGAAGCAGAGCTCGCCAATAACTATCACAAAGATTTTCTTGAGGATTTTGATGAGCCTCTATTGGATAAGTACGCGAAAGTGTGGAATTTACATACTCACTTTGTAGGGGATAAACAAGAGAAGAAAGAGCTAAAGGCCTTCTATAAAGAGACAATATTCTCTGCAATCCACACATATATAAATAGAAATGCCAAATCGATTGCTAAAGGGAAGTTTCTTATCTCATCTCACAATGGTTATCAAATTATGACAGAAGTCGATATGGAGCCTGACTTCACGGCGATACAGCATGCACCACCAACAAGTACATCTTACTTTGTAGCCAACATATCTGTTGAAGGTAAAAGTGTTTCAATGCCGGTTAATATCAACCTTCTTAATATGATGAACAGAATTATCGGCGGTTATAGACCGAACAAGCATGACAAAAATACCATCGTTATTTTAGATGACTTTGCTGACCATATAGCTGAGATAGCATCAAGCAAGGATAAGCTCACCATAGTCAGAGATGGGTTAACAATAAACCTACGTAACGATGATGACGAAATAGAAGTAAGTGGAGTTTGAATATGTTTAAACTAAAGGAAAATCTTAAACCCAAGATAAACGAAGCTTCTTTTTTTCCAATAAATACAAAAGATCGAAAGGGTGCCTTTGATTGGAATATCGTGCTTGGCCATTTTGTAAAACATGCTTATAAAAAAAGTTTGTCCAGTAACCGACTTGAGCAATTTAAATTGAAGTGCAAAGAAAACTTCGAATCGAAATTGGACGAACCACAGTTTTGGCAACATGTTGAAAAAATGTATTTCAGCGGTGATGAGCTTTATAAGATAAGTCCAGAGCTTCTATTATTCAAAGCGCAAAATATTAAAGGTAATTCTGCAAATAAACGGCTAGGTGATCTATTTTTAAATCTATTACAGGGGCATCACCTGCAGAAACCCTTGAGTTTGAGCTTAAATTTTTTAGAAAAGGAGCTGATTGAGACCTTTAACACATTGACCCAAACATGCTCAGAAGCAGGTGAAGTAAACTCTTCCAATGCCCCAACAGAGCGGCCTTATTTACCGTTTTTGAGGGAATTATTTGTTCAAGATTTAGAGTTTATTGCTTCGAAACCAAAGTATTTTATAGATAATATATCGGCTTTTTTAAAACTTTATACGTTTCTTTATACTTCACAACTTTCGCTAAACTTAAGTGAATGGCGATCTGGTGAGCCTTCAAAAAAGCCCTGTTACTTCATCTTAGATACTGAAAAAGCATCGAACGAACGTACTTTTATTAAATCTTTTGGCTATCGACAACTAGAAAGAAATTTTTACAAGGTTTTTCCATATTTAGCATTAAATGATAGTTTGCACGATAGCAAAGCAGTCAAAGTGCCTTTGTGGGAAATGACTGATTTTTTAAAAGATAAATCCGACCTTATTGCATTAAATGATTATGCCTTTGCTTTTAAATCAGATAGAAACCTCGATAATTATATTTCACCTGCAAATAGTACTTTAGAAGCTTTGGAGAATTTACTTAAGTTATTTCAGTCTCAATTCAACAGAGGTGAGAGTCGTTATAGTGTAAATGTTAATTTTGTAGCTGCAATAGAATCAGAGTTGTGTGGACACTTTATTCAAGGAAGGGGAAGGTCTGGGAAAGTCCTCGTATTCAATCAAGATTATTTATTGCTATTAACTAATATAGTTATTGGGAAAAGAGATCGCTTGAGACTTCATGAATTGGTTATGGAGTTTCAATCACGAGGGGTTTTTTTTGATAAGCAAACACAAAAGGTACTTGTAAATTTTTATGAGCGTATAGGGAATGTAGAACGAATGAGCGACAGTGGAGATGCGGTTTATGTCAGAAAAACAGTTTGAAAACTTTTTAGCTGAAAAGCTAATAGACTGGGGCGCTGAATATTTCTACAAAGGCTACCGTTACCAATTCCAGTCACCAGATAAAAGTAATAGTAAAAAACTATACGATGCTCTCTGCCTTAAGAAAGCTAGCCAAGTTAAAATTAGGAATATAGAAATTCCTTTCGTTCAAGTAGGTGATTTTAGATTACTAATCGTTTTGCATAGCGAAAATGAAGGAGAAGGCTTTAATGAGTTTTTCATTTCTCATATTCGTGATGTGGTATCTGCTCAACAGCAAGAATTGAAAAACTCTTGTTTAATGATTATTCATAACTCAATGCTTGATACGATAATCAATTCAGCTGAGAACATTGCGCAACCGAACTGGGTTTGGCACCCACGAAAAATAAAAGAAGCGCTAGAAGGTGAAATTGATCCGTTAAGCGATAATAAACACCTCAGCCAATGTTTACTGAGCCATCGATTCGAACAAATCGAAGATGATGGTGCGACAATGTTTGGGTTTGAGGAACTTTATAAGGCGCTTGTTGACGATGGAGAAATTAGTTTTCACGAAATAGGTTTACTCAACGATCCTTTTTCGTTAAAAAGTATTTTGATGAACAAGATCCAGAAGCATGGAAATACAACTTAGAGTTAGAAGCATGCTTACAAGAACAAAAGAAAAATAAAGAAAACCTTTTAGAGCTTGAAAAAGAATCTATCTCAGAGGGAAAACTACTTGTAAGAACACAAGCGGATACAAAAGCTGGCAGGCGCACTAAGAACATCATTTATGTGATGCCTGAGGGAAGGAGTAGCTTTGAGCTTGAATTCAGTTTCATTGGCGGAAAAGTAGAGAAAAAAGAATGTAAAATTCTCAACGCTAGTCAACCAAGTATCGATTGTAGTACCCCCGATAATGCAGGTGGAAAGCGCAGCCGCATTATGATTTCAGGCAATTACTACGATACTGCTACTTTCTTCACATTCCGCGTTAAGCGAGATAAATCTGCTGAAACTCACAATTTTAAAGTGTTAGTAGTAAAAGAAAATGAGTTTTATCTAAACTCAATAGAAAACAGCTTTCTTATAGACCCCAAACGTCAGTTAATTACTATTCAAACCGAAGAGAACAAGCTACAAATTGCTGAACATGGTAAGGAAGATACACTTACTAAAAACGAGCAAGAATTTGAAAACACCGCAACAGGTACGGTTGATTTCGAACAGCTAGCTTCCGAATCTGACAATGTCGAGTTTGTAGTAAAAGGTAACGAAACACAGTTGAGGTTTAGCATTGAGGGCGCAGTAGCAACTGATGCGTTATCACTACCTCTTTTGTTCAATCAAGAGCGTTTTAATAAACTGTTTAGTAACGAGTATTTTGCAGTATTTAATAAATGTAAGAACAAGATCCAACTAGATAATCATGAAATAGCGCCTAAAGGAAAGCGTTTAACACTTTTACAGTGGGAGCAAGAGCTTTTAGACAATAATAGTCTTTATTGCCCGGCTTCTGAAAATCTGCATGTGGCCGTTGCAGATATCGCTACTAGTTACCCTGAACTATCGGCAGCGTACTCTACTTACTTTGCTTATCTGGCCAATAACAATACCTTGCCAAGTTTGAGCGGGTGGGACGAAACTTACCGGGAGCTGGTTGAGCATGTAGTGCGCAATTACAACGAAGCACTAAGAAGCATTCAATACGATACTCTACTAAGCCAATCGCAAAAGCAGTTAGTTAACATCGGCTTCGCAGAGTTCAACGGTGTTGAATACATAACGCCATATCACCCTATGGTTTTAGCTTATCACCTGTATCTTGTGCAAAGGGTGATACAAGACGAAACCAACAGCTTTAAACGGCTGCCAAAAGTCACGCTTTCCAGATTGAATGCGCAAGGGTTGATGCCATTCATTTATGACCCTAATAATGAGTTTGGATATTGCCAGTATGAGACTGACAATAGTATGTGGTTACGTATTGTACCTCATCAAGAAACTAGTTACGGCTACGTACAGAAACTGGTTAGGGATAAGGTGTCTGAGTTTAGAGATGCGTTTTCAAGCCTTTTTGAAAATGGCGAACGGTCTAAGCTAATAATCAATTCCATAAACAATGGGCAAAACAAGGAAGTATTTCTTGGTCTAGTAGACTTTATCAAACAATACAAAAATAAAGCCTGTCAGATTCACGTAAATATTTATGATGATGAAATAGAATACTGTGAGTTTGACCGTTTTTCTGACACTTCAAGCTACGACGTTATTAAAGCAGAATATGGCTTAAATAAAGGAAGAGATAAAGATATTGCTGATACCGTAATTGACCTACTCAGAACACGGTTAACGTACAGCAAGTTTGAAAACGAGAAGTTAGAAGATGGCACTTTTAAGCCTCATCACTACGCCCACATTTCATTTTTTAAGAATAACGACAAGGTACAGTCTAGAGACCGCAATGTTAACGAAGAACTAAGTGGAGTTGTTGCTGAAGGCTTATTGGCTGGCGAGGCTTCATCTAGTGAAGAAGACAGTTATTCAACAGCCTTTGGCCTTAAGGGGATTGAATATGACGATAAGCCGCACCTGCAAATAGCTGAACGCCTAAATGGGCTTATAAAACCCGCGCGTAAGCCTGATGAGCAGTATTCCCGTTCTAAATCTACAGCATTAGTCGTAAGTGGTAAGTTCAGAAAACTTCTTCAATGTGCTTATTCGAGTTCAATTTGGACGACAATTATTGACCCCAAAGTAACACTGGACTTCTTTGACAACGATAAAAACGTTGTCTTGATTCATTATTCAGACAACTACACCAACTCAATAAATTATGACGCGATAACCGTTACTGAAGAATCTGATTTATACAAAAAAGTCCTTGAGCGTGATCAGGGCGGCATAATTGAAGAGTTCAACGCCTTCAATGGTGAGTGGCTTCTTAAAATGATCACCGCTAACGACAATGAACGCAAAGAAAAGCGTGGAATTATTGGGGCGTATAAATTTGTAAATTGCTTGCTTAATAAATCTGATATTACCTGGGTCCCTCTTTCAGTAGCAGAGATGTTACGAGTTGCAGGTAATATTGGCTTGAAAATGTCAGAAAGTGATTTTTCAAAAAGTAACATTGCAGGAACCATTAAGGGCGCTATTTCAGATGACGTTTTGTTTGTAGGCTTTAAGCAAGATGCTATGGTGTTACTGCCTGTGGAGGTTAAAACAGGTAAGAAACAAACGCACAATAAAGGAGTGCAACAAGCCAAAGAGTTAAAGCGTTATCTTGAAGAAGACGTGTTAAAAGGCGACAGCTTAGCTGCCCAGCTTTATCGAGGGTTGTTTGTAAGACAGCTGTTGATGCAAATAGATAAATACAAGCTGTACAACTTATATAGCGATAACTACTTTGATGAATTACTCTCTCGTCGTGAATGGTGGTTACAAGGTAAATATGCTATCGCTGATTTGGCAAATTACCCTGAAGGCTTCCTTGTATCACACGTAGAAAATGATACTTTCTTTGAGCCCGCTTTTGAGTTGAAAGAAAACATTCTCAAAATAGAGCTGCCAATAAGTAACCTTTCTACATTTATAAAAACACCGCTATCACAACTTTTCGAGCAGCAGCCTGAAAAGCTTTGCCACATCAATAGCGAATACATTTTAAGAGATTCCACACTACTTGTTGGTAACAATATACAGTCAAAAGAAGACACCTCTTTAAATGTGGAAGAGCAGGAAACTGACAACAGCTTTAACGCTGAGACTCACGTCGCAAAGCCTGAAGAAAATGTAGCTGGCGAACATAATGTGGAATCTAGCGAAAGCTTGAAGGTGTTGGTTGGGCATTCTGTACAAAACCAAGGGCCAGTTTTTTGGGAACCAACAAATACCGCCAAGTTCATGAATACCAACTCGGGTATTATTGGAACAATGGGTACAGGTAAAACCCAATGCACGAAATCTGTCGTTACCCAACTCCATCGTAATCAAAAAAATAATGTTGATGGCAAGCCCATTGGTATCCTAATTTTCGATTACAAATCGGATTACGTGGATGACAAATTTATCAATGCGACAAGCGGCAACAAATACAATTTATTTAGGCTTCCATATAACCCTTTGAGTCTGTTTGGTGATCAGAAACTATGGGTAAAGCTTTCGGCTTAGGCCAGAAGCAACAGCTTAGGTTACGACAGCTAATTTCTCAGGCTTACGATTTGGCTGGAATAAGCAAAGCCGACTCTTCAACTTGGAGTAAACCCGCGCCAACTATTGCAGACGTATGGGCTTTGTTTTTAGATAGTGAACCAGCTGAAGATTCTCTTTACGCAGCACTTGAAAGCCTTCACGAACTAGAAGTATTTGAAAGTGATGTAAGCAAATGTACAAGTTTGTACGAACTCATAGACGGAATTACGGTAATCGAGCTAGCAGGCTATCCAAGCGAAATTCAAAGTCTTGTTGTTGCGTTAACACTTGACCTCTTCTATTCGCAAATGCAAAAGCAAGGTAAGCCATCTGTACAAGGCGACTTCAGACAAGTCACAAAGCTTATCCTAGTGGATGAAGCCGATAACTTCATGTCACAAAACTTCCCGAGCTTACGGAAAATACTTAAAGAAGGTCGCGAATATGGTGTCGGTGTAATCCTATCTACTCAAGATATTACCCATTTTAAAACAGGCGATAACGATTATTCTGCTTACATATTAAGCTGGATTGTTCATCGCGTTTCACAGATAAAAAATCAAGATATCAAGTCACTCTTCAATAAAGATGATAAGACAGACCAAGAGTGTCTAATGAAGTCTATACGTGAGTTGGAAAAACACCATAGTTTGTATGTGGATGGTGATAAGAAGATAACGAAGATCAAAGATAGAGCATTTTGGGAGATACTTTCTTGAGAATCATCGACGCAATAGAAAGAGTTTTAATAGATAGTGCTAAACCTCTTACACACGTACAAATTTATAATGCAATTAGAAAAAAGGGTATTTACTCCTTTGGGGCGAAGGACCCTTGTGCAGTTGTAAGGAGTAAATTGAGGAAGCATTGTTATAATCTCGATTTTCCTAGCGCCAGCCCGGTTAAGTTATTCGTAATACTCAAAGAAAAATCTGCCAACAAAAAAGCTCTCTATGGGCTTTATAACCCAGATGTAAAACATCCACAAAAATTTGATCTGGGAAGCTCGCCAAAAGAGCAGCTTATCGAAGAAGTTATTCACAACGGTTACAAAGAGCATGTAACAAATTTAAAGAAACACCTACTTACTATAATCAAATCAGAGAATCCTGCATTCTTTGAAAAATTGGTTGTAGATTTACTGCTAAAAATGGGATACGGCTGGAATGAAACAACTTCAGGTATTGCGGTAGGAGGTGCTGGAGATGGTGGAATTGACGGTATAATTAGCGAAGACAAACTAGGCCTCGAAAGCATTTATGTTCAAGCTAAAAGATACACAAAAACCAAAGTTCCGCCCAAAGATGTTAGAGATTTTGCTGGCGCTATTGTAGGTGAAGGTGCTCGAAAAGGTGTTTTTTTTACTACTTCTGAATTTACGCCGCAAGCGCAGGCGTATGCGAAGAGTGTGCAAGGAATGGCCATTACGCTTGTAAACGGAAATATGTTAGCTGATCTGCTTATTCAACATAAAATGGGGATAGCGCCTGTAAAACAATATACGGTATATGAAGTAGATAAAAATTTCTTTTCAAATGATTAGGATCTGAAGTGCTTATACTAACGTTAATAATAACAGTTGCTTTGCTTTTAATACTTGGGTGGCAAAGGCTAGGTAGATTTAGGCCATATGCGCTTACAACTAGAGAACTATTAATTACGATTCTGTGTTCTTTTTTTCCCATCCTTTTGTCTAGCTTAATTAGAAGTTGGTTCACTCCAGATACATTTATATCCTCTTTCGTTGCAAGCTTTGAGCAGGGACAGGCATTTTTATATACATCGGCATTTTTATCCACATTTTTTGTTCTCTATATTAAAGACACTAAAAAACCTCCTGGCTGGATACTAGTAATGTTACTAATTTCAAGCTTGGGAGGTGCTTTACTTTATACATTTTCTTATTCCAGTCATGTGATGCACCTGCAATCTCATGCTCCGAAAGGCATTATTACTTTTACTGAGATATCTATTGTCGCCTGTGTTTTCATAGTCTGGTTCTGGTCCACGTTGCCATCTTACAAGAACCATACATCGGGTGCGGAAGCTGCGCAAAGGCAACAAGAAGATCTTGAGAAAAAATTTATGAACAAGGAGAAGCATCAATGAATACTGTATCTATCGATGCTATTCGCGTTAGTCAACCAATAGGTGAATTTTACTTTGGCGTAATGAATGCTGAGGACCTCCTTTCAATTACGTATTCTGACGTTAGGAAGATGAAAAGAGAGGTAGAAGACTATTTAGGTATTCAAAGGGAATTAAAAAAAAGCCGTGTTAGGGAAATAAATGAATATATAAATACATTAGATGCCACATTTCCTAATTCCATCATAGTTGCGGTTAAAGGAAAATATGTATCTTATTCTGACGGTAAACTATGCTTACAGTACGAAGACTTTGAAAAAGAAAGAATTGCAAAAGTTTTAGATGGGCAGCACAGATTAGCTGGCTTCGATGAAAATAATACGTCTTTCGAAGCTTACGATGGTGAAAAACAGCCCTTTCAACTATTGGTTACTCTATTTGTGGAAGCTGACATTTCGACGCAAGCGAAAGTTTTTGCGATGGTCAATCAAAATCAGACAAAAGTTAACCCTAGCTTAGTTTATGATTTAGAATCTCTGTCAGTTTCGCGGAGTCCAGACAAAACAGCTCACCAAATAGCTGTATTGCTCAATAAAAAAAATGACTCGCCTTTTTACAAAAGAATAAAAAGACTCGGTGTTAAAAGTATTGACTCTTCGGGCAACCCAATAGAAGGCGAGGTCCTTACCCAGGCCGCATTTGTTTCGAATGTAGTTAAACTTATTTCACCTAAACCGAAGGAAGATAGAAACTTACTTCTAGGGAAGAAAAAGAAGTTCTTATCTTTCAGTGAGAAAAAATTTAAGTATTTGGACGAAAAAAGCTTATATAGATGCGTTTTCAGAAAGAGCTTTATCGAGGAAAAAGATGAAGTTATAGCGCTTAATATTTTCGAATATTTCAAAGCGGTAGAAAAGTTATGGCCTGAAGAATGGAAAGCCACTAACAAAAAGTCTGTGCTTAATAAAACTATAGGTTTTATTGCCCTAGTAAGGTTTCTAAGAGATTGCATAAATGCATTCAATGAAGTTTTCGGCTTTGACTCAGAGACAGTTGTTTCTTCGGAAGATTTCTTGTTCTTCATGCAGTCAACGGGTATTGACCCTCACTTTTTTTATAGTGTAGATGCTGTCTCTAAGTCTTCAGGCGAAATTTACAAAGCGCTGAGTGACAATATTCTCATAGACTACCGTCTAAGTGATGGAAAACTAAATATTGATAAAATTAAAAAAGCTATGCGCCCTAATTCAAAGACTTTTTAATAACTTAGTTATTGATTTATGATTTCTTAAGGCGGCTATCCCATGTTCAACATGAGCCGCCCAAGCCTGTTGAAGCTGCTTACCTTCTAGATCAGGGTAGGTGTGCTTTAACAAAAGTTCTGTTACTTCTTGGGTTCGTCCCAACCAAGTGATCTTGTCTAACGTTAAACTTCCGTTAGTAGCGTATTCAGTCGCTGGGTTATATCGGAAATCAGACTCTATCGAACGAAAAAAAGCGATACGAGCAGATACATTTGGGGTTACACCTGTGTAGCCTTTTAACTTTTTAAGTTGTTCTTCTACAGTACGTGATAATTGCATTCTATTAGGTAGCATTAGGCAATCTCCGCTTTTTTATTTTCCCAGAAGTAGCCCTCGGTTACTGAGGAACAGCGCGTCGCTTCGTCAAAGTTAATTTCAAACGCATGCGACACTTCAGGCTGTAAAATGGAGTAGAAATCAGCATCGACTTCGGTATCTGTAGATAAAAGAATGACCTGCTCGCCAGCTTGCTTCTAGTATAGCGAAAGCAAAAATTTGCTTTTCGCCAGCAGAAAGCGACTTCCTATTAATTTCCATTCCGTCGAGGTCGACTAGTGCCACATCGAAAGTTTCTGGATTTATCTTAGCCGTTAGTTTCAAGTCTTCTTTTCTAGCAAGCTTTCTGTAGGCCAAAGCAAATAATTCTTCGAGTTGAGAAACTCTAAGTTGCGTTAACTTCTGAGAGAATTCTTGCAACGCTCCTTGCGTCGAGCCCACTCTTGCAACAGCCTTTTGCAACGACTTTTCATTTTTCTGTTGGTTAAATAATTTTTCAAGTCTTTTAGCTAGTTCCAGCGCTTTAGCCATCGACGTTTTTGCTTTTTGAAGTACATCCTTATAAACGTCTTTTTCGTTTGCCACTGCTTTGTCTAATTCTCTTAAGCGCTCATATAAACCAACCAGTTCTTTTTCGTCTGGCGCTCTTTGAATTCTGAGTGTCAGGGAGTCTAAGTCTGATTCGGCTGCAGTTAACTCAGAGAGAGTGTTGCTCAACCTTGCTTTTGATTCACTTGCATCGTCGCGTAAGCTTTCAAGCTGGTGGAATTCTCTATCAGAGATATCTAGGCTTATAGTGCCTTCAGCACTGATACGCCCATCATTTTCTACATAGGTTTTAAGTAGCTCATTAACTTGCGCTTCATCTGCCTCAAGGGCTGCTGATAATGTAGTCGCAAGCTTTTCAGTTTGTGCCAGAAATTGCTCGTTAAAAGATTGTTTTGCTTTGAGCTCTTTCTCTTGAGCAAGTTGTTGGAACAGACTGTTTATGGCGTTTGGCGCTAAAGACAAAGGAAACGCGCCGTCTAGTTCGTGGAGTACCTTACCCTTTATGGTATCTATTTCACGTTCTAGAGACTTTTGTTTGCCTTTTTCTTCGTCCCTTGTAATAGCAAAAGCACCACCGCGTTCTTGAATGCTTTTTTCGATTTGACTCATTTCAAAGCGAAGGCTGGTGATTTTCGGGTACAGCTCATTCGCTTGCTCTTTGTAAGCGTCTGCTTCTGCTTTAAAGCTTTCTTTTTGCTTTTGAAGGTCCGTAATTTCTTTTTGGATAGTGGCTGACGCTTTGCCTTCACTTTCTTTATTCAGATATATATCTAAATCAATGTTCAGCCTCTCAATAATGTCCAAGCCTAGCAGTTTTTGAACAGCCTCTTTAAGATAAACACCGGTATCATCTTCAGCTAACTCTGCGATTTTCTCACCGTCAAAAAAGAACAAGTCCCCTATACC
>LUMG01000113.1_pt1 | contig 12349 bp, 14 predicted proteins | sample 729691 | NCBI WGS metagenome assembly LUMG01 (sample SAMN03860269, study PRJNA289734) | marine metagenome | biome: seawater column; feature: ocean; material: water; isolation source: Red Sea water column Station 34 - depth 50m | place: Saudi Arabia: Red Sea | collected 2011-10-15 | depth 50 m
GCTTAATTTGATTGGTTAATGCTTTTTGAACTCTTATCAGATATTGTTAAAATTAATGATGTTTTGATCATTACAAAAAATATTGGTGCCACATGCGAAATTAGCAGTAATTCTTTAACAATTAGACAAAATGAGAAATGGATTACTATAGGAGATAATGATGGGCCAGCACACATGCACATTAATTCTGAAATGATTAAATCTGCTGAATTTGTTAAAGAACAAAAACCTGATAGGATTAGTTTTAGTGTTAGATTTTTTGATGTTGATAATCAGCGTCTTATCGCTGCATTTTTTACAAAAATGTATGATGAATCAAAAAATTTGATTTCTGAACGAGAATTTCTGTATAATTCATTAAATGAAAAGTATTCTTCAAAAATTAAATTTTAAAAAAAAACTTGTCTGAAAAAGACAAGTAAAAAAGTTTCAATCTTGTGATTCTTTTTTCTTTTTCTCTTTTTCAGTTTGTATTTTAGCTAATTCTAATTCTTCGTTAGTATGTTTGAATTTTTTCAACTTGACTCTCTTTCACAATTTCAATATAAAAACTCAACATATTATTTGAACTAAACTTACGCGTAATTCTCAATACCCAACTGAGTAAATTGGTTTTTTTCCATTAATCCCATTAATTATATTTTTTACAGTTAATTCTGCCATTTTGCTTCTAGTTTCTTTTGTTGAACTTCCAATATGTGGTGCTAAAACAATTTTTTCTAATTTCATAAATGGATGATTTTTGTTAATTGGTTCTATTTCAAATACATCTAATCCTGCTCCTGCTATGATTTTTTGCTTTAATGCTGTAACAAGATCTTTTTCATTTACTACTTTTCCTCTTGACGTGTTAATTAGAAATGCAGTATTTTTCATTTTTTTAAAAACTTTGATGTTGAAAATTTGTTCTGTTTCATTTGTATGTGGAACATGGATTGAAATTATATCACTTTTTGAAATTAATTTATCAAACGTAACATAACTTACTCCTAGTTTTTCTTCTTCTTTTTTTGGAATTTTTTTCCTATTGTGATAAATTATTTTCATATCAAAAGCTTTTGCTCTTTTAGCAAGGGTTTTACCTATTCTTCCTAACCCCATTATGCCTAAAGTTTTTTCCTGTAAATCTACTCCTACATAATCATGTGCTCCGTAGATCTGTTTCCATTTCTCTTTTCTGATTATTCTATCCCCTTCTGAAATCCTTCTCAAAGAATCAAGTAAAAGACCAAATGCTAAATCTGCTGTTGCATCTGTTAAAACTTCAGGAGTATATCCTACTCTGATTTTCTTTTCTTTTGCAAAATCTAAATCAATGTGATCATATCCAACACTATATGTGCTAATCACTTTGAGTCTTTCTGCACATTGCAAAATATCTTTATTGATTTTATCGTATGGAAAACAGATTAACCCATCTGAATTTTTAATTTTAGATTTTAATGTCTTTTCAGGAATTGGAATTATTCCTTTATGGATCTCTATTTGAAATTTCTTTTTTAATTCTTTTAAAGCAAAATCATGTAATGTTCTTGTAAGGAAAATTTTTGGTTTCATTACTCTTTTGATTTATCTCAAACCATTTATACGATTTCTTTGTATCTACTTTATGTCTTCTAAAATTGAAGAAGAAGAATTTGCTATTTGTATAGACTGTGGAAATTTTATTGAAAAATGTGTTTGTGTTTGTCCTTATTGTGGTGAACGTGATAAATGTGAATGTGCATTATTTGATGCAGCAACAGGTGGATAATTGAATAATCTCTTACCATTTTGTATTTATTTGAATAAGGATTTTGAAAATCATGAATACTGATTTTACTTGGTTAATTGGTGGTCCTCAAGGAAGCGGAGTAGAATCTGGTGCTAATATTTTCTCCAAAGTTTGTTCTCAAATGGGCTATCAGGTATTTGGTAAAAGGGAATTTTATTCTAACATTAAAGGTGAACACAGTTACTTTACTGTAAGAATTTCCGATGAAAAAATACATTCTAACGTAAATGATGTGAATTTGATGGTCTCATTTGATGCTGAAACAATTTTCCGCCATTTTGATGAAATTTCTTCTGAAGGGGGAATTATCTATGATTCTGAATTAGAAAATATTGATACTGATAAAGTCAGAACTTTGGATAAACCTTTCAAAGATAGATTACATAAATTACTAGAATCAAAAAATAAACCATTTACTATTGCAGGAGTTTTAGAATTAGCTAAAGAAAATGGTGTTAAAATTTTTCCAGTTTCATTCAAAAAATTACTTGAAACTCTTTCTGAAGAAGTTGAAAATCCTAGATTACGTGGTTTAGTCAGAATGTATAACGTAATTGGAGTTTCATTATCTCTTGGATTGATAAAAATGCCATCGGATTCATTGGTAAATTCAATTAATGAAATATTTTCTAAAAAACCACAAATTGCAGAAATAAATCAACAAGCTGCAAGTTTTTCATATAATTATGCATCAAAAAATTTTGAAAATTTTAATCACGTATTATCTGGAACAGAAAAACAATCTGATACAATTTTAGTCCAAGGTCATTTTGGATGTTCACTGGGTAAAATGGTATGTGGTTGTAGATTCCAATCTTATTATCCAATCACTCCAGCTTCTGATGAAAGTGTTTATCTTGAATCAAACGAAATTCTAGAAATTGAAAATGGTAGACCTGGTTCAACAATTGTAGTACAAACAGAAGATGAAATATCTGCAATAGGAATGATGATTGGTTCTGCACTTACTGGAACTCGTTCATCTACATCTACTTCTGGTCCTGGATTTGCATTAATGACTGAAGCCTTAGGATGGGCTGGAATCAATGAAGTTGCAGTTGTGATTACCTTATACCAAAGAAGTGGTCCTTCAACAGGTCTTCCTACTCGTCATGGTCAAGATGATTTACTATTTACAGTATTTGCTGGATGTGGTGATTTTCCAAAAATTGTTTATGCCTCTGGTGATATTGAAGAGAGTGTCTATGATACTGGTAATTGTTTTAATTATGCAGACAAATACCAAATTCCTGTTATTCATATGATGGATAAATTTTTGTCTAGTTCTGTTGTTACTTGTAAAAAATTTGATCCTAAGAAAATTTCAATTGAACGTGGAAAATTACTTGATAAAGTTGAGGGGGAATACAAACGATTTGAATTAACTGATGATGGAATTTCTCCTCGTGCAAAACTTGGAATGGATAATGGAGTATTTTGGAATACTGGTGATGAATCTGATGAATATGGACATATTACAGAAGATCCGCAAGTTCGCATTAGTATGATGGATAAAAGAATGTCTCGATTGGATTTGGCATTAGAAACTATTCCTGAAAATGAACAAGCTGTTCCATTTGAAATTCATGATTATACAATAATTTCTTGGGGTTCTACAAAAGGTCCAATTCTTGATGCACAAGCAATGTTAAAAAAAGAAGGTATCGATATTGGATTTGTTCAGATAAAATTATTGCATCCTTTTCCTACCGAATACGTTAAATCTTTACTAAAGGATGCTAAAGTATTGATTGACATAGAAGCAAATCATTCTGGACAATTAGGAAAGATTTTCAAACAAAATATTACAAGAGAAATTGATTATCATATTTTGAAATATACTGGTAGAGGAATGACAAGTACTGAACTATATGATTCCTTAAAGAGGATTGTAGAAAATAAAGCATCAAAAAGGGAGATTCTTAGTCATGGCGCTTAAACTAGCCGATTTCAAGACCGATGTACATAATGATTGGTGTCCTGGATGTGGTGATTTTGGAATTGTTAATGCATTACAAATGGCATTAGCAGAAATGGGAATTGAACGTGACAAAGCAACAATTTTCTCAGGAATCGGTTGTTCTGGAAAGACATCTCATTTTATCAATACCTATGGTGTTCATACGTTACACGGTAGAGTACTAACTTTTGCTCAAGGTGGTAAACTAGCAAATCCTGACATGACTGTTGTTGCAGTCGGTGGAGATGGTGATGGATTAGGAATTGGTGCAGGTCATTTTGTTGCAGCTGGTAGACGAAATATCGATATGACTTACATTATTTTTGATAATGGTGTTTATGGATTAACAAAAGGACAAGCATCTCCAACACTCAAACTTGGTGAACAAACAAAATCATTACCTTCTCCAAATACTAATTCTAATGTTAATCCAATCGGTTTAGCAGTAGCCAGTGGATTCACTTTTGTTGCACGTGGATATTCTTATGATGTTAGACATCTCAAAGATTTAATCATAAAAGCAGTTAAACACAAAGGTCTTTCATTTCTTGATGTATTACAACCATGTCCTACTTACAATGATGTCAATACAAGAGATTGGTATGCTGGAGTTGATTTAGCAAAAGAATCTATGGAAAGACATTCTAGAATTTACAAACTTGAAGATACTAAATTTGATCCAACTGTAAATTATGCTGGTGAAGTTGAAGTAAACGAGAAACTATCTCAAGCTTTAGTAAAATCTCTAGAATGGGGAGATAAAATCCCAATTGGTGTCTTCTATCAAAATGAATTAGTTTCACCATTTAGTACCAGACTTACTGACAAAATTCCAAATTATCTAGAAAATCCTCCTGCAAAACAAGTAATATCTGATGCTGGATTGCCTAATACAGATATTTCCAAAATTCTTGATTCTTTGAAGGTATAACCTGTTTATTCATCATTTTCTTTTCTAATTTCTTTCCAGACATCTCCTCTGAAAGAAAATTCTTTATCTTTTGATTTTGCCTTATCCAATCTCCACCTGATTGATTCAACATCAAATTTGTAATCTACTTCCACAATATCTTTTGGAATTTTTTTAGGATCTAAATGATGTTGAAGTAATTCTACTACGAAATCCATTTTCTCTACTGCATTGTTGAACCATTCTCGTTCTATTACATCAACAATGAATACAATTCTTGGTTTTCCTGAAAAATTAATTATAATTTTTAATGGATTGCGAGTTCCCCTTCTACGTTTGTATTCTTTTAAAACATCTTTTACTTTTTCCCATCGTTTAAAATCAAACCATTTGAAAAATGCTTCATTAAATGCTAAAGGAATATCAATTTTTAGAAAACTAACATAATTTTCATCATTATTTTCTATTTCTTCTTGTTCTATTGTAAATCTGGAATTTAGAAATCCATACAATACTTCTATTTCCCAAGGTGAAATTCCATAGTAAGTTAATTTTGTTTTTAATGCTTCAGACAATAATTCATTGTATTCAAATTTGTAATTAAAGCTTCAATTTTCCATAAATTGGCTCAAAATATTAAAATTATATAGATTAGTTTGCTATGATAGTCATGAAGAAAGAGTTTGTTGTAAAAAGCATTGATTCTGCTCCTGATGGGGCACCATATGTGATATTATCTTTATCTTCATTAAAAGACCTCAAAGAAGGAAATCAAAACCCTCAGTCACCATTTGGTTCACCTAAAGTAATGGGATTTTCTAACATGAATGATATGATGAAAGATCTAAATAAAATGATGTCTGGTGCAGGTGGTGCTTTTGGAATGCAATCAGGTATTACTCAATTAAAACTTGAAATGCATGAATACAAAGAAATGGGTCTTTCAGTTGGTGATAAAGTATTTCTTGAATTAACTAAAGAAGAAACACTTGGTGTTTAGAAAATTTTTAATTTTACCAAATAGTGTTGAAAAATTTCCAACCATAAAATGCAGCTACTGTTGCAATAACAAATAACATTGGTTTCCATGCAAATACGGGTATTCCTGGAGTTGCAAGTTTTACTTTATAGTTATCAACTACTGTTGTAATATTTTTCTTAATTTTATCGTGCCAAATATTGTAATCAATTTGATACTTTTTCAAAATTTCTTCAACTTCATAAACTACAGGTGTTCTTTGTGAAAACAAATGTTGAAGATAGTCTCTAGACACTTCAACTTCTGCATGAATTCCAATCTTTCCATCTTCTAAATCCACCATTCTAACATGCATCTCCCAAGGTTTTTTTAATTTCAGATTTAGACCACTACCAATTTGGTCAGGTTGTTTATGTTCAAATTTTACTTTTGTAAATCCTTCTTCTCTGAAAATTTTAGTTAATTCTTCAAAACTTTTTTTTACAACAATGTGGAGCTGCTCAACTCCTTCTGTACTATCTACGTGAATTTTGTGCTTTATTCCATCGATAAATGAAACTGTTTTTGGATATTTTGTCAAATATTCCATAATTTTTCTCTTTGACTCCTATATTTAAAAAAACTACTCTGATACACCTAGTTTTTTGGTGGTTTTGAAAGACCTCGTACATATACACATTGTTCTGGTGCAATTGCCATTTCTGATGAATTAATTTTTCTATCTGTAAGCTTTGCACCTGAGTTTCTCACGATTGCAAATGGTTTTGATTCTCCTCCTTCACCCATTTTGTGATTTGCAATTGTTGCCAGATTATCTACTACTGCTTGAAATGTAACTTTTAATGGATTTCCATCTAAATCTTTTTTTGATCTCATATCTAATACTGGTTCAATTCCTGCACAAGATATTGCAACTCCTGAAGTTCCAACTCTTGCAGGCATTAATCTACTGTCTACTAAAATTACCCCAACATGGATAAATAATTTCAAAAATATTTTTCTTCTAATTTGTTCTGCAATTAGATAAGGATCTTTAGGATATAGTATTGCTTTACCTTTTTTTGCATTTGATTTATCAATTCCTGCATTAGGTGCCATAATGTTATCTGCAGATGTAATTACAAATCCTCCAATTCCTCCAAAAATTTTATCTGATTCTCTAATGATGACTTCAGCAATTCCAGGTTTTAATTTAAATTCATCAGCAATTTTTTCTCCAAATTCTGATACTTTGATTTTTTCTAAATCTACAATTCTTCCTTGTGAATTTGATACATATTTTGTTGAAATAACTATTACATCCCCGTCCTCTAACTTAATTTCATTTTTTTCTAAAGTACTTTCTAATTCTTGAAAAATATCGAAGTCCTTGTTCATTCTTTCAGCTAATAAAGGCAAAACTGTTAATTGCGTAAAATCTATAGATTCTTTTTCTTTTTTATTGTTCTGAAAAGCTTTTAATCCCAAGACTGAACTTTTTCAATTATGAATATAGTTGAAAAGATTCTCGCACGTGCTTCAGGCAAGTCCTCAGTAGCACCTGATGATGTGGTATTTGCTAATGTGGATAAAGTAATGATGCATGATGTTTCTGGTCCTGGTGTTCTAAAGGTTTTTGATAAATTGAGAAAACAAGGAATTGAAGTTGATAAATTATGGGATCCTACCAAAGTTTGGGTAGCTGAAGATCATTTTGTTCCTTCTGCAGATAAATTATCTGCAGAAAATATTGTAAAATTAACTGATTTCACAAAAAATTATGGAATTGAAAAACATTTCAAATATGGTATGGGTCAATATGGAATTTGTCATACCTTATCTCATGAACAAGCAATGGTAATGCCTGGTGATGTTTATGTTGGAGGTGATTCTCATACAAATACTACTGGTGCTTTAGGTGCATTTGCAGTTGGTTTAGGACACACTGATATTGCTTATGTTTTGTTAAATGGAAATATTTGGTTTAAAGTTCCAGAAACTTACTATTTCAAATTAAATGGAAAATTGCCTGAACATGTAATGGCAAAAGATTTGATTCTAAAAATTATTGGTGAAATTGGTAATGATGGTGGAGCATATAGAACAATGCAATTTGGTGGAAGTGGAATTGATGATATGTCTGTTGAAAGTAGATTGACTTTATGTAATATGACTACTGAAGCAGGAGCTAAAAATGGAATTGTAGAACCTGATCAAAAAGTTGTAGATTACCTCTCTGCAAAAGGAGCATCAAATTTCAATTTGGTAAATGGCGATGCTGATGCAGAATATGCAAAAGTTTTTGAATTTGAAAGTTCAGAAATGGAACCAATTATTGCAAAACCATTCTCTCCTGATAATACATGTGTAGTAAGTGAAGCTCCATCAGTTGAGTTGGATAAATCTTACATTGGTTCTTGTACTGGTGCAAAGTATGAAGATTTGGAAGCTGCAGCAAAAGTTCTCAAAGGAAGAAAAGTTAAGATAAGAACTGAAATTTTACCTGCTGCAATCTCAATTTATCAACGTGCAATGGAAAATGGATTATTGAAAATTTTCTTAGATGCTGGTGTTACTGTTGGTCCTCCTACATGTGGTGCCTGTTGTGGTGCTCATATGGGAGTATTGGCAAAAGATGAGATTTGTATTAGTACTACAAACAGAAATTTCCCTGGTAGAATGGGGCATGTTGAATCACAAACATATCTTTCATCTCCTATGGTAGCAGCAGCTTCTGCAGTCACTGGAAAAATTACTGACCCAAGGGATTTGATATGAAAGGAAACGTCATAAAATACGATCGTGATAATATTGACACTGATGTAATTATTCCAGGTCAATACCTCAAAGTGCATGATTATGCTGAACTTGCAACTCATGCAATGGAAGGCTTGGATCCTGATTTTCATTCTAAAGTAAAAGAAGGTGATTTCATTTTATCTGGAAAGAATTTTGGTTCTGGTTCTTCTCGTGAACATGCTCCAATTGCATTATCTCATTCTGGAGTAAAAGCAATACTTGCTTTGTCTTTTGCAAGAATTTTTTATAGAAATTCTGTAGATGGTGCATTTTTGTTACCTATTGAAATAGGTCAAGATGCATACGATGGAATTTCCGATGGGGATGAACTTGATATTGATATCTCTACAAATGAAATAAAAAATCTTACAACAAATCAGTCATACAAAATGAAACCTTTTTCTGAAATTATTGGAAAAATAATTGAAGCAGGTGGATTATTCAAGTATAAACCAGAATTGAATTAAAATGGGTAAAACTCTTTTTGAAAAAATCTGGGAATCTCATATTGTAGTGGAAAAACAAAATGAACCAGCTTTAATCTACATAGATAGACATCTTGTCCATGAAGTTACTTCCCCTCAAGCATTTGATGGATTGAGAATGAATAATAGAAAAGTTAGAAGACCTGATTTGACCATTGCAACAATGGACCATAATGTTCCAACAAGTGATCGTTCTTTACCTATATTGGATCAAACTTCTGCAGTTCAAATTAAAACACTGGAGAAGAATTGTGAAGATTTTGGAATAAAGTTATTTGATATTAACAGTCCTAATCAGGGAATTGTACATGTAATTGGACCTCAACTTGGCATAACATTGCCTGGTTCAACTATTGTTTGTGGTGATAGTCATACTTCTACACATGGTGCTTTTGGTGCACTTGCATTAGGAATTGGCACAAGTGAAGTGGAACATGTTTTGGCATCTCAAACTCTGTGGTTGGAAAAGCCAAAAACATTTGAAGTTAGAGTTGAGGGAAAAAGAAAGAATCCTCATGCAGTTACTGCAAAAGACATAATTTTATCCATCATCAAAAATATCGGAACTGCAGGTGGAACTGGAACAGTAATTGAATATCGTGGTGAAGGAATAACTGATCTTTCAATGGAACAACGAATGACAATTTGTAATATGTCTATTGAAGGCGGCGCTCGTGCAGGATTAATTGCACCTGATCAAAAAACTTTTGATTATTTGCGAAATAGAGAATACACTCCAAAAAATTATGAATCTCTTGTCGATCATTGGAAAGAAAATCTCAAAACAGATCCTGATGCCACTTTTGATAAAACATTTGTTTTAGACATTAATGAAATTGCACCACAAGTCAGTTGGGGAACAAATCCTGGAATGACTTGTGATGTTGATGAATCAATTCCTTCTCCTGATGAATTTTCTAATGGTGATGCTAATCAAAAGAAAGGTGCTGAAAAAGCTCTTGAATACATGGCACTTGATTCTGGAACTTTGATTGAAGACATCAAAATTGATAGAGTGTTTATTGGTTCTTGTACTAATGCAAGATTAGAGGATCTTATTGAAGCTTCAAAAGTTATTCAAGGACAAAAAGTTGCTCCAAATGTTAATGCAATGGTTGTTCCAGGTTCTCAAATGGTAAAAAAACAAGCTGAAGAAATGGGCCTAGATAAAATTTTCATTGATGCAAATTTTGAATGGAGAGAGGCTGGTTGTAGCATGTGTCTAGGCATGAATCCTGATATTTTATCCCCTGGTGAAAGATGTGCCAGTACCTCAAATAGAAATTTTGAAGGTAGACAAGGTAATGGTGGTAGAACTCATTTAGTTAGTCCTGTAATGGCTGCAGCTGCTGCAATTAATGGACATTTTGTTGATGTAAGGAAATTGAATTTGAATTAAAATGGAACCTTTTCAAAAAGTAACCAGCATTGTCACACCTCTCGATAAAGTCAATGTAGATACTGATCAAATAATTCCAAAACAATTTTTAAAATTAGTTCAAAAATCTGGATTTGGAAAATTCTTGTTTTTTAATTGGAGATATGATGAAAATGAAAATCTAAAATCTGATTTTGTTTTGAATGATTCTAAATATAATGGCTCAAAAATTTTGGTAGCAGGTGATAATTTTGGATGTGGTTCTAGTAGAGAACATGCTGTTTGGGCTTTAGATGATTATGGTTTTTCTGTAATTATTTCCTCTTCTTTTGCTGACATCTTCTTTAGTAATTGTTTCAAAAATGGAATTCTTCCTATTGTCTTAGAATCTACAATTGTTGATAAACTTCAGCAAGAAACCAGTCCAATTGAAGTTGATTTAGAAAACCAAGTCATTAAAACCAATTCAGAAAATATCTCTTTTGAAATTAATTCTCACAAGAAAAAAATTCTTTTAGAAGGATTGGATGATATTGCACAAACTCTGCAGTTTGAAGAAAAAATATCTAATTTAGAAGAAAAATCTACAATCCCATCTGTTTTATGATTTTCGTCACTAATTTCTCGTTTCTTTCTAAAATCATTGGTGATTCTGCATCAATCCATTCTCTTTGTTCTATATCGTGAGCACTAACTTTTCCTTCTTTTGACAAATCTTGTAAAATATCAAATGACAAGTTTACTTGTTTTTGCTTTTTCTTTTTAATTCTTTGAATGATTTCTTTACTTAACATGTAGATTCCTAAACATTCTGATAATTGTAATTTCATTACTGGTTTTTCTCTAAATTCTGTAATGATTCCATCATCTACTACTGCAAAACCTGTTTCTTCTTTTCTCTTTGTTCTAGTTGCAATACATGCTAAACTATTTTTTTCTTTGAATGTTTTTCTCATTTTTGCAACATCTAATGCACATAGATTATCTACAAACCATAAGAGAAATTCTGATTCATTTTTTAATTCTTTTTGAATGTGAAGCAAATCTCCGCCTGTTCCACTTTGTGAATCTTGAATAAATTTAATATTTTTTTGATTTCCGTAATAGTTTTTGATTTGTCCTCCTAAATCTGTGTAATCTGAAATAATTATTATTTCGTTAATGAATTTGAATGATTTTAGATATGTGACAACATAATCGATTAGAGGTTTCCCCTTAATTGGAGTCATTGCTTTTGGAAAATATTCTGTATATGGTTTTCCACGGGTACCTTTGCCCCCTGCTAAAATTATACCTTTCATTACATTCTCTCCCCAATAATACACGCATCTGGTAATTGTCTAAATGGTGGTTCTTCATATTTCAATCTTACTTGTCCAGCTCCACATTCAGTCATATATTTTGAAAAACGATATTGGTCTGATAAATATTTCATACCTTGTTGTCCAAATACTTTTGTGAATTTGTATCCGTTTAAATATTCCGAAGTATTTCCATTCGGGTCTCTTGAATCACTACCATCAGGCATTTCAATCAATGGAAAGTTTACATAATCAAATCCACCAACTTCTCTAATGTATTTCATTTTAGAAGCAAAGAAACTTCCTCTCATTGACCAACATTGTAGTGGTTCTTCGAACAAATGTTTATTTTCTTCTTTAGCATAATCTCTCCAATTGTATCCGTTTTTCAACCAATAAGATAATCTTGCTTCTTCCAATGGATTAATATCCCACGGGTAGTTCCAACCATTTCCAATTACCTTTGTTTCTGGATTACTATTAAAATGGTCTACACAAACATTAATAAAAGACCAATCGTGAACAACCATATCGTCTTGAATAAAAAATAAGAAAGTATCATCATCTAAATCCATATCATTTAGAACTTTATCATACGCTCCCCACTCTAATCCAATGTTTTCATATTCTTTGTAATCAAATTTTTCTGTAATTATTTTTGGTGGTGTTTTATGGCAAGTCCACATCACATCTAAATTTTCATTTTCTTCTTTTAATTCGTATAGTGCATCAATGAACTCTGTTTGGTTTTTCTTTCCATCCCACTCATCATACCACCAACCAC
>LUMG01000114.1_pt1 | contig 12340 bp, 11 predicted proteins | sample 729691 | NCBI WGS metagenome assembly LUMG01 (sample SAMN03860269, study PRJNA289734) | marine metagenome | biome: seawater column; feature: ocean; material: water; isolation source: Red Sea water column Station 34 - depth 50m | place: Saudi Arabia: Red Sea | collected 2011-10-15 | depth 50 m
CTAATATAAATGATAAATTAAGCGCCTTAGAATACATGTAAATCCTTATAAGTTGAGGCAAGCTATTTTAGAGAGTTTAATGCTCGTCTGATTAAAAAATTCAAAAAATGTATACGTGTTGTATTTGGTCATTGAATCTTTTTTTTCAAGCCTAGTGGAACAATTTATTTGATTTAAATTTAGTATTGAAAAAAGTTCAATCAAAATTGAGAATAAAGGCCAATAAATACTTGGTAAATTGCACAGAAACAGGTATCATTTGGTTGCTTTTTTTATTTGCACTTGCATTTAATTAAAAGGCTCCTATATACAGGACAATTATTTACGCATTTACTATCCATTTATTTTTAGTGGCTTTTGAGTGTTACGATTAAGGATTAATTCGGAGAATCTATGAAATTATTGTTGACTTTTACCGGCGCTATTTCAGCACTATTAGGCTCAAGGGCTGCTTTTGCAGAATACACGCTCAATATGACCAAGGGGATAACCGACATTAGTTATGACATTTACTGGCTTCATATGATGGCATTTTGGGTTTGTGTGGCGATTGGAGTTGTGGTTTTTGGAGCGATGTTTTATTCAATTTTTACCCACAGAAAATCGAAAGGCGCTAAAGCTGCAAATTTTCATGAGAGCACAACAGTAGAATTTATTTGGACAGGAATTCCAATTTTAATTCTTATCGCAATGGCGATACCAGCTTCAAAAACCCTAATCGATATAGAGGTTTTAGACAAGGCTGATATGACGCTTAAGGTCACAGGAATCCAGTGGAAGTGGCAATACGACTATCCTGAAGAAGGAATTAGTTTTGTGTCAAATCTTTCGCAGTCATCAAGAGACGCCATAAATGCATCGCCAGAGAAGCGTGAAGCCCTTAACAATAATGAAGACCCTTATCTTTTGTCTGTAGACAATAGAGTTGTTCTACCTGTTGACACAACAGTCAGGTTCTTAATTACTTCGAATGATGTAATCCATAACTGGTGGGTTCCAGAGTTCGGTGTTAAGCAAGATGCTAACCCTGGTTTTATTAACGACGCTTGGGCAAGGCCTACTAAGATTGGAACATACAGAGGCCAGTGTGCTGAGCTTTGCGGTAAGGATCATGGCTTCATGCCAATTGTTGTAGATGTTGTTTCAAAAGAAGATTATGCGCTGTGGGTTGAAAGCAAGCAAGCTGAAAAAATTGCTGAAGCTGCAAGTGCAACCAAAGAGTGGACAGAGGCTGACCTGGTAGCAAGAGGTGAGGAAGTATATAACGCCAACTGTTCTGGATGCCACCAGAAAGACGGTTCAGGCATTCCAGGGGTTTTCCCTGCAATGATTGGATCAGAGGTAACGAATGGCCCTGCTGATTATCAGATTGGGATGGTTTTAAATGGTTTAGGGGGTATGCCAGCATTTAAGATGCTCAGTGATACTGATATTGCATCGGTAATCACCTATGAAAGAAGGTCTTTTGGTAACAATGGATCAGTTGTTCAACCCTCAGATGTTACATCTGCACGTTAATTTAAGGAGAAATACATGAGCTCAACTACAACGGCAGCAGCACACGACGATCACCATCATGGCCCTGAAAAAGGCCTTTTAAGGTGGGTAAAGACAACTAACCATAAGGATATCGGAACTCTATATCTATGGTTCTCATTTATAATGCTTTTGGTCGGAGGCGCCTTTGCAATGGGCATCCGCTCCGAGCTTTTACAACCTGGTTTGCAGCTATTTGAACCACAGGTTTTCAATCAGCTGACTACAATGCACGGCTTGATTATGGTTTTTGGAGCCATCATGCCAGCGTTCGTTGGTCTTGCAAATTGGCTTATACCGATGATGGTTGGAGCTCCCGATATGGCGCTTCCAAGAATGAATAACTGGAGTTTTTGGATTCTGCCGTTTGCTGGTGCAATTCTTTTGAGTACGTTCTTTATGGAAGGTGGCGCCCCTGCTTTTGGTTGGACATTTTATGCGCCGCTTTCAACAACTTTTGCTCCTGACTCAACAGACTTTTTTATCTTTGCAGTCCACTTGCTCGGCTTCTCTTCGATTATGGGTGCAATCAATATTATTGCAACAGTTCTAAACATGAAGGCGCCTGAAATGAGGCTTATGGATATGCCGCTTTTTGTTTGGACTTGGCTAATCACTTCTTTCTTGCTAATTGGAGCCATGCCAGTTTTAGCTGGAGCAGTAACAATGATGCTTACAGACAGAAACTTTGGAACAGCGTTCTTTGATGCAACAGGTGGCGGCGATCCGGTCATGTTTCAACACATATTTTGGTTCTTCGGACACCCAGAGGTATACATCATGATATTGCCTGCCTTTGGTATTATTTCGCACATCATTCCTACATTTGCTAGAAAGCCTTTGTTTGGTTATACCTCAATGGTTTATGCGACTGCATCTATTGCCTTTTTGTCATATATTGTATGGGCGCACCACATGTTCTTGACTGGCATGCCTGTTGCAGGAGAGCTCTACTTTATGTATGCAACAATGTTGATTGCGGTTCCTACAGGCGTGAAGGTGTTTAACTGGGTGGCAACGATGTGGAAGGGTTCAATGACTTTTGAAACGCCAATGCTTTGGGCGTTGTCTTTTGTATTCTTGTTTACAATCGGCGGCTTCTCCGGACTCATGCTTGGAATAGCTCCTGCCGACATTCAGTATCACGACACATACTTTGTTGTAGCTCATTTCCACTACGTTCTTGTAACTGGAGCCTTGTGGGGGATTATTGCGGCTGTTTTCTATTGGCTACCTAAGTGGACTGGAAAAATGTACAACGAGAGACTAGCAAAAATCCATTTTTGGATCGCTACGATTTCTGTAAACATCACATTTTTCCCTCAACATTTCATAGGTTTAGCGGGCATGCCTCGTCGAATTCCTGACTATGCTCTTCAGTTCGCTGACTTTAACTATATTTCATCAATTGGTTCGTTTGCGTTTGGTCTTTCATTTATCTTGTTTACCTACATTATTGTCGATTGTATTCGAAACGGTAAGCCAGCTGTTGCAAGGCCATGGGAGAGCGCAAAGGGCCTAGAATGGACTTTGGCTGCGCCAGTTGCTTATCACACTTTTGATGAGCCGCCGACAAGAGCCGAAATTTTGGCTGAGTCACAGCACAGTTGATGACGGATAAAAAAAATAATAAAGGGGCCGCAAAAACAGCTTTAATAGTCGGCATCGTTGCAATAGGAGTATATGTAGCCACTATATTACTGAATGGCTAGTATGGAAAGAAAAAAGATTTCAAAAGGGTTTTGGATAAAGCTTGTATCCGTTCCTGTTTTAATGTTCTTTTTTGCCTACGCTATGGTGCCAATATATGATGTATTGTGTGACCTAACTGGTTTTAATGGTAAGACAGGTACTGTGGAGACAGAACAGCAGTATCAGGTAGATGAAGATCGTTTAGTAACGGTAAGTTTTTTCGCGTCAACGAGTCCTGGTTTTCCAGTTCAGTTTGCGCCTAAAGAGACCTCAATGGAGGTTGTGCCTGGAAAGTTTTATAACACCAGCTACATTGCCAAAAATACGACAGATCAGGTCATTTATGGCCAAGCAATACCAAGTGTAGCGCCGACAGATGCGGCATTACACTTTAAAAAATTAGAGTGCTTCTGTTTTGTAAAGCAGGGCTTTCAGCCAGGAGAAGAGGTTGAGATGGCGCTTCGTTTTGTGGTTGAGCCAGAAATGGAAGAATGGATTAAAGACGTTAGTTTGTCATATAATTTTTATAAGTTAGACAGTTAAAAAAAGGAAAAGAAAATGAGTAATGAAAAATATTTTGTCCCTCATGGAACATACTGGCCAATCATAGGGTCGATTGGTATCTCTACGCTTTTTGTAGGGTTTGCAAATCAAATGCACGATGTGAGCTGGGGATGGCCAGTGATGGTTTTAGGTTTCGCAATTATTGCATTTATGATGTTCGGCTGGCTGGGCACTGTTGTTGCTGAAAGTGTTGGTGGCATGTACAACTCTCAAGTTGATAAGTCTTTCAGATGGGGCATGAGCTGGTTTATTTTCTCAGAAGTGATGTTCTTTGCCGCTTTCTTTGGGGCTCTATTTTATGCAAGAGTTTTAAGTGTTCCTTGGCTGGGTGGGGCAGATAACAATATGTTTACGCCTGAGCTCTGGGAGGGCTTCAAAGCTACATGGCCACTGCTTTCTACGCCCGGAGAGGTTGGACAAAGTGGAGTGGCCTTCTCTACTAACTTTAAATTAGTCGATACATGGGGTCTTCCTGCCATTAATACTGCACTTCTCTTGACTTCAGGTGTAACGCTTACCTATGCGCATCACGCACTAAGAGCTGGACACAGAAACGCCTTAATTGCATGGATGTTAGCAACAATAGCGTTAGGCGTAATATTTTTAGGGTTCCAGATAACAGAGTATGGGCATGCATATCATGACGGCTTAAAGCTAACTTCAGGCATCTATGGCTCAACTTTTTACTTGCTGACTGGCTTTCATGGCTTTCATGTTACGGTTGGGGTTATTATGTTAACAGTAATCCTTTACCGTATTCAGAAGGGACACTTTAGTATGGAAAACCACTTTGCGTTTGAAGGCGTTGCTTGGTATTGGCACTTTGTTGATGTGGTATGGCTTGGGCTGTTTATTTTTGTTTACTGGATATAATGAAGCACTAGTGGTTCAAATAAAGGCCCCTTTCAAGGGGTCTTTTTTTTCAAACATTTAAGGAAGGTTATGAGTTTATTTGTAATTGCAATTCTTTGTTTAATATTTGTTTTTTTAGGGTCTGCTGTTATAGGTCTGCTAAGAGGCGGCAGGGAAGGCTCAGATAGAATGTTTAAAGCTTTAAGAATGAGAATAATCCTGTCAGTTCTTCTTTTTGCTGTCCTTATATTTGCAGGATTTTTTGGATGGATAGAGCCTAATAGTTTTAATCTTTTGCCAACGCAGTAATGAACACTCGGTTTTTAATCCCTGCATTTCTGATAATCGCAACCATCGCTTTTTTGGTTTCATTAGGATTGTGGCAGCTTGATCGTGCAGATCAAAAGCGCACTATAGAGGCTGCAATTGTAAACGCCAATAACGGCCCTGTCGAGCTAATAGCCAATGGACTAGAGCTTTTGGATAAAGAGTATTTTCATGTTCGCCTTCAGGGCAACTATTTAAGCGATAAACAGTTTATATACGACAATCAGATTGTCGACCAGGTTTCCGGATATTATGTATTAACCCCTTTCATCTTAACTGACCAACTGGGCGTTGTTTTGGTTAATCGAGGGTTTATTCCCTGGAACGGCCAAAGAGAAAAGTTGGCAGACATTGCTGTTGATTCGGTCTCAAGAGAAATCAAGGTTCAGGTTTCAAGCCCTATTAAAAGAATGGAGCTAAAGGCTACCGATGTAAGTCGGCAATTTCCAGTGTTGATTCAAGCAATTGACTTTGATGTATTAGAAGAGGTTTCTAAACTTGAGTTCGTTAAGGTCGTTGGCCTTCTTGACCCGTCTTCATCTGATGGCTATGTTAGAAAATGGGAGCCATATACCGGGAGCATAGAAAAGCATATCGGCTATGCTATTCAGTGGTTTTTAATGGCACTAGTGCTCGCAATTATCGGGCTTCGTATTGTGCTTAAGAGGCGCAAAAAATAAACAAATTTTTTGGCCTGTAAAAGATTGCTGAAAAAAAATCCTTTACTGTATAATTTCGCTCTAAGCCGACATAGCACAGTTGGTAGTGCAACTGATTTGTAATCAGTAGGTCCGCGGTTCGAGTCCGTGTGTCGGCACCATTTTTTATGGGATTAAGCGGTCTTATTGGGGCCGCTTTTTATTGCCTGCTCTCTGAGTATAAATTTTTGAACTTTTCCAGTTGATGTTTTTGGAATATTATCAAAAATAAACTTACGAGGGGTTTTGAAGGAGGCCATGTTGTCTCTACACCATTGGCTTAATTCGTTTTCACTGGCTTTAGAGTTTTCTTTGATTTGAACAAAAGCACAAGGCGTTTCTCCCCACTTTTCGTCCGGCATGGCAACTACAGCGACGGCCTCAACGGCTGGGTGCTTATACAAAACCTCTTCAATTTCTATTGAAGAGATATTCTCACCACCAGAAATAATAATATCTTTTGACCTGTCTTTTAATTGGATATAGCCGTCCTCATGAATTACACCAAGGTCTCCTGAGTGGAACCAACCACCCTTAAAAGACTCTTCAGTAGCCAACTTATTTTTAAGATAGCCCTTCATAACGACATTGCCCCTAAACATAACTTCGCCTATAGTTTTTCCGTCTCTAGGAACTGGCTTCATTGTCTCAGGATCCATAACATCTAAAGATTCAAGCGGCAAGTAACGAACACCTTGCCTTGCCTTTAAGGAGGCCTGATCATTTTCATTGAGCTGATTCCAGTTTTGGTGCCATTCATTGACTACAGCTGGCCCGTAGGTTTCTGATAGACCATACAGGTGGGTAATATTAAAGCCAGCAGCTTTCATGCTGGTGAGAACTGACTCTGGTGGAGGGGCTGCGGCAGTAAAAAACTCAACTGTAGTTTCTAGTAATTTTTTTTCAGCAGCACTGGCCGATAGAATGGTTGACATGACTATTGGTGCGCCGCATAAATGGGTAACCTTGTTCTTATAGAGAGACTCCCAGATTGGCGCTGCTCGAACTTGTCTCAAACAAACATGTGTTCCAATAATGGCCGACATGGTCCATGGAAAACACCAGCCATTGCAGTGAAACATGGGAAGTGTCCATAGGTAGACAGAGTGTTTGTTCATAGAGGCAATCATGGCATTGCCTTGTGCTAGAAGGTAGGCGCCCCGATGATGAGAGACAACACCCTTAGGGTTGCCCGTTGTTCCAGAGGTGTAATTAAGAGAAATTGCATCCCACTCATCTTCAGGCATAAGCCACTCAAAGCTTTCATCGCCTTCCAACAAAAAGGATTCATACTCAGTTGCATTAGGCATTGATTCGCTTATCTTGTGTTCGCTATCATTACAATCAATCAGTATTGGACTAACCTTTGCTATCTTGAGTGAGGACTTAGCAGTCTCCAGAAATTCACGATCGACAATAAGTGCTTTAGAATTAGAATGATCTAACTGATAGGCAATTGTCTCAGCGTCTAGTCGCGTGTTAATGCTATGCAATACGGCGCCGCACATTGGAACCCCATAATGAGACTCAAGCATAGCAGGCGTATTTGGCAAAATAACTGAAACAGTATCTCCTCTAACAATGCCCTGTTTTGATAATGCTGATGCTAGTCTCAGGGAGCGCTTATAAAATTCAAGATAGCTTCGTTTTATGGGCCCATGAATTATAGCGGTATGCTCTGGATAGACGTCTGCTGCCCTTTCAAGAAAGCTAAGAGGAGTGAGCGGCTGGTAATTGGCTGGGTTACGATCTAAGTCAGTGTTATATGGGTTGCTCATGCTATGGATTATTTATCTTTCCATTCTGGCTGGCGTTTTTCAATAAAGGCATTTATGCCCTCTTTGGCATCATGTTTTAGCATGTTATCTACCATCACCTTTGAGGCAAACTCATAAGCCTCAGAGAGAGGCATTTCCTTTTGGCTGTAGAAAGCCTTTTTGCCCGTCTCTAGAACCATGCTTGATTTTGATGCGATAAGGCTTGCCAAATCTATAGTTTCTTGGCCTAATGCGTCATCTGCAACAACGCGATTCACCAGTCCAATCTTCTCTGCTTTCTTTGAGTCAATCATTTCACCTGTGAGCAGCATTTCCATTGCTGCCTTGTTAGACACATTTCTTGAAAGGGCAACCATCGGGGTTGAGCAAAATAGACCAATATTAACCCCAGGGGTGACAAATCGAGCCGACTCTCCAGCAATTGCAAGATCGCAGCACGCAACTAGTTGACAGCCAGCTGCAGCAGCAACGCCTGAAACCTCGGCAATGACCGGTTTTGGATGGTTAACAATTTGCTGCATGAGCGCAGAGCAAGATGCAAACACCTTTGTAAAGTATGATTTTCCATCGTCCTCATTTTGCCTGCCTGCTGACATTTGCTTCAGGTCGTGTCCGGAGCAGAAAGCGGGGCCATTCGCTGAAATGACAATTACCTTTACATCTTTATTGTTGGAGGCTTTTTTAAGAGCAGAGCTGATTGAAAACATCATTTCTTCTGAGAGCGCGTTTCTTCTTTTTGAGTCATTAAGTGTCAATCGAAGTACTGAATCAGAAGGAGTGTCTTCAAGCAAAATCGCTATATCTGAATTGTTGTTTTTACCGATGCTCATAATTTAAGCTACATATTAGCAGAATCAGATCGTTTGCTTATTAAATGTTAATGTTGACTTCTACCTCTGAGTCCAGTGTATTGGCAATAAAGCAATACCTATGAGCTCTATCATGCATTTTATCTAGCTCTTCATGACTCACTTCAAACCCAACATCAAACGAGACTACTGGATTTAAGTCAATACGATTAACAACCATTTGTTTTTTACTGTTTTTGCCCAAGTACCCCACAGCATGGTCCTTGTATGAAGAGACCGGCCACTTTGTTTTTGCTGCAAGCGCTAAAAATGTCATCATGTGGCAGCTACTTAGTGATGCAGCAAGTGCTTGTTCAGGGTTTGTGTTTTTTGCAGAGCCTCCCCAGTCTGGAGCAGTATCTGCAGTCACCTTAAAGTGTTCGTTATAGCTAACCTGATGCTCGCTAGAAAATTTTCCAGGTAAGAGTTCAGATTCTTTTCTATTCCAGATTAAATCAACTGACAGTTCTGACATTCATGTTCTCCAGGATTAATAATGAAAGTTTATGATTTAGAAGCAATTTTTTTCTTAGGATCATAGAATGGTTTTTGTACTACCTTGATTGGATAATTTCCCTCAGGTGTTTTGACCTCTCCAGTTGTATCCAAGGCAGAAAATTCAATATCCATAATAGCAAGCGCAATATTTTTGTCAAGACGCGGCGAGTACACTGCAGAAGTTACATAACCTACTTCTTTTGAGCCAGTCATTATTGGCCAATAGGTAGTGTTTGGATGTTCGAGAGGGGGGCACGATATTTCAAGCCCAACTTGGCTTCTTTTAATTCCATCAGACTTGATTTTTTTGAGGGCGACCTTGCCAATAAAATCTGCATCCATTTCAAGATCAACGAGCCTGTCAAGCCCAAGCTCAAAAGGATTAACAGTGCAATCCATATCTGCCTGGTATGAGAGCATACCGCCTTCAATCCGCCTAATTGTTGATGTATGTCCAGGAACTAAGCCCATAGGCTTGCCAATTTTCATAATGTGCTCCCATAGCTCGTTTCCACGACTACCATCGCAAAGATAGATCTCATAGCCTAACTCGCTTGACCAGCCTGTTCTGGAGACGATTAGTTGAATTCCATTAAGCTCAAACTCCTCAAGCCAGTAATACTTTAGGTCGTCAATCCGATCTCCAAAAATAGCCCTAGCAATGTCTCCTGACTTGGGGCCTTGAAGCTGAAGAGGCGAAACATCAGGCTCACATAAATTCACATTGAGACCTGAGTTAACCGCAACTCCCTTGGCCCACATCAGAATATCGCTGTCAGCCAAAGAAAGCCAGAAGTGATTTTCTGCAAGTCTTAATAAAACAGGGTCATTTAATACGCCACCATTCTCGTCAGTAATTAGAACATATTTGCATTGGCCAACAGAACAGTCGGAAAGATTTCTAGGGGTTAATAGCTGAACAAATTGTGCAGCATCAGGCCCCGTAATTTCAACTTGGCGCTCAACTGCAACGTCACAGAGTATTGCGTCATTAACAAGGTTCCAAAAGTTTTGAACAGGGTCTCCAAAGTCTCTCGGAATATACATATGATTGTATACAGAAAAGCCTTTTGCACCCCAGCGAACAGTAGCATCAAAATAGGGGGACTTTCTTACTTGAGTTCCGAAGCTAAATTCTTTTTTCATTGGCGCTACTATGCGTTAAAAGAATTCGCAAATAATACACATTTTCAATGTAGTGCAGGTGTTTTTTGATTGTTTATTTTGGTTTAGACTCTTCTAACTAGGCCTTAAAAGGCCCCAATAAAAACCCTCTAAACTATCGATTCAATTTTAGGCATAAGCCTAATGAGCTCTTGGGTGTATGGATGGTCTGGAGCGTTGAATAATTCTTCAGATTCTTTTGTTTCACAAACGCTACCATTTTTAAGCACTACAATTCTGTTACACATTTGCCTTATGACAGGAAGATCATGGCTGATAAAAAGCATAGTTAGGTGAAGCTCGTCTTGAATATCCTTTAACAAATTTAATATTTGAGCCTGTATGCTGACGTCTAGAGCAGAAGTTGGCTCATCGCAAACTAACAGTCGTGGCCTTGTTGCTAATGCTCTAGCAATTGATATTCTTTGTCTTTGTCCACCAGAGAATTCATGAGGGTAGCGATCCAATGACTGCCTTGTCATTCCAACTATATCTATCAAATCATGAGTATTTTGGATAAGCTCACTTTTGCTAATGTTTTTTTGAAAAAGCTTTATTGGCTCAGCTATGATGTCTCTTACTTTAAACCTTGGATTCAAAGAAGAGTAGGGGTCTTGAAAAATCATCTGAATTTGACCTCTACTGTTTTCAATTTGGTACTTTCTTTTTGAGTTATATAGTGAAAGATTGTTGTAAAAAATTTCACCATTCGATGGTCTTACTAGGCCTGTAATAATTTTAGCTATAGTTGACTTTCCAGATCCAGACTCACCAACCAAGCCTAAAGTTTCACCCTCATATAGCTCAAAAGACACATCATTAACTGCCTTCACAGCTTTGTCATTAGTGTCGTTTTTTGATCCAAATCTAAAGCTGCTTGCCATAGTTTGCTCATCAAAAATTTTAGTTACTTCGCTAAGTTCTAATAATTTTTGATTTTTATTTTCTCTAACCCCCCAGGTTTTAATAATATTTTTCGTTAAATTTTTTGAGTCAGAGGTAATTTCTTTTCCGTCAGGACTAATTAACTTGAATCTGTCGATTTTTTTATTTGTAGGCGGCACTGAAATAACCAAGCTTCTGGCCTCAGTAGACTTAGGGTTTGTTAATAATTCTTTCGTGTCTCCTTGTTCCACAATAACGCCATATCTCATAACAATTACTTTGTTTGTGGTCTCTGCAATCACCCCCATGTCATGAGTAATAATAATTACTCCAAGGTTTCTTTTTTTAGTAAGATCTTTAAGCAATTCAAGGATTTGATATTGAATGCTTACATCTAGAGCGGTTGTGGGCTCATCCGCTATTATTAAATCAGGCTCACAGCTAATCGCTAATGCAATAACAACTCTTTGACGCATACCTCCACTGAATTGATGAGGATAGTCTTCTATTCTCTCTTCAGCGTTATCTATTCCAACCTCTTCTAAGAGTCGTATTGATTTTTTTAATGCCTCTTGATAATCTAAGTCTAAGTGCGTTTGAATGGTTTCAATTAATTGGTCTTTTATTTTAAATAGAGGATTAAGGGATGTTTGAGGATCTTGAAACACAAAGCCAATCTTCTTTCCCCTGTACTTTTGAATGACATCTTCATTGCTTCTTAATTCGTTATCATCGATTTTAATTGAGCCGCCAGTTATTTCTCCAGGCGGGTCAATTAAATTAATAATAGCATTTGCAATAGTGGACTTTCCAGAGCCAGACTCACCAACAATTCCTAAAATTTCACCTCTTTCCAAATTAAACTCAACATCTTTGCTAGCTACTATTGTTTCTTTTCTAGTTGGGTAGCTTATATTTAGATTGTTAACCTGAAGTAGACTCATCTTATTTTTAATTTTGGATTTAAGGCGTCTCTCATCCAATCTCCTAATAGGTTAATAGACAAAGCAAGAATAATTAAAAAGATAGCTGGGAAAAACGTAATCCACCATTCTCCTGAAAATAAAAAGCTATTTCCAAATCTTATTAATGTTCCTAGTGATGGGGTTGTCGGAGGGACTCCGACACCTAAAAAGCTTAATGTGGATTCTGTGATAATTGCTAAAGCCAATCCTATAGTGGCAATGACCAACAGAGGTCTGAGTATATTTGGCAAGATGTGTTTGAACATAATGATAATGTTTGATAACCCTATAATTCTAGAGGCCGAAACATATTCTTTATTTTTCTCAACCAGGGTGGATGCCCTTGAAACTCTGGCGAATTGAGGCCATTCAGAAATACCAATTGCAAAAATTAATACATAAATTGCCATTTCACTATGCATCGATTGAGAAATAATTGACTTCGCTATGCCGTTAACGAGTAAAGCCATTAATATACTGGGTATTGTTAATTGAACATCTGTAAGCCTCATGACAACAATCTCATATCTGCC
>LUMG01000781.1_pt1 | contig 12219 bp, 13 predicted proteins | sample 729691 | NCBI WGS metagenome assembly LUMG01 (sample SAMN03860269, study PRJNA289734) | marine metagenome | biome: seawater column; feature: ocean; material: water; isolation source: Red Sea water column Station 34 - depth 50m | place: Saudi Arabia: Red Sea | collected 2011-10-15 | depth 50 m
ATGTGCAACTACGTTTCCACCAACAGGTTTTGTTGGATCACCAAAGAATTGGTCAGGAGAAGACATGACCTGGTTTGTTGCAATTGCAGCAATATTGTAGGTTTCAGCTAGTCTAACTAACAAATGAACAAATTTGTTCAATTTTTGCTGACGTGTTGCAAGAGTACCTCGTCCAAGGTATTCAGATCTAAATAGACCTACTGCAGAATCTGCTACGACTAATTTGATATTGTGTTCTTTGATCAAAGTACTGGCTTCTTCAAGAATAAGGATTTGATGAGAGCTGTTATAGGCTCTTGCAACTACAATGTTATCAAGAACTTTTTCAGGATCTAGACCATTTGCGTTTGCAATGGATACTATTCTTTCAGGTCTGAATGTATTTTCACTGTCAATGTATAATACACCACCTTCAAGACCACCTTCTTCTTTGGATTTTTGGACCTGCACACACATTGTGTGACAGAATTGTGTTTTACCACATCCAAATTCACCATAAATTTCAGTTAATGCTTGAGTTTCGATTCCACCATCAAATAGTGTATCTAGAGCCTCAGTTGCAGTGGTAATCTTACCAATGGACTGTCTCTTTTTGTATAACTCGTTTGCACTAACAAAATCCTTCTGAATTAATCCGCCTTCAACTAGACCTTCTCTTTGAATTCCAGCATCGTTGAGTTTTCTAGTTGTTACAGGACCAACTCCGGCCAGACTTTCTAAGGTTATCTCTTCAGTCATACTTTAAAGTACGGTACCAGTACTTTATAACCATTGTGTTTTAGAAATTTTAGATTGAATATCAATAAAATGAATCCTAGTTGCGTCTTCGTCTTTTTGCACTAGCTTTGTTTTGACCAGGCATTTTTCCACCATGACCAAGTGTAGCTAAGACAAATCTTTTTCTAAAGTTACTTTTGTTACGCAGTTTGGAGTTAGTTCCTACGATCTTTCTTCCTTCTACTTTAGGAGTTTGACCTCTAACTTTTCCTGCTTTTGTAAGCGAACCGTGTGTTGCCATGATATAACGCTAAAATTTAGGAATTTATGTATTTGGGAATTACCAGTATTCGGCTTTGATTTTCTCAATTACACGTTCGTGCTCACGGCCCTTTCTTCGAGCATATCTTTCCATGGCACCGAGTGGGACGCCACCTAGGGAACGTGCAATTCCATTAAAGGCCATTGCCTTTATCTTTCCTGCACTGCCGTGTTTTCCAGTCTTGGTCATGAATTTTTGAATTCCATATTTGAAATTGTGTTGCCAGGTTTTGTACATTACACCTAATTGGGTTGGATCATTGTCCTGACCCATATCATAAAATTCGGATTTTTCTAAAAGACCAATTGGAACAAAGGTTAATGGCGTTGCAGTAAACATTGCCTCAGGCTGTTCTCGTTCTAACTCACTAATCAATCGAATAGTTTCCCAACCATCTTCAGGTTGTTCGTCATTGTCTAATCCCATGATTAGAGTAAATGCAGGAATCCAGTAATTCTCATTAAGAGTTTTGACGCCTTCTTTTACTACCCAGTGCCATTCATCAGGACTGTAAGGTGCTAGTTTTCTATCAGCATATTTTTCAATTAATCTTGTACTTCCAGTTTCAAATCCACATTGAATTCCAGTAAGATTGTCAGGACCAGCGTTGATTATTTTAGAAAGACTTGGAACTAATTTTTCATCAGCAATTGCACCAGAGAGAGTTCCGTGAGTTGGGTTTGTATGTTTGATACCAGTAGACATTACTGCTTTGAATAAATCCTCTAATGCATCACGATTTGGTTCCATATTTTTTGCGGTTTTGATATCCATTCCGTAAACAAAAATATCATCACTGTGAAGCCATGCTCTATCTAGTCCTGTTTTTTTAATATTGACCTCAATTTCTCGTTTTACTTTTTCTGGCGGATAATATCGTAAAGAACGAAGAGTGACATCACAGAACTTACAACCTCTTCCACAACCACGCATTACTTCAACCATTCCGTGCATGCTTGGTTCAACAATTTCAGGAATCTCATCTAGTTCTGGTCTATCCCAGAAGTTGACAAATCGTCCATGCATTGTTTTATCACCACGTTTGAATTCTTTGATATCAACTTTGAAGTCTTTTCTTTTTCTAAATGGGTCCATGTTTTCAAATTGACCGTCAATCAAATAATTAAAGAAGCGACCAGCATGACCGTCAATCTCAGGAGCAATTCCTCCCATCTCTCCTTCTAAAATTGCATATAATCCATATTCTTCAATTTTTTCTGGGGCATAGTTGTATTGCCATGTGCCAGAAGCTCCAGCAATGACTTTAGCATGACTGCCATTCTTTTTCTTTGCTGCATTAATTCGTCTATGTAATTCTGCATTATAGTATTCATCATAGGAAGTTTGTTTTCGACCAAACGTGAAAGTCATTGTTACTGGACCCATACCAAGAGGATCCATCTCATATGTTCCAACTACCTCAGTTTCTGGACCAATGAATTTTTCAATGTGATTTGGATGTGCAACAACTACATCACTTCTTGCAAATCCATCTCGTAACAATCCTGCCTCAACTTTTCGTAATCCGTATGGAGCAAATTTTGCAACTCCGTTAATGTCAGGAGACCAGTTGCATATGAAATCAAATAGAATTTTTGGAGTAACTTGATTTTTCAATATTTTATACCAAAAGCTGTTTTTGTCACGATGAGGATCAATTGCAGGAGCACATCCGAAGAAAGTTGCCAAAGAAATTCCCCTGTAAGGAGACATCAAAGTTCTATCAGCAGTGAGAACTATTTTTGGACTTGCCATTTGTACCTACTCGGCTTGAAAAATCATTTATTTTAAACCTTGCTGGAATTGTAGGTTCAGAAATCTTCCAATATGCCAGATTTGGTTCGATGGGAATGACCAAATTCAGATTTTTGAGACAAATGTTCTCCATCAAAGACGGTTCCATCCCTACAAGCAAGATCATCATTTACACAGCAGCTTCCACATATTCCAACACCACATTTCATCATTCTTTCTAAACTTGCTTGGACAAATATTCCCTTTTTGTTAGCCATTTGGACAGTTTTGTACATCATTAATTCAGGACCACATGTGTAAATTGCATCATATGTAGTTTTTTCCAAGAGTTGTTCCAAGATATCAGTGACATATCCTTTTTCACCATAACTGCCATCTTCAGTAACAACAATAATTTCATGGTTATTTTTTTCCAAGAGTTTTTTTGCGGTTTCTTCAAAAAAGACTTCGTTTTTTGTTTGTGAGCCCATTAAGACAGTTATATGATTTGATGGTTTTGAGAATTTTATGAGTCGCATTAATGGAACCAAGCCGGTCCCGCCACCAATGAGCAATATTTTTCCATCTTTAATCTCATAGGAATTTCCATATGGACCTCTGACGCCAATTTGTTGACCTTCTGATAAGTTATACAATGCAGTAGAAGATTCTCCACGTTTTCTAACAGTCAATGCAGCCAAGTCAGGAGTGTCTGAAACCATCACACTCATTGGTAATTCATTTACACCAGGAATCCAAACCATTGCAAATTGTCCAGGAGAAACATTAGCTAGTACAGAATCTTTGAAGTATAATGTTCTTACAGTAGGAGTTTCATCAACAATTTTTTCAATTACACAAATGTGCGGATGATTATTGTCTCTTTGCTTTTCCAACCATTTCACCTATCGTTTTATAATTTTTCTTTTCCATATAATTTTGAATTCCAGAATTTATTTCTCCAAAAGTTTCGACCCAGTGATCACCCATGACACTACCAAATTGAACTGCAGAAGAACCTGCCAAAAGAAATTCAACAGCGTCCTCCCAGTTAGAGATTCCACCACAACCCATTATAGGAATATCAAATTTGGACGATATTTCATATACACATCTGAGTGCAATGGGTTTAATCGGAGTTCCAGAAAGTCCACCGATTTTATTACTTAAGATTGGCATTTGTGTTTCAACATCAATTGCCATTGCTCTAACTGTATTGATTGCAGTAATTGCATCGACTCCTGCAGATACTGCTGCACCTACAGTATCAAGATAATCAGATTTACCAAGTCCAACTTTAGCAAGGATTGGGACATTTGTAATGGATTTCACCTTTTTGATGATTTTTGACACCAATTCAGTATCATCACCAACTTCCAATCCCACTTTGGCAACATGTGGACATGATAAATTTAGTTCATATGCAGTGACATTACAATTTTCAAATTTTTTAATCATGTATTCAAAATCATCTTCTATCGAACCAACTAGACTAACAATGATTGGGACATTCTTGTTTGGTTCAATCATTTTTGCAAAGGTTTCGGCCCCAGGGTTTGAGAGACCAACTGCATTAATCCAACCTCCTCCCTTTACGCTGAAGATGGTTGGATTAGGATATCCTTCCCATGGTTCCTTACTGAGTGATTTTGTGACAACGGCACCAGCACCTGCGTCATGCAAACGTTTGAAGACATCTAAAGAAATTCCAAGAATTCCAGAGGCCAAGACTGTTGGACGTTCTAGTTTTAGCGAGCCAAGAGTAGTTTCCAGACTGGAGTCCATCTGAAGAAGATTATTGGAAATGGCTTATAACAGTTGATTTGAGATATGTAGATTTTTTAATGAGGATTTGTAAATCAAGACTAAGTGACTTGACTAGATTCCTGCAAGAAAAAGACATTGATGTTCTTGTAAATGATTTAGGATTGCAAGATCTTCTAAAGAAGAAATCTATAGAATCACAATTAATGAATGAAGTTAAATTAGAAGACATTCAATTAACCAAACCACAGATTTTAGTTGATTCAGGTTTAGCAGAGAGCCATGATAATGCAATCCAAAAATTGAGAGACTTTGCAATTAATTTATCATCGTCAAAAGTAACAGAAGTTTCATCTAGTCCAGATCTACACATTGTTCAGAGCATCAACACACTTGACGATACAGATAAAATAATCAATGGTATGAGTTCAAGATTAAGAGAATGGTATGGATTACATTTTCCAGAATTAGACAATATCATAGACAGTATTAACGGATATGCGCAGATTGTTGTTGCAGGAAAAAGAGAAAACATTACAGATGATGTATTTGTAAATGCAGGATTTCCAGATTCAAAGGTGCAGATGTTATCACTTGTAAAAGAAAAAAGCCGAGGAGGAGATATTACAGAAAAAAATCTTCAGATAGTACAAAATCTTGCTAAAAATATTTTAGAGTTATTTGAATTGAGAAATGAGTTAGAAAAACAGGTGGATGAGCAGATGAACGAAATTGCTCCTAATCTTTCTGCAGTTTTAGGTACAACTGTGGGTGCAAGAATTTTAGCCAAAGCAGGAAGTCTGCAAAAAATGGCAACAATGCCTGCAAGTACAATACAAGTCTTAGGAGCAGAAAAAGCGTTATTCCGTGCACTAAAGACAGGTTCTAATCCACCAAAACATGGATTGCTTTTTCAACATGCAGTAGTACATGCAGCCCCAAGATGGCAAAGGGGAAAAATTGCAAGAGCCATAGCAGCAAAAGCCGCAATAGCTGCAAGAGTAGATGTTCACGGAGGTGGATTAAACAGCACATTACTAGACAAATTAAATATCAGAGTTAAGGAAATTGAAGAGAAATATTCCAAACCAGTGAAAAGACCTCAGCCACAAGGACAACAGAGAGGAAATTTCCATAAGAGCAAAGAATCTAAACAAAAGAGAAGAGCAGATAGATTCAAGAACAGAAAACGAAAGAATTTTGGAAGAAGATAGAAACTATTTCTGGTTTGAACTAGATGGAGAAAAGAAGATTTTCACAGAAAACCTTTCTCCAGGAAAACAGGTTTAGAGAAAAATCAAGTGTTTTGTATTTAGGGGTATCAACAGGAACAACAATCAGTCATATTTCAGACATAATAGGTCCAAAAGGGATGATTTTTGGAGTTGAGCACTCAAGTAGAGTTGCAAGAGATTTTCTCGATAGAGTTGCAGTTTATAGAAAAAATATTGTGCCAATTATTCAAGATGCAAAGAAACCTGATCAGTATTTTTCAGTATTCAGTAAAGTTGATGTAGTTTATGTAGATATTGCACAACCAGATCAAACAAAAATTGCTATAGACAACTGTGATATGTTTCTAAAAAAAGAAGGATTATTCTTTCTAGTAATTAAAACAAGAAGTATAGATGTAACAAAAGCACCAAAGAAAATTGTTGAAGAAGAGATTGATAAATTGAGAGAGAAATTTGAAATTTTAGAATCGATAGATCTACATCCATATGATAAAGATCATGCAATGGTCATAGCAAGATACAAAAATTAATTTTTACCCATAATTTTTTGTACAGGTTTCCAACTTTTACGCACAAAAACTGGCATGATATGATTTTTCTTGTAGTATTTTGTCACAAATTTAACAGTAGTTGAATCAGAAGGGTAACCACTACCAAGATTGTGAGTTTTGTTTAATTTTTCAATTGCCTTATCTCGGGTAACTTTTGCCAAAATGGAAGCAGCAGACACTACAACAAACTTACTATCAGCATGATGATATGATTTAATTTTGTGACCATCAGAAAGTAAAGAAATTTCTTTTCCAAATCTAAGAGGTTTAACATCACAAGAATCAACATACGAGGTATCAGCGTCTAATTTTGAAACTACTTTTGCCATGTATTTTGCTTCTAGACTATTCAAAAGATGTTTCTTCACACTTGCGTCAATAGAACGAGGAGGAATTTTTGCTATGTAATAATCATCCACAATTTCAATAATTTTTTTATAGAGAATTTTTCTGGATTTTGAAGATAATTTTTTTGAATCTTTTACTCCAAGTGCAGTTAATTTACGTAAATTTTTTTTTTCTAAAGAAATTCCAGCAATTACTAAAGGTCCTAACATTGAACCACGTCCAGCATCATCAATTCCACATATTTGCACAAATTCTGTCTTAAAATACAAGTATTAAACCGTTATACGTTATTAGAAATTAGAAAAAGAAATGAATGAAACTAGTGAATTATTTCAAGAAATTGTAGAAGGAGATACAAAATTATTAATTCCAAAAAAATCACTGACAGAAAAAGTACCACCGATTAAACCAGCATTTTTCAATCCACGAGCAAAAACAAATAGAGATTTTTCAATAATTGCATATGCTGCATTTTTAAAAAAATTTGAAGGTCCAAAAATTTTCTTAGAATCATTGTCAGGAGTAGGTGCAAGAGGATTACGTGTAGCAAATGAATTAAAAGTTGAAAAAATGAAAATTAATGATCTTAATCCAACTGCATTAGAATTAGCAAAAAATTCTTCAATTCTAAATAATTTGAACAACATTGAATTTTCTGAAAAAGAAGCATGTGTATTCCTAAATGAACATTCGAGAAAAGGAAATCGAGGCTCAATAGTAGATATAGATCCATTTGGTTCACCAGCAGCATTTTTTGATTGTGGGATTAGAGCAACTATGCATGGAGGAATATTATCAGTAGCTGCAACAGATCTTCAAGTACTAAATGGCCTTTTTCAGGGAGCTTGTAAGAGAAAATATGGAGGAATTCCAATTAGAGTCGAATACGGTAATGAGATGGCCATCAGATTGATTTTAGGATGTCTTAGATCAGTTGCTGCCAGATTGGGAGTAACAATGATTCCATTGTTTGTTGAAAGTGAAATGCATTATTATCGAACATATACAAAAATTTTGAATCGGACAGATCAAGAAGAAAATATCGGATATATTTTGCATTGTAAAAATTGTGGTCATAGAAAAACGGTTGTTGAACAACAACAAGAATGTGATTTATGTAAATCAAAAAATAGTATTGCAGGACCATTATGGATAGGAAAAATATTTGATAAAGAATTTGTAAAAGATATGATTACAGAAAGTTCAAATTTAAAAATACAAAAATCATGTGAAAAAACTATTAACAAATGTGCAGATGAAACAGAAATGCCAGGATTTTATTATACTTTAGATGAAATTGCAAAGAAAACAAAAACATCACCACCAAAATTGGAAAAAATAATATCAGATTTAAAAGAAAATGGATTTACATCTAGTGTTACATCTTTTAATCCAACAGGGTTTAGAACAAATGCAAACATTAACGAAATAATTAGAATTTTTAATTTATCCAGTAAAACCCATACAAACACAGTATAATTCACTGCTTTGTTTTCTACTTGCATCTGGTTTTGTTAGATTGATTCTTGCAAATTTTTTCTTTACATAATCTCTAAATTCCAAAGAATACTCACCGTCAAATACTTTGAAAACAGCATTTCCCTTATGAGCTAATACTTTATCCATAATTTTAGTACAATCATAATTTAGAGAAATTTGTCGAGCATGATCAACAGACCAATTACCTGTAACTTTAGGTGAAAGATCACATATTACCGCGCCTACTTTACGACCAAAATAAGATAAAACATCATCCACTAATGATTCATTTTCAATATTGTCTCTAACAATGTGTGCACCTGGAATTTCTTCAACATAAGATAAATCAACTCCCATAACTTTTCCTTGATTTCCAACTAATTTTACAGCAACTTGAGTCCAACCACCTGGAGCACAACCAAGATCTAATACATAAAATCCAGGACCAATTAATCGATAAGATTGATTTAGTTCCTTTAACTTGTATGCAGACCTAGCTCTGAATCCTTGTTCGTGAGCTAATCGACGATAATGGTCTTTTCGAGCATCAGCTAATTTCATTTTTTAGCCTTCGATGGTTTTTTGTATTCAGCTAGTACCCAATCTTCAATTAATTGACATGTTTTTGGACTTATTTCACCATCTAAAGAACACTTTTGTTCAACAGTGCAAACTAAACAAGGAGAATTTTCAATTGATTGAGTACTGATAGGAGTTTTCTTTAAAATTAATTTGTATGTCCAACGATCGTTTTCAAGAAGTTTTTCTCTATTGATTGTACCCATTCTTTCTAATTTCAAGGACAATCTTGAACCATCACGACTGGAGAGTTTCAATTTTTTCCACAATTCACTTTGCAACATACCATCAGATTCACGCTCAGCTAAAATATCACAAATTTTATTTGTCAATCTTTCCATGTCAACTTTTTCAATTTGGAAATTTTCAATTTCTTCTTCTGTTAATTGTTCTTCTAATTCTTCTTCAACAGTTCTTTCTGCTGCCTTTTTTTCTTCTTCTAATTCTTTTTAGCTGGTTTTGCTTCAAGAATTTTTGTTTTCTTTTTTAATTCTTCAATTTCTGCTTTAATTTTTTTTGCTTCTTCTAATTTTGACATATAATCACCATTTCTAAATTCAATTTACTACTATTCTATGAATAATTCATTCCTATTTAACAGTAAACGTTCCAGTAGTAGAAATATTTGTTAAATCAGTAGTAACAATATCTGCAACAATTTTGTAAGAACCAGGAGAATCAACTATTTTTGAAAAGGAATCATTGTTTGGAAATAATTTACCATCTTTTACACATTGATTGAAAAATCCACCTTGTGTCACCACATCATCACTTCCAGATGCATAAATTGTGACATAAAGATCGCCACAACTTAGCGAAGAATCATTAATTTTTACTTGAATTTGAACAGGTTCTGAAACAGTGTATTGATTTGATAGTCCAATTATTTCAATACCTGAACCATGAGAAGACTTTCCATGAGAAGATTCACCAGAAAAGGTCATAGGCCACATATTCAATTCTCTATCAGGTTTTTGAAGAGTATCAGCCATTACTGCAGATCCAAAAACAATTGAGAAAATTACAGGTAAAACAAATACAATCATTTGCTTTGAAGAGACCATTTTGTACTAAACTAGGCAATTCCCTTATATCTATTTAGCAAAAATTGAGGCTATGACTACATTGTGACGAATAAGTTAAATCGTATCCGTGTAGATATTGCATGTGCGACTTAGAAAATTCAGAGTTAGAGCATACCGATGTATTCATGATTCTGGTGAAATAACGGTAGGAGACTTAGCTGCATTTGTTGGACGAAATGAGAGTGGAAAAACAACAATTCTACAAGCATTGACATTACTTAACAGAGATGAAAAAATTTCAGAATTAGATCTCTGTGATGAGATGACTGAAGAATTAAAGGAAGAAATCAGGTTAGCTGAAGGAGAATTTGAATTAAATGATTATGAGATTGAAATCCTTAAAGAAAAATTTCCGGATTTACCAGAAATTAAAAAAATCAAATTATTTAGAACAAATAGAAATCCAAAAGTACAATATGATTTTGAAGGAACAGAAATTAGTGATGTTAATGATGAAGGGCTTAATTCATGGGAAAATTTTACAAAAGAAATTCTTGAGTTTTTAGACACATTACCAAATCACATTAGAATACAGATTAACACAAAATTATTTGAAGGAGAAGTTCCAAAAAATCAAGAATCATTTGATAGTGGAATGGCAGAGTTTAGTAATGAATTACATGTAATAGCAATTGAAGAAACAAAAATACTTGAAGAATGGGAAAAAATTTATCAAAAACCAGAAAATAAATTTTCAAATCTTCTTAGTGGTGAAAGCCAAAAAGTTGCATTAAGGAATTTTATTTATTCAGATTTACATCCAAGATTCGTATATTTTTCAGATTATAAGAAAATTTATGGAAATATCAATCTAAATGAATATCTAAGAAAAGAAAATGAACAACAACAAAATTCAATTGAATTTATTGAAGAATTTGATAAAGCTGAAACTGTAAGAAATCTGTTTTATTTAGCAGAGTTAGATATGAATGAATTAGATGAAGTAAAAGAACAACCATCAAAATGTATTAAATTACTCAATTCTGCAAGCAATAGATTAACTAAAAAATTAAATCCAGCATGGAAAGGAGATCCTATTCATGTTGATTTAAGATATAATCCAGGAAATATTATGAGTGTCGTAATTTCAGATGTTCATAAAGATGGAACAATCACAAATACAGGATTACTGAATAGACGTGCAGAAGGTTTCAAATGGACATTTTCATTTATTGTAAATTTTGCAGCTGAAACACAACGTTCAGAACTTAAAGAAGCAATTTTACTTTTAGATGAACCAGCAAGAAATCTTCATCCGACACAACAAATGGGAATTTCAGATTTATTGAGTGATTTAGCAGGCTCTAATCAAGTTCTATATGCAACACACTCACCATTTATGATATTTGATTACCAGGTTGAAGCTATTGTAGATAGAGAGATTGGAACAAACTCCAGACCAGTAATTATTGTAGAGACAATGTCAGATTCCATGTATTTGAATTCATTTGACAAATTTTTGCAAGATCCAAATATTTCTATGAATCCATTAAACGTAATTGCAGCATTTAACAAAAATTCAGTTTTGCCATTAGCAATATTTTATAGAAATCACGGATACAAGACGTTTATCTTATTGGACAATACAGAAGAATCTAAACAAATATCTGCACAACTAGAATCAAATCAATTCTCTGCAGTTCAGACTATATTTTTTGAAAGAGATGGTAAAAAAATGGAATCAATTGAAGATTATGTTGTAGTTGAAGATTATCTTCATGCTGTAAATCAAACATATGAAATTAAATTAAGACAAGAAGGATTTACAAATCTAACACCTGAAAGCATTGATTCTAAAGATTCAAAGGGAATTTTAGAAAAATTAAGAAGAGTATGGCAAGAACATAGTGATGATGATTGGGGCGAATTTAACAATGAAGAGATTACCCGATATATTTGTGAAAAAATAACATTAGAAGAAACTAATTTCTTATCAGATAAAACAAAAGACCAATTTAGATCACTGTACAGATTAATTGCAGAAAGAATAAGACAATACCAAAATACAGCAACAAAACCTGATCTTGAAAAATTTCAAAAAAAGAAGGAATGAAAAAACAATGATGAGAAATACTAAATTAAAATGGAAGAGAAAGGATGGGTTGGTGAAAAGAATTCACAAGGAGTAATAGTCTTTTCATCATCAGAATCAATTAAAGAAAATCAATCAGTAAAATTTGGAATTAAAACAGATAAACCAAATCCAGTAATTAATTGGAAGGGATTAGACTCAACAAATTCTGTAATAGATACAGGAGTAATCAGTACAACAAAAATTCAAAAAGTTGATCAAAATCCAAACATCAAACCAAGTAAAAACGTCATAGATAATGATGGAGAGATATTTTCAAACTCAGAATTTAGAATAATACCAGATAAACCAAATGCAGGCTCAACAATTAGAG
>LUMG01001296.1_pt1 | contig 12188 bp, 9 predicted proteins | sample 729691 | NCBI WGS metagenome assembly LUMG01 (sample SAMN03860269, study PRJNA289734) | marine metagenome | biome: seawater column; feature: ocean; material: water; isolation source: Red Sea water column Station 34 - depth 50m | place: Saudi Arabia: Red Sea | collected 2011-10-15 | depth 50 m
CAATGGTATCGTTAGCATTCAGGCCACTTGTGATAATGCGCATGCTACCCACTTTGTCACCTAGCTTAACTGCACGGTATTCCACTTTATTGTCGTCGTTCACAACCAGAACAAACTTGTTGTTAAGATCTGTGCCTATGGCTTTTTCTTTAATAAGAATACCCTGTTCATCGGTATCGCCTGCCAATTTCAAATGCGCAAACAAGCCGGGAATTAGCCGGCCTTCTTCGTTATTGAATACGGCACGAACACGCAAAGTACCTGTACTGGCATTCACTTGGTTGTCGATGAAGTCAATTTGACCCCAGTGGTTGTAATCAGATTCATTTGCCAACCGCATAGCTACAGGTTGGTCGCTAACTGCACTTGATGCATTTGCCTTGTCAGTTAAGTAGTTAAGGTAAGTTTGCTCATCAATATCGAAATACGCATACAAACGGTCGGTCGATACAATACGAGTTAACTCGGTTTGACCAGCGGTAACAAAGTTACCTTCTGTGATATTAGCGCGAGAAATACGCCCAGAAATTGGAGCTTCAACACGAGCAAACCCACGATTTAAGCGCGCAACTTCAAGCGCTGCCTGAGTTTGGCTTAGGCTGGCTAACGCCTGATTTTTCTCGGCTAAGCGTGCATCAAGCACCTCTTCAGACACGGCTTGGGTTTTACGCAATTTAAAAGCACGGTTGTAGTTTTGCTCAGCCAGTTGCACCCGGCTTTTCGCCTCTTCAAGCTGCGCAGTTAACCTGTCGACTTCTGCTTTAAAAGTACGGTTATCTATCAAAAATAAGGTTTGCCCTTGTTCAACATATTCGCCTTCATCAAATGCAACAAAGTCTATATAACCCGACACCCGCGGGCGAAGCGCAACAATTTGCGGAGACTCTAGGCGACCTGTAAAATTATCCCATTCGGTTAAACGTTGAGACACCACCGTAGCCACATCCACAGGCACTCCAGCATTTGCATTCGCGCTCATCGATTGACTTGGATCCTGCTCATCATCACCACATGCAGCGACTAGCGCAGTTAGGCTTACTATTGCCAATAAACGGGTAAAAGTTTTCATTGCAAGATTCTCTTAAAAATTAAACTAAAGTTTGATGAAGCGCATTATGCACACCATCCAACAATAAAAATAATTATCTTTTAATATGCAACACATCACATGATGTTATATATTGAGGATCGGGCTGAACGACAACAGGCAGCGGAGAGAACCATGCGTCCACACGATTTAAATCTATTAATGATTTTTGATGCCATCATGACTGAAGGGGCAATTACCCGCGCAGCTGATAGGCTGTCAATGACACAGCCGGCGGTCTCTAACGCACTTTCTCGTATGCGCACCGCTTGGAACGATGAGCTTTTTGTAAAAGACGGACGCGGTATTCAACCTACCTCCTTCGCTAAAAATTTGTGGAGTCAGATTCAAGGCCCGTTAGGCGAACTTGAAGTCGCCGTTAACCCTACAGACTTCAATCCAGCAACGGCTAAACGCACCTTTCGTATTGCAGCGACTGACAGCATTGTTTCCATGGTATGGGGGCCGCTACGTAAAGTTATTGAGAATGAAGCGCCAGGTATTAATATCCATGCCATTCCTAATTACGACATGGAAACCGATAAAATACTCAAAGATGCTGAAGCAGAACTCACTTTCTCTAAATATCAGGAGCCTGGCTCGGTTATTCGCGCTGAACACGTACTCGATCCAAGTTGGGTGGTGGTAATGCGCCCCGATCATCCTTTAGCAAAATCCCAGTTAACGCTAGAGGACTTTGTCGCGGCTGACCACCTTCTGGTGTCGGTGACCGGGGATGTGACTGGTCCCACAGATCAGGTACTCGCGAATTTGGGCCTTAAGCGCCGTGTGGCAATGTCTGTAAATCAGTTTTACAACGCTACGCCGCTACTTAAAGACAGTAACTTAATCTGTGTTGCGCCTTCATTAGTGATGGAAAAAGAGATTTTTTCGGGTGAACTGGCTGTGTTTGAAACACCGATAGAGATTGTAAGCTCACCTTTGTCTGTTATGTGGCATAAGCGTCAGGATCAAGACGCGGGCTTGCAGTGGCTTAGAGGACTGGTAGTTAAATTTATTCGCGAACGAGTACAACGCCATGAAATGCTGCTCTCTCAATGCTGCAGAAAAGCATACTGTGCGGAAACGGTTAAGCGCTTTATGGACCAGCGCAATATGGACTGCGAAGCGTTCACACCCGCGCATTTGAAGATGCCAGTTAATGATGAAATAGACGATGGAAACGACAACGTGGCTGTAGGAAAAGAAACGGCCTAGCCGGCTACTTTAGCGCCTTAAAAGCTTCCAATGCAATTTTAAAATCAAAAAACTTCCTTCGAAGATTTCAGAAGCAAGACCAATTGATTCATTAAGCGTTGGGTGAGCATGGATAGTTAATGCTACGTCTTCAGCGTCAGCACCCATCTCAATAGCTAGGCCGATTTCGCCAAGCATCTCGCCGGCGTTTGTACCAACCATTGCACCACCGATAACGCGGCCCGTTTCTTTATCAAAGATCATCTTGGTCATACCGTTAGTTGCATCAGATGCAATTGCACGGCCTGAAGCAGCCCAAGGGAAGGTCGCTGTTTCGTAGCTTACGCCCTGCTCTTTCGCTTCTTTTTCAGTTAGACCAACCCAAGCAACTTCTGGCTCAGTGTATGCTACTGAAGGAATAGCACGTGGGTCGAAGTAGTGCTTCTGTCCAGCAATAACTTCTGCCGCAACGTGACCTTCGTGAACTGCTTTGTGCGCAAGCATTGGCTGACCTACAAGGTCACCGATTGCGAAGATGTGGTCAACGTTAGTACGCATTTGCTTATCAACATTGATGAAGCCACGCTCGTCAACGTTAACACCAGCTGCTTCGGCGCCTACTAGCTTACCGTTTGGCTTACGACCAACAGCAACAAGTACTTTGTCGTAGATCAGCTGCAGGAATTAGCTGGTCTAAGAATTCAACTACATCGATTTTCGAGCCAAGCGCTTCGTATACAGTACCCATTTCTAGACCGATGATACCACCGCCTAGAACTAGCATTTTCTCTGGAATATCTTTCATTTCCAGTGCGCCAGTTGAGTCGATTACACGATCATCTTCTGGGATGAACGGTAGGCTTACTGGCTCAGAACCCGCAGCAATAATTGCTTTTTCGAAAGTAATAGTAGTAACGTCGTCACCATTTTTTACTTCTAGGGTGTTTGCGCCTGTGAATTTACCGAAGCCTTGTACATGCTTGGTTTTACGCATTTTAGACATACCGCTAAGGCCGTTTGTTAATTGCTTAACAACGCCGTCTTTGTATTCACGGATTTTATCTAGATCGATGGTAGGCTCGCCAAACGATACACCGTGGCTAGCAAGGTGCTTCGCTTCTTTCATCACTTTAGCAACGTGAAGAAGGGCTTTTGAAGGGATACAGCCTACGTTAAGACAAACACCACCAAGCGTGTCGCGTGAGTCTACGATAACTGTTTCAATACCTAAGTCAGCCGCACGGAATGCTGCTGAATAACCGCCAGGGCCGCCGCCCAGTACCACCAATTGCGTTTTAATTTCGCTCATTGTGAACCTCAATCCTGTTCTTGTAGGGTCATGCTATTACTTTTGTGTAATAGCATAACCTAAATGCCACCAAATGGGCTTATAAAATCGTCGAAAATGTTACTGATATTGTAAACTTTTTCGACCTTTTATTTAAAGTATGATTCTGCGCAAGTCAGTTAGGTTTGCAGCAACCTCAGTAGAGAACCTTGCACCTACCGCACCATCGATTACTCGGTGGTCGTAAGACAAGCTTAGCGGCACCATTAAGCGCGGCTCAAACTCTTTACCATTCCACTTAGGCTTCATCTCAGACTTAGACACACCTAATATGGCGACTTCTGGAGCATTTACAATAGGCGTAAACGCCGTGCCACCAATACCACCTAGGCTAGAGATGGTGAACGTACCACCCTGCATGTCGGCCGCTTTAAGCTTGCCTTCACGGGCTTTCTTAGATGTTTCGATAAGTTCTTGAGACAGCTGCTCAATACCTTTCTTATTCACGTCACGAATAACAGGTACAACAAGGCCTCCCGGTGTTTCAACCGCAATACCAATGTTGATAAATTTCTTAATGATTAAGCTCTCGCCATCATCAGACAGTGATGAGTTGAATACTTCGTATTTTTCAAGGGCTTTCGCTACCGCTTTCATTACGAATACTAGTGGCGTGATCTTAAGACCAGACTTAATTTTCGCGTGGTAAGCGTTTTGCTCTTTACGGAACTCTTCAACTTCAGTGATATCGGCTTCGTCGAACTGCGTAACGTGCGGGATAGTCGCCCAGTTACGGTGTAAGAACGGACCAGAAATCTTCTGAATACGAGATAATGGCTGCTCTTCAATCTCGCCAAACTTGCTGTGATCAACAGGTTTAACTGGCACGATTTGAAGTACGTTGTCGCCTANNNNGCTGCTGCTGTGCGAGGTTTCGCAAGTTCAGCTTTAACATAGGCTTGAACGTCTTCTTTCAAGATACGGTTTTTAGGACCAGAGCCGTTAACTTGAGTCAGGTCTACACCAAACTCACGAGCGATACGGCGTACCGAAGGCGAAGCATGTGCTTTACCTGTATTTTTGGCTTCTGGCGCTGGGGGCACAGGAGAACGGCCTTGTGAAGCTTCCTGCTGTGACTCTTGTTTAGTCTCTTCTTGCTTAGGCGCTTCAGCAGGCTTTTCAGCTGCACTTGAAGACGAACCACCACTGGTCTCTAGCTTAACAACCAAGGTGCCTTGCTTAACTTTGTCGCCCGTTTTGATAAAGACTTCTTTAATCGTACCTGCATGCGTTGAAGGCACATCCATGGTGGCTTTATCAGTTTCTAGCGTAATTAGACCGTCTTCTTTTTCAACGGAGTCGCCTACCGACACAAGTACGTCGATAACGTCAACTTCACCGTCTTCACCAATGTCAGGTACAGCAACTTCAATAGTTTCGCTGCTTGCAGACGCCGCTGGCGCTGATTCTTGCTTTGCACTTTCCTGTGCAGACGCTTCAGAAGAAGCTTCGCTAGACGCCGATTCACTTGAAGATGAGCCAGAGCCGGCAACTTCAAGTTTGATCACTACCATGCCTTCTTTCACTTTATCACCAGTACTAATGAATACTTCTTTCACAGTACCTGCGTGTGTTGAAGGAACATCCATGGTCGCTTTATCGGTTTCAAGGGTAATAAGCCCATCTTCTTTTTCAATGGTGTCGCCCACTGAAACCAATACGTCGATTACGTCTACTTCGTCGTCAGAGCCAATATCTGGAACTGCAACTTCGATGACTTCGCTGCTGCCAGATGCAGCAGGTGCTGCGTCTGGCTTGCTTTCTTCTTTTGGTGCTTCTTCTTGCTTAGGTGCATCTTCTTTAGAAGATTCATCTGAAGATGATGATTCAGCGGCGCTGCCGCTATCTCCACCAGCAACCTTCATCTCACCAATCACATCGCCTTCTTTAATTTTATCGCCTACTGATACAGACAGGCTTACAATCTCACCTTCAAACGGTGCAGGGATGTCCATTGACGCTTTGTCACTTTCAACAGTAACAACGCCTTCATCTGCCTCAATGTTGTCGCCTACGGCAACACATAGCTCGATAACTTCAACTTCGTCACCGCCTACATCGGGTACGATAATCTTTTGAATATCTGACATATGTAAAATACCTTATCTGGCTTACGCGTAAAGTGGGTTAAGTTTTTCAGCGTTAATATCAAAACGCTTAATGGCTTCTGCTACCACTTTCTTGTCAACGTCGCCGCGCTGAGCTAATTCATAAAGTGATGCCACCACGATGTATGACGCATTAACTTCAAAGTGAGTACGCAAGTTTTCACGGCTGTCGCTTCGACCGAAACCGTCTGTACCTAGACAACGGTATTCAGTGTCGATAAACGCACGTACTTGGTCTGAGTAGTTCTTCACATAGTCAGTAGCAGAAATCGCAGGACCTGCGTCTTTCGTAATTACCTGACCAATGTAAGGTACTTTTTGCTCGGCTTCTGGATTTAGCATGTTCCAACGCGCTACGTCTTGACCTTCACGCGCTAGCTCGTTAAACGAGGTCACAGAGTAAACGTCAGAAGACACGTTGTAGTCGTCACATAGAATTCGTGCCGCTTTACGCACTTCGTTCAAGATAGTGCCTGAGCCCATCAACTGAACATTCAGCTTAGACTTGTCATTTTCAACGCGCTCTAGCTTGTAAATGCCTTTAATGATTTGCTCAGCAATATCATCGCCTTCTGGCATTGCTGGGTGCTGATAGTTTTCGTTCATCAATGTCAGGTAATAGAAAATATTTTCGTTATTACCGTACATACGACGTAGACCGTCTTGAATGATAACTGCTACTTCGTAACCGTATGTTGGATCGTAAGTAATACAGTTAGGAATAAGGTTTGCCTGAACGTGAGAGTGACCGTCCTGGTGCTGTAGACCTTCACCGTTAAGGGTTGTTCTACCTGCTGTTGCACCTAAAAGGAAACCACGCGCTTGGCTATCACCTGCTGCCCACGCTAAGTCACCAACACGTTGGAAACCAAACATCGAGTAGTAGATGTAGAACGGAATAGTGGTAGCGTTACACGTTGAGTAAGACGTACCCGACGCAACCCACGATGCCATTGCACCTAACTCGTTAATACCTTCTTGTAGTACCTGACCTTTCTTATCTTCGCGATAATAAGCTACCTGGTCAGCGTCCTGAGGTACGTATTTCTGACCTTCGTTGGCGTAAATACCTACCTGACGGAACAAGCCTTCCATACCAAATGTACGAGCTTCATCAGGAATAATTGGCACAATACGCTTACCAATTTTCTTGTCTTTCAGTAGTGCGTTAAGTACACGTACAAACGTCATGGTTGACGATACTTGACGGTCACCCGAACCTTTTAAGATAGCGTCGAACGCGCTTAACTCAGGAATTTCAAGCTGCTCTTCGGCTTGCTCGCGGCGAGAAGGCAGGTATCCACCTAGCGCTTCACGACGCTCGCGAAGGTACTTCATTTCTTCGCTGTCTTCGTCAAACTTGAAGTAAGGTAGGTCAGCAATCTTGTCGTCTGCTACTGGAATATTGAAACGGTCGCGGAACGCTTTAATTGATTCAACGTCCATCTTCTTAACGTTGTGCGCTACGTTCTGCGCTTCGCCTGATGCACCAAGACCGAAACCTTTAACCGTTTTAGCAAGGATTACCGTTGGACGACCTTTCGTATCAATGGCTTTTTGGTAAGCCGCGAATACTTTAACTGGATCGTGACCACCACGGTTCAAGCGCCAGATGTCGTCGTCAGACATGTTAGCCACAAGCGCCGCTGTTTCAGGATACTTGTTGAAGAAGTTTTCACGGGTGTACTTGCCGCCTTTGGCTTTACAGTTCTGGTATTCACCGTCTACCGTTTCACCCATAAGCTGAATTAGCTTGCCAGATTTATCGCGAGCTAGAAGCTCATCCCAGTAGCTACCCCAAATGACTTTCACTACTTCCCAGCCCCTTCAAGTTCTTGGATAATTTTGCCGTTACCTCGTACCGGGCCGTCTAGACGCTGAAGGTTACAGTTGATAACAAACGTTAGGTTGTCCAGGCCTTCGCGAGACGCAAGACCGATTGCACCCAAGCTCTCTGGCTCATCACACTCACCGTCGCCCATATAGCAGTATACGCGCTGACCTGAACAGTCTTTAATACCACGGTTAGTTAGGTATTTAAGGAAACGTGCTGTGTAGATAGCTTGTAGTGGGCCTAGACCCATAGATACCGTTGGGAACTGCCAGTAGTCTTTCATCAAGTGAGGGTGCGGGTAAGACGATAGACCATCGCCAGCACACTCTTGACGGAAGTTGTTTAACTGTTCTTCAGTTAAGTTGCCTTCCATGTAAGAGCGCGCATAAATACCTGGAGAAATATGGCCCTGTGCGAAAATAAAGTCGCCGCCTTGGTTCTCGTTAGGCGCTTTGAAGAAGTGGTTAAAGCCAACATCGTAAAGCATAGCTGATGATGCGAAGCTACCAATGTGACCACCAAGCTCTAGGTCTTTCTTAGATGCACGCAATACAATCATCAATGCGTTCCAACGAATTGCCGCACGGATGCGCGCTTCGATGGTCAAGTCACCAGGCATTTTTGGCTCTTGCGCTGCTGGGATAGTATTGATGTAGGCAGTAGTAGCGTCATATGGTAAATGCGCACCGCTGCGACGAGCTTTATCAATAAGTTTTTCGAGTAAATAGTGGGCGCGTTCTACGCCTTCCTCTTCTAAAACCGACTCAAGCGCATCAATCCACTCTTTAGTTTCTTGAGGATCTACATCTTGGTGCATCATATCAGACATGGTGCCATCCTATTTTTTGCTTATATAGAAAATCCTCCCTTAGCATTGCCCCTAATCTTAAAGGCGCTAAAAGAAGGAAAACTAAATTACGTTGTACTCACAGTGACCCAATCTGGCTCACCTGCTTTTGCAGTGGCACAGGAAAAACCTGACCGGCCTCTGCGAATGAATAGCTAACTAGCCCTTATTTATACAAAATCAGACTAGTAACTAAATCTCTAATCGTCGCAATGCGCGCTGCACGCGGGAATCGCGTTGATTAATGGTTAATAGCGTTTTTTCGATAAACGCCAAATGCGTATTACATGCCTGACGCGCAGCTTCAGGGTCGCGAGAAGCAATGGCCTCTACAATTTCGCGACGCTGTTTAGCAATGTCTTCCACCGCTTCGGGGTGCGCTGCCAGCATGTCAAAGTTTCGTTCAATATTGTCCACCAGCATGCTTTGCATGGTGCTCATTACGTGCAACAACACCATGTTGTGTGATGCTCTTGCCATAATGATATAAAACTGTCCTAACGCCTCAGCTTGGGCACGTTTGCTTTCGTGCGCTTTAGGTGTAGGTACGTCATTTAATGCTTGCTTCAATGCTTCGTAGTCTTCTGGTTGACCGCGAAGTGCCGCGTAGTACGCCGCCATCCCTTCAAGAGCATGACGAAATTCAAGCAAATCAAATTGAGTTTCAGGACGCTGACTGACTAAATCCATTAATGGGTCTGTCATGGCTGAGTTAAGGTTGCGGTTTACAAACGTACCACCACCTTGCTTACGCTCTACCAGCCCGCGAGCCTGCAGATTTCCAATGGCTTCCCTAAGTGAAGGTCTCGATACGTCAAATTCAAGTGCAAGCTCTCTCTCTGGTGGTAACTTTTGTCCAGCCAACAGTACATCAGAGAGTTTTTTTCGCTGCTGACGCATGCGCTCTACATATCCTTCTAACTAAACCATGCTTTATAACAATAGCGGCGTTATAACAGCGGTGAATGTAAAAAATAATCGTAGAAAATTTAATCGCACTCACAATTGGTAATACCATTTTACCTATCTAGTTTAAGGCAGATCGATTTCGAGGTAAATACTCCCAAGCATAGCAAAGCCTGTGCGATTTGCTGGGTGTTAAGCTTTATTGTTGAAATTGTTAAGAAAAATCAGAAGCAGCAAACTGGTCTGATGAGGAGGAAGGGACACGCGGTAGTCATCAAAGCGTCTGATCTACATACAATTAATAAATAGACCAGACGCTTTCCCAATTTTTACTGGATAGTAAATGTTAAAAATAATGATTATGCCAAGCTGCCTACAAGCGTAAGTGCCGATGTGATTACAAGCAGAAAAATAACATTACGTTTTGCTAACTTTACAAGCACTTTTGGCTCTACTGCTGCATTTTCAGCCTGAAGCTGCTGCTCATCAGGGGTTAATACCTCAGCTTTGGAGGAGATTTCAGTAAGCACATCATATGCTGAGACATCAAACTGGAGCGCATATTTTATCCACTCAGGTAACGCGCGAGAGAAATGTCCCATCATCAACATACCGAAGGCTGTCACGCGAACAGGGATATAATCAAGGGCAAACATTAATCTGCCAGCAGCCCCTTTTAAAGGATGATTAGCACTGCATAATGCCTCGGTAGTACTTCGGCTTAGGGCGTAAAACAATGCGCCCGGTGCACCAAATGCAATAAACCATAACATGACTGCGGCATAATGCTGATAGTTGAGCCAAGTAAGGTGTTGCCCAAAGCTTTTACCTTCTGCACCGGCACTGCCATCGCTGTCTGATTGACTGGCGCAGTGACCTAACTGATCGGTGTACATGCTACACGCCTGAAGGTCACCTCGGTCTGCGGCATTAAGAAAGTTCTTATAAACAGCGCGTAATGCGGGGCAGCCGATACAAACGAACAAGACGATGCTCTGCTCTATAAAAGTCAGAAATGCGCCAAGCACCCAGTATTCAATTAGACCGAGTAATATTGCGGGAAGCAGAAGGTAAAAATAAAGCGCAGCGGACGACGCTTTCTTACGCGCATCTTCACTCCCCTTCTCTTCGTAAAGATTAATTAAGCCCATATCTTTAAGGAAAGCGCGATATTGGCCAGCATACTTTTCTATATGCCAATTAGGTGTTTTTGTTATCAACCGTTCTAGGCTGAGAACTAACAGCAGGCTCATTAACATCATAGGTATTGGGTTTCCTTTTTATCAGCGGCCGAGGTTAATTAAAATGACTTAAACCCAGCAACGCGCATTCTGTACCTTGCCCAGTCGAAAGCAACACCTGGGTCAGTTTTTCGCCCCGGCGCTATATCATTATGGCCTACGATACGCCCTAAAGTGATCCGAGGATAGCGTCTTGTAATAAAATCAGTGAGTTCGCCGAGCGCTTTATACTGCTCATCGGTATATGGCAAAGTATCAGTGCCCTCAAGTTCTATACCAATGGCATAATCGTTACAGCGGCTGCGCCCTTGAAACGAAGACAATCCTGCGTGCCATGCGCGCTGTTCGAAGGGTACAAATTGCTCTACTTGACCAGTTCGATAAATCACACAATGAGCGGAAACTCGTAACCCAGCAATTTCTTTGTAGAAAGGATGTTCATCAGGGTTAAGTGTGCCGGTAAACAATTGGCGAATGCCTGGCGTACCAAACTGTGAAGGTGGAAGTGAGATATTGTGTATTACTAACAGGCTGATGTCTGTGCTGTCAGGGCGAGCATCATAATGCGGACTTGCCGTGTAGCTCGCGTGATTGTAGAGCACCATAGTATTTGCTTCGATAATTGATTTTCTGCGTTATAGCCTACATTGTATATGGATATAAGTGTATAGGGCTATACGTGTTGCGCTGCACAAGGCGAACTGTTTAATTACAGATTTAAAGAAATTAGGCTGAGAAAAAAGCAATGGCCACCGCTGTTATAAAAAAGGTTAATGTATGAGTGAACAACAAGACCCGACAACATCAACGGGCAAATGGATGGTGGCGCTTGCATGGATTTGTGGCTTTGGGCTACTGGTTTTTGTTTTTTCGGATTTACTGGAAAAGCAGATTAACCCCAATAGTGAGCCCGCATCTGAGCGGATCGGCTCACAAACCGAAGTGCGTCTTAAGCAAAATCGCCAAGGTCATTATGTCACCACTGGCTATATCAATGGTGAGGAAGTGGTATTCCTTGTAGATACTGGCGCGACTGATGTTGCCGTGCCTGCCCATTTGGCAAATAGATTACAACTTAGAGCCGGCCGACAAGGTCTTGCTAGCACGGCAAACGGTGTAGTGAGAGTTGCTGAATCGACCATTGATACTCTGCGTATTGGTGAAATTGTAGTGCGCGATGTAAAAGCAAACTTAAATCCCGGTATGCAAGATGACCACATATTGCTTGGAATGAGTGTTCTTCGCCAATTAGAGTTTACTCAGCGCGGAGATTGGTTAATATTGCGTACCCTCTAAATAGACCATAGCGATGAAGATGACATCACAAGACATGCAAGCAATTCGAGAGCAAGTATCTAACGCGCTTATTGAAGATCTTGGCGGCGAATTAAATGCCGCAAACGACATTACCGCAAACCTGATAGATGAAAGCGTTAATGCAAAAGCCACAATAATTACGCGAGAGCCTTGCGTGGTTTGCGGAATCGCATGGGCAAACCAAGCGTTTGCGCTTATTGACGAGTCGGTGTCACTAACTTGGCATGTGAAAGATGGCGATAAGGTTGATGCCAACACCGTTCTGGTTAGTTTGGAAGGTTCTGCTCGTGGTATATTAACTGC
>LUMG01000407.1_pt1 | contig 12166 bp, 12 predicted proteins | sample 729691 | NCBI WGS metagenome assembly LUMG01 (sample SAMN03860269, study PRJNA289734) | marine metagenome | biome: seawater column; feature: ocean; material: water; isolation source: Red Sea water column Station 34 - depth 50m | place: Saudi Arabia: Red Sea | collected 2011-10-15 | depth 50 m
TCATCGAAAATCTTTACTCGTAGCTGTTTAACATCTTGTGTCATTGAATTGAATCCGTAGTTGCTATATATAGCGATTTTGAATCCATGTTGATGTATCGTTCTAGACTAGGAAAAGATCTTGATGACATTACACTAAGTTATGTGTCGTCAATCAAAGACGATTCTGATATTGCATTTTATGACATAATTGGAAGCGAAGCACACGTAATCATGTTATATGAAAACAAACTCTTAACAAAAACTGAAACAAAAAAAATTCTTACCGCCTTGGAAGAACTAAAGGGTGGAAATATCTCCCAGCCTGATTTTGAGCCAGAAGATATACACGAATTAATAGAGTCTCTTGTCATAAAGAAAACTGGAATTGAAAATGGTGGAAAAATGCATACTGCACGTTCACGAAATGATCAAGTTGCACTTGACATTAGATTAAAAATTCGTGATGACATTAACATTTTACTACAATGCTTGATTGAAACAATCTCTACATTGCTAAAAACTGCAAAAGAAAATACAAAAACAATCATGCCGCTGTACACTCATCTTCAACAAGCACAAGTAGGCGTGTTCTCTCACTATCTGTTATCATATGCTGACTCATTACTTCGTGATTTAGATAGATTCATGTCACTATACACACGTGTAAATCAAAGTCCATTAGGTGCAGGTCCAGTTGGAGGAACTAGCTTGCCAATAGATAGAGACAGTACTGCAAAAATGCTTGGCTTTGCATCTTTAATAGAAAACTCAATTGATGCAACAAGTACTCGTGATTTTGTTGCCGAATATGTTGCAAGTGCTGCAATAATGATGACAAACCTTAGCCGTTTAGCTGAAGATTTTATTATTTGGTCTTCAGCTGAATTTTCATTCATTGAATTGTCTGATGACTTTACATCTCCATCAAGTGTTATGCCTCAAAAGAAAAATCCTGACATTTTAGAATTAACTCGTGGAAAAACATCCCAAGTAATAGGATACTTGACATCTATTCTAACTACAACTAAGGGCTTGTCTTCTGGATATAGTAGAGATTTGCAACAAATTAAATCCTCAATATGGTCGACATCAAAAACATCAATCACCGCACTAATCATAATAAAATCAATGTTGTCTGATTTAACGGTAAATCAAGAAAAAATGAAAAAAGCAACAGAAGAAGGTTTTCTTGTGGCATTGGACTTGGCCGAAAATCTTGTTATTGAAAAAATTCCATTCCGCAGTGCACACAACATTGTTGGAAATCTTGTTCAATTGTCGCACAACTCTTCATCACTAAAACAACGAAAATCAAAAGGTTCTGCTGGAACCTCTGAGCAGACTAGGATGATTGGACAGAGAACCCGTAAACTTACATCATTGAAAAATTCTGTCAAATCTCAAAATGACAGCGTAAAAAAATCTCTCACTTTATTGGAAAAACGTGTCAAAACACTTACAAAATAACGCGGGTCTAGTGGGATTCGAACCCACGACAGCCGGCTTAAAAGGCCGGTGCGCTACCTGGCTGCGCTATAGACCCCTTGCGTTTTCGCTTTACTGTATAATTTAGTCTTTTACTAGTTTGAAATTAAAAATGGAAACTTTAAAACCAGCAATTCTTTTTCTTGTAAATACTGCCCTTGTAGTATAGCCCGGTCTAGAATTCGGCCCTGTCACGGCTGAGACGCGGGTTCAAATCCCGCCGAGGGCGCCATTCAAAAGAAGCTGAATCTGCAGCAAAAGCAGCTGCAGAAGCCGAAGCTGCTGCAGAAGCTGCAATTGCAAAAGCCAAAGAATTGAAAGAAGCTGCAGCAAAGGCAGCAGAAGAAGAATTCAAAGCAATTGCTGAAGAAGTAAAATCTGATGCACCAAAAGCACCTGACTTTACAAATAAACGAAAAACTGAAATCATATTTAGAAGAGAAATGGGAGAGCCAGAATTCTTCTTAGACAAAGAAGATAGATTCCCTAAACCAATTTTATCTGAACAAGAAAAAGATGACATTACAAGAAAAGCACTCAACTATGAAGATACAACTCCTACATATGATCCTCAAAATATTTTAGATGAAAGATATGGTGGTACCTCCAACTATGAAACCGGAATAACTGTTCTTGGTGATGAACTACAAGCAAAACTTGATCGTCTAAAAAATGATCCTGAAGCATTAACTGAAGATATTGAAAAAGTTGAACAAGATTTATCATACCTTGATTCACTTCATGAAAATTATTATCTTGGCATGAATGTTTTCAGAACCGCAAAAGGTGGAAGAGAAAAACTACGAGACTGATTTGAATGAGTGAAGTAAAATTTGATGTTTTAAACGCACGTGTTACTTTCAAAAATGTTCCATTACATTCACTTGCAAGATTTGCATTCAAAGATGTTACAGCTGCTTCAGAAGCATTCAAAAAAATTCCTGGCGTTGAAGAATGTATAATCATTCAAACATCAAGTAGAGTTGAAATTTTTACTGTCAGTAATCTTGAGAACGATGATTCAACAGATGCAAGACGAGAAGAAGGAAAAGGATTGATAATTAATCAAATGAAAGAAACTTGGGAAAAAAATTCTAGCATAGAACAAATTGATATTGATCACTTTGATCAAACCCTTGAAGTTTTCAAAGATGACGATGTTTACTTACACTTGTTACGTTTAGCATGTGGATTAGACTCTGTAGTTGTTGGAAAACAAGAAGTGTATGATGAAATTAAAAAATCATTGGAAGAAGCAAAAAAATCTGGTGCATCTGGAAAAATACTAAACAAATTATTTGATGGTGTGATTAGACTTGCTAATTCCATCAGAGATTCAACTGAAATTCATAAAGAAGTTCTTTCATTAGGTGATGTTGCATTAAATCTAATCGAAGAAAAGGTTGGCTTGGATGCAAAAAAGAAAGTCTTACTCATTGGAACTGGTGAATCTGCAGCCATGGTCGCCAAAACATTAGGCCAAAAAGAGATTCCTTTTACAGTAACTAGCAAAACTATAGACCGCTCGACAAACTTTTCACAACTATTAGGTGGAACACCTATGGAATTTGCAGATGTATTGTCTGGTTTTGATAAATTTGATATTGTTATAGTAGCAACTACTGCTGATTACTTCTTAATTGATCTTGAACGCATCAAACTTGTCATGCAAGACAAGAAAAAAGGAACTTTAATCTTAGATATCTCTGAACCACGAGCTGTAGAAGAGACCATCATGGAATTACCTGGAATAAAATTACTATTCAGAGACCAAGTGGCTGAAATCTATGAAGAAAATGCAAAACTAAGAGCTGGTATTGTTCCTGCTGTTGAGAAAATCATAGATAAAGAATTACCAATCTTATCTGCTTCAATGAAAAGAGTCCTTCTATCTCAAATGAGCATTCGAATCCATAATCTCTACATGTAATTTTTGCCATGCCGTATAATTTTGGCTGGAGAATTTTCTAAATATAAAGAATACTGTCAATATTTGACGAGAAATACATTTATTCAAATCATGAAACTTTCACACATGGCAGAGGTAAAAGCAAAGATCATCTATACTGAATTATTAAAAGAAGATCTAGTTGTGATCCGTCTTGTACCTGTAACTGGAATGCCAAAATACAGAACTGGTCAGTTTCTCACAATTGGGCTTCCAGTTGCTGCAGAAAAGAAAATTGTAAAGCGTGCATATTCAATTGCATCTCATGCTGAAAACAGAGATTATTTTGAATTTGTTATTCGATGGGTTAGAAAACCATTACCAGGAAGAGTAACAACTGAACTATTCTATTTGAGTGTTGGAGACGAAGTTTTACTTGGAGAACCAACCGGTGAAGATTTAATCATTGAAGACAAATATCGTGATGGCACACCTGACAATAGACGAGTAGTTTGTGTAGGTGGTGGAACCGGTCTTGCACCATTCATTGCGTTTGCACATCATTTCCATGATACAAATGACAAAAGACAACTTGTAATTTTACATGGAGCAAGTTATGTCGATGAATTAAGCTACAAACGTCTTCTTACAGACTTTGAAAATGAAAGCAAAGAACGAGGTAGAGATGAATGGAATTTTATTTATAGATCTGCAATTAGTAGGCCCAAAGAATACTATAACAGATCCTGGAATGGCCAAGTAGGAAGAGTTGAATCATTTTTCAAAGAAAATGCAAAAGGTGTATCTCCATTAGATGAGTTAGTCGGGGAAAAAGTAACACCTGAAAATACTAGAATTTACATCTGTGGTTATCAAGGAACCATTGACGGAGTTATGGACTATGTCTCTCCTAGAGGTTTTGTAAACAGGGATAATCCACATGAAGATGGAACCTTTGAAGTCAAATACGAGTCATACGGATAAAATCTAATTTTTATTTGAAAATATATCGTCTAAAATTTCTTGGTTAGCGGCAGCTACAAATGAAACTCTTGTATCATAACTCAAATCTGCATCTAATGACTTGAATTCTGCATCTAAAAGCAAGCCTCCTGCTTCTTTTACAATTATGTATCCTGCAGCTATATCTTGAATTCTTATCTTATCTCTCAAGTCGATAAAAATATCCATCAAACCTTGTGCAAACATTGCCATCTCTAATGCATTTGCACCAAAATGTCTAGTATGACTATGATTCTCAAATACAGGTTGTAATTTTTTCATAATTTCTGGCGATGCACCTGAAGTGTTGACTCCGACTATTTTGTACAATGGTGTATGTTTGTGAACTGTAATTTGTCTTTCATCCAAAAATGCACCTTCTCCTTTTGATGCCCAATACATCTCTCCTGTTGACAGATTTGTAATCACTCCGTCTGTTATAGAACTAAGCCTATTTTCTGTGGCAAATGCTAATGATGAACAAAAAAATGGCACTCCTCTAACTGCGTTTGCTGACCCATCTATTGCGTCCATAATTACAAATCCTTTTGGATTATCTGATAATTCAACGCGACCACATTCCTCGCCTAAAACAACACACTCAAAATTAATCTCCTTTAGATAATCTAAAACGGTATTTTCGGCAGTAATGTCAATATTTCTTGAAATATCTCCTCCTGCACCCCTTCCAAAGTCTCCTGCTGCCTTTTCAGTTCCTGCCATGTCCTTTACAGCTTCGTAAATTCTTTTTGATGCCTCTCTAAGAATCTGATTTGTATTCATGCAATTTCAAATTTCATGGATAATTTAAGTTGAATAATAGTTGAGTTTCTTGAAAACGTCTTTATTCATGTTGTAAAAAAATAATTTACAATGACTGCAATAGAATTACAAGGTTCAGGCGGTTGGGTAAATGCTGAACTAACCGATGAAGAAGTTACAAAATCAAAATTGGTCCCAAATATAGATAAACATTTTCTTGCATCATTAGAAAAACTAGATCCTTCAAAAATGTTGAAGCATTTTTGTAAAAGTTGTAATTCTGAATTTGATGGTCCTACTGCATATCAAATTGAAGAAAAACCAAATGAGCCTGTTGCTGATGGCTTAATTTTGATTGAGAGAGGACAATATACTTGTCACAAATGCAATGCCATCATAGGCGAATATCGAGTTTTTGAGAAATCTCAATAGGAATTAAACACATACATTATTACTTTTGAATTTTAATGGTATAACATGGAAGAAAATTACTCTTGGATCTATCTATTGATATTTCTGATCATCCCACTAGCTAGGATTATCCCAAGAATATTGAGACGCGGCAGTTATAATGAAAATATTTCTGCCAAACCTGATGCACCTAGAGGAAACTTTTTCCGAGAATCATCAACATCAGATAATTTTGAAGAATCTGAAAAACGAGAACAATTCTCAACAAAAAATTGGCCAAAAGAAAAAATTGTTCTTGGTCTTTTAATGACTGATATTTCAAAATTTGAAGAGATTCAAAAAAGAGCAAATCTTTCCACAGGCAATCTTGATACAATCCTACAGGATCTTGAGAAAAGAGGATTAATGAGACCCGTTGAAAAGAGTGGTCCTTTTGGAAAATCAATTCAATTAAGAATTACAGAAAAAGGCGCTGCAGAATTTAGAAGATTGTAGTTTAGATCTTTGAAGGCATAAATAGCAATTTGATAACAATCTTTTGTGAGTGGAAAAGACGAATCAATTTTCAGCAAAGGCGCTTTGATGGGTACCAAACCTGGAAAACAAATTATCAAACAAGGACTTTTCAAATCAAAGGGATTCAAACAATTTAATCAATACAAAGAAGAAGCAGAAACAACTTTTCCAGAATTTGCCAAAAGATTTGCAAAAAATTTGTTTGATCAGATAAACTCTGATGATAATCCAAACTACGTTACATGATAGAGTTCTTCGTATATTGAACTCCAATTTTGTAAAAATGACCTTCCCTGTATTCAATGGTCTTTTTGATGCATCGACTGACTATTTCAAAGATGATCCAAATACAAACATGCGAGAAGATATTGTCGATGGTCACATCATTGCAATAGATCTGAGTGAACCAATGGACCGTATAGTTGACAAAGATGAAGATTTAGAATATCTTGATGATTACAAACTGATGAATCCATACATACTCAAACTAGCCAGAGAAAAAATTTCTAAAGGTGGAGAAGATGTACTCAAAGAATTTGAAGAGGGATTCAAACAAGCAAGAATTGGCCAATACCTTGATACAAAACTAAAAGACAAGCCAACATCAATTACCGAAGAAGAATTAGTTGAAAGTTATAAAAAATATCGTTCAGTAATGGGTACTGCAGGAAGAAACATGGCACTGAATCGTGCACCGCTTGCTGAAATATTTTACACTGGAATGGCAAAAGCAGCAGAGTCTGTTGGCTGTGGAAATGAAATTGAGGACAGTATCCGTGACAAGGCTGCAAAGATTCCATCATGGCCATTGTTTTACTCATTGAAAATGAATGATGTAAAAAGTGGGTTTGAAGAGACCATGAAACACAGTGAATCATATCTAAACGATGCACGTTCTGCCCTTGAAGAACTACCAGACAACTTTTCACATAGAAAATTCTTAGAATTTTTATTCCTAACTGTAGAACATTACAACCTATTTTGGTACAAAAAACTCCAAGAACAAAATATCTGGTCAGAACTCCAGCAAAATCTTCCTACTAAGTGATAGAAATGATGTGGTCAGAAAAATATCGACCTCAAAATATTTTTGATATGGTTGGAAATGAAGAAGCAAGAAAACAATTTGTTGAGTGGTTTGCAAAATGGAAAAAAGGCACAAAACCTCTCTTGTTAGTCGGTCCTCCAGGAATTGGAAAAACCACAATGTGTTTTCTTGCTGGAAAACAATTTGGTTATGATATGATTAGTCTAAACGCAAGCGATGTTAGAAATAAAAAAAACATTCAAGAAATACTGACTCCTGTTCTTGGAAACCAAACCGTTCTTGGCGAACCAATGATATTCATCGATGAAGTGGATGGAATTCATGGACGTTCTGATTACGGTGGAGTTGAAGCGTTAATCAATATTTTAAAGGAACCGACAGTCCCAATTGTTCTTGCAGGAAACTATGACTCTTCTGATAAAATGAAAAAAATCAAAAAGGTTGTGAAAACTCTACAGATTAGTCCTTTATCGCCTAGATTTTTGAAACTATACCTTAACATGATATTGCAAAAAGAAAATGCAAAAATCAATCCAGGACGACTAGTAAAACTAATCACCGACTCACAGGGTGATATTCGTTCAATGATTAACTCTGCTCAAGCTTTAGTTACTGGATTTGAGCCTAACACTGAAAAATCATTTGAATCTCTAAACATTGAAGATGGAATAAATGCATTTTTCAAATCTCAGTCACTTGAAGAGGCAAGAGTTGTTTTGTTCTCACTACGAATTGATCCTAGAGAAAAAATAAATGCATTTTATTCAAGTATTGTCACAAGTAACATGTCTCCAGAAAAAATGTCAAAATCTTTGGAAATAATATCTGAGGCTGATTTACTTTATGGAAAAATCATGAAAACACAAAACTGGAGATTACTACGATATCTTGACTCAATTTTACTTTCACTTTATGAAAAAGATTCTTCGGCTAGATACACTCAGTATAATCTTTCATGGCCATTATTGAATAGATTACGTTGGGATGGTGCAAAAATTAAAGCAATTGCAAACACTTTATCTGAAAAACTTCACATATCAAACAGTACCTTTGCCACATTCTTTTTTCCATTCATTCTAACACTAAAGGAAAACGATTCTTTTGAATTAGAATTTGAAGAGACATACGAGGAATTACTTGAAAAGGAGATTGACCTGTTAAGATGAGCTGGAGAAAAATTGCAATGAAGTTTGAGGGTACTTGTATTGTATGCAATGAAAAAATTGCGGTAAATGAAATTGGTTTATGGTCCAAGGGTCTTGGAGTAAAACATGAAAAATGTGTTGAAACTGAGGATCTCAAATGTATTGTATGTGATGGTTCTGCAGGATGTTCCCAATGTGAATTTCAGGACGACTGTGATCGCTCAACTGTCTCTCAATTATGTATTTGTAAAAAATGCGAGGGACTGGGAAACTCATACGACACATATCAAAAATCATTAAAAAAGAAATTCTCGTTATTGAATATCAAAAACTGAATTCCCTTATTTTCTACTTAAATTAATATATGATATAATATTCGGAAATATCGCGGCATGCACTCTGAAAAACTAAATGAATATCTCAATAACAAAAAAACCTCTGTTCAGGGAGGTGGCCAAGATAGAATTAAGGCTCAGCATGAAAAGGGAAAATTAACTGCAAGAGAACGAATTGACCTCTTATGTGATGAGGGCAGTTTTGTTGAACTTGACGCAATGGTAACTCATCATTATTACGAATATGACATGCAAAAAAAGAAATTTTTCACCGATGGTGTAGTTGGTGGATATGGAACAGTTAACGGAAGACAGGTCTATGTTTTTGCATATGACTTTACAGTTCTTGGTGGCACACTAAGTCAGATGGGTGCAAAGAAAATTACAAAACTTATGGATCACGCAGTAAGAAACGGTTGTCCAATCATTGGAATTGCAGATTCTGGTGGTGCACGAATTCAAGAAGGCATTCTTAGTCTAGATGGTTTTGCTGATATCTTTTATCATAACGAACTTGCATCTGGAGTAGTTCCACAAATTACTGCAAGCATTGGACCTTCTGCAGGCGGTGCTGTATATTCTCCTGCAATGACTGACTTTGTTATCATGGTTGAAAAAGCAGGAACAATGTATGTAACTGGTCCTGAAGTAGTCAAGACTGTTTTAGGAGAAGAAATTTCCTTTGAAGACTTGGGTGGTGCAATGACTCACGGTACAAAAAGTGGTGTAGCACACTTTGTTGCAAAAAATGAATACGAATGCATGGATTACATCAAGAACTTACTATCATACATTCCACAAAATAATTCTGAAGCACCTCCGACACTAAAAACATCTGATGATCCAAATCGATTAGATAATAATCTCATAAACATTGTTCCAGAAGATTCACTAAAACCATACGACATGAAAGAAATCATCTATTCTATCTTAGATGACAACAAATTCTTTGAAATTCACGAACTATTTGCCCAAAATGTAGTTGTTGGATTTGGAAGAATGAACGGAAAAACAGTTGGTGTTGTTGCAAATCAGCCAATGTTCTTGGCAGGTGCACTAGACATTGATTCATCAAACAAAGCCGCAAGATTCATTCGTTTCTGTGATTGTTATGGAATTCCAATTATCACTTTAGTTGATACTCCTGGTTACATGCCAGGTTCAAACCAAGAACACAACGGTATCATTAGACACGGAAGCAAGTTGTTATACGCATATTGTGAAGCAACTGTTCCAAAAATTACTATTGTAATTGGTAAAGCATATGGTGGTGCATACATTGCAATGGGAAGTAAAAATCTAAGAACCGATATCAACTATGCATGGCCAACTGCACAGATTGCTGTACTTGGTTCAGAAGGTGCTGTCAAAATTATGAACAGAAAAGACTTGGCTAACGCTGACAATCCTGAAGAACTATTGACAAAATTAAAAGATGAATTTACAGAAAAATTTGCTAATCCTTATGTTGCTGCATCAAACGGCACAGTTGACACCGTCATTGACCCAGCAGAAACACGTCCAATGCTAATTAAAGCACTTGAAATGCTTAGCAACAAACGTGATAAACAACTTCCTAGAAAACATGGAAATATCAACCTGTGATTAATCATGATTGAGAAAGTACTAATTGCTAACAGAGGAGAAATTGCCCTTCGTGTAATGAAGACCTGTAAAGCACTAGGAATCAAAACCGTAGCAGTATATTCTGATGAGGATACAAACTCCCTTCACGTAAAGACTGCCGACGAGTCGTACTACATAGGAGAGGCTGCTCCCGCAAAGAGCTATCTCAACCAAGAAAAAATCCTTGATGTCATGCTATCTTCTGGTTCTGATGCTGTACATCCTGGTTATGGATTCCTTTCAGAAAATGATGACTTTGCACGATTATGTGAAAAGAACAAGATCAACTTTATTGGACCATCAGCAGATTCTATGAATCTTTGTGGTGATAAGATGCGTTGTAAAGCTGCAATGCTAAAAGCTGAAGTTCCAACCGTACCTGGAAGTCCAGGAATAGTAGACAATGCAGACGAAGCAGAAAAAATTGCAAATGACATTGGTTATCCTGTACTTTTGAAATCCGTTTATGGTGGAGGAGGCCGTGGAATTAGATTAGTTACTAATGATAAAGAATTACAAGAAGGTTTTGCAACAGTTACATCTGAATCAATTGCTGCAGTAGGAAAATCTGCAATTATCGTTGAAAAATTCCTTGAAAAAACAAGACACATTGAATACCAGATGTGCAGAGACAAACACGGAAACACCGTTCACCTCTTTGAAAGAGAATGTTCTATTCAAAGAAGAAACCAGAAATTAATCGAACAGACTCCATCTCCTGTAGTTGATGAAGCTAAAAGAGAAGAAATTGGTGAATTAGTTGTAAAAGCAGCTCAAGCAGTTGATTACACTAACTTGGGAACCGCAGAGTTCTTGAGAGCCGACAGCGGAGAATTTTACTTTATTGAAATTAACGCAAGATTGCAAGTAGAACACCCAATCTCTGAAATGGTATCTGGATTGGACTTTGTCAAACTCCAACTAGATATTGCAAACGGTGAACCACTGCCATTCAAACAATCTGACCTAAAGATGAACGGATATGCTATTGAATGTAGAATTAATGCCGAAGATACTTTCTTAGACTTTGCACCATCCACTGGTCCTGTTCCATACGTTACAATTCCTTCTGGACCAAATGTAAGGTGTGACACATACTTGTATCCTGGCTGTACTGTATCGCCATTCTATGACTCATTGATGGCAAAACTCTGTACCTGGGGACAAACATTTGATGAATCAAGAATCAAAATGCTCAATGCACTAAATGACTTTGACATTCAAGGAGTAGAGACTTCAATTCCATTATACAAAACCATTCTAAATTCCGAAGAATACAAGAATGGTCAATTATCTACTGATTTCTTAAAGAGATATGACATGATTGACAGACTTGAAAAAGATCTAACTGAAGCCCGAAAGGAAAAACAAATTCCTGCTATTGCTTCAGCAATCATGCACTCTGAATTCTACAAGAGTAAAGTCAACCCCCAGAACTCTAGTAACGCAAACTGGAAAAGCAAGATGGATAGTGTGTAAAAATGAAATACAAAGTTCAAGATAGTGATGAAATAGTAGACGGTGAAATCTTAGAGAAATTATCTCAAGATGAGTACAAAATCAAGATTAAAGATAATGAATATGTGGTAAAAATCCTTCACACAGATCCAAATGTAATGGAATTTGTTTTGAATAATGAATTCCACTCAGTTCGATATGTTGACAGTCAAACTTCTGAGATGAATTTTGTTGTTGACGGTTCGTCAATCTCTGTAAACATGAATTCGCATCTTGATGATGTTGTTTTCAAAAACTCTGGCGGTGCTGAATCTGGCGGTGGTCAATCTACTTTGCGCAGCCAAATCCCAGGAAAAGTTGTATCAATTGATGTTGAAGATGGTGCAGAAGTAAAGAAAGGTGACACTGTTTGTACTTTAGAATCAATGAAGATGCAAGTTGCAGTTAAAGCACAAAAAGATGGCATAGTCAAAGGTATCAAAATCAAAGAAGGTAACTCTGTTAACAAA
>LUMG01000142.1_pt1 | contig 12139 bp, 14 predicted proteins | sample 729691 | NCBI WGS metagenome assembly LUMG01 (sample SAMN03860269, study PRJNA289734) | marine metagenome | biome: seawater column; feature: ocean; material: water; isolation source: Red Sea water column Station 34 - depth 50m | place: Saudi Arabia: Red Sea | collected 2011-10-15 | depth 50 m
AACATTACAGATGAAAAAGAAGTGTTAGAACTTGCAATAAATGCGGAAAAAACTATTTTCCCAAATACATCAGGTGCAGATTGTACAGTATCAGTATCTGGCGGTATCATCGAATATCAAAAAGAAAAGGGCTTTTCAAAGATTGAAACAGAAAATGAATTTAACTTTATAATAATAGATTCAGAACAGGTTCATTCAACAGATAAAGTTGTAGAAAGAGTAAGAAAATTCAAAGAGAATAATTCAGATGTGTTTACAGAATTATGTTCTGAAGAAGAAAGACTCATTGCAAAAGCACTAGACAGTATGAAGAAAAATGATTTAGAAACAATTGGAAAATGTATGGCACAAAATCAAATGTTCTTAGAACAAATTGGAGTTTCAAATGATGAGCTTCTATCAATTACAAAAGAAATTGAAAAGATAACATTCGGTGCAAAGATTACAGGTGCAGGAGATGGAGGATGTATTATTGCATTAACACAAAAAGACGATGACCTTTCAGAATATGTCAATACAACAAAATATCAAACTTATCAGGTTACAATACAGAAAACAGGAATGCAGGTTTTTAACACCTAGGATGATGAGATAATTATGATTCTGATTAAACTTGGTGGTTCAATAATCACAAATAAGGAGAAACCACTCTCACCTAGGAAAAAAACCATAGACAATATTTTGAAAGAGATTGGAAAAATCAAAGAACCAGTAATTATTGTTCATGGCGGAGGTTCATACGGACATTATTGGTCAGTAAAGTATGACATGCATACAAAACCTGCAAAGACCACCCCAAAAGGTGTTGCAATTGTCAAAAATTCAATGGTGGAATTAAACAAAATAATTCTAGATAGTGCAGTAAAAAATAAGGTCAATTCCTACTGTTTACCACCTACTGATTTTATGAAAGGCAATAAATCAATCAGGAGTAAAATTTTGACAATTAATGATATAGCTAAATCAGGATTGACTCCAATAACATTTGGAGATGCATTATGGTATGGACAAAAAAAATCATACATTTTATCTGGAGATGTAATAATGACTACAATTGCAAAAGTTTTGAAACCTAGACTATCACTATTTGTTCTAAATGTTGAACGGAAAACTTCACAGAGCATTTACTGCATTAATCTTCAACAAAGAAGGAAAATTACTCCTCACTAGAAGAAGTGATTCAAAGATGCTTTGGCCAGGAGATTGGGACGGCACTGTTGCAAGTCATCCAAGAGAAGGCGAGACATACGTTTCGTCTGCAGAACGTAGAATGCCTGAAGAGATTGGAATAGAATGTAAAATGAATTATGTTAACAAATTTGAATATCATGTTCCATACAAGGACGTAGGTTCAGAAAACGAAGTTTGTGGTACACTAATGGGAGTTGTTGATGATTTTGATGAATCATCACTAATCAAAGATGAAATTTCTGCAATAAAGTGGATTTCACCTGAGGAATTAAATGCAGAACTTGAGAATAACAGAGACATCTATTGCCCATGGATGGTCATTGCATTGTACTATTTGGATGACTGTGAATCAGAGACAAAAACAAAATTTTCTTCGTTAATTTCAGAATGGACCAAAGAGGGATTAAAACAAAATTATGAAAAAGCAATTAAACATTACATTCCTGAGAACAATTGGAGATTGGTAAATTGAAGTCATCTGAATCAATTAAAAAAAATGCCGTATTTGTAAATAAATTTCTCAAAAAAGAGCTAAAAGGTGAGCCAAAACAACTCTATGATGCAGCAGCTCACTTGATAGTACACGGTGGAAAAAGACTAAGACCATACCTAGTTTTGAAAAGCTGTAAAGTTTTGGGCGGAAAACAATCAGATGCAATAGCTGCAGCAAGTTCAGTTGAGATGATTCACAATTTCACACTAGTTCATGATGACATAATGGATAACGATGAGATGCGACATGGAGTTCCAACTACTCATAACAAATTTGACATGCCATTAGCAATTCTTGCAGGAGATGTTTTGTACTCTAAAGCATATCATACAATTTCTTCAAAGTCAAAACTATCACCAGCTCATACTACCCAATTAGTTACAAAATTATCAAAAGCATGTGTAGAGATTTGTGAAGGACAAGTAGATGATGTAAAACTTGCTGAAAATAAGAGAATTCCAACTGAACAAGAATATATCAAAATGATTGAGAAAAAAACTGCCGTTCTTTTTGAGGTATCATGTGCAATGGGCGCAATTTGTGCAAAGAAAAGAGAAAAAGATGTGAAAAATCTATCATCATTTGGACGTAACTTAGGAATAGCATTTCAAATTACTGATGACTTGATTGGAATAATGGGAGACAGTAAAGTAACAAAGAAACCTGTAGGAAATGATATTCGTGAAGGTAAAAAATCACTTCCAATTCTTTTAGCAATTAGAAAAGCAAGAGGAAGCGACAAAAAGAAAATCCTCAAAGTTTTTGGAAAATCTAATGCTGCAAAAAAGGACGTACAAACTGCAGTTAATACAATTCGATCACTTGGAATCGAAGAAGAAGTACGCAAAAAAGCATTACAATATGCAACAAAGGCAACAAAATCACTAGATAGTTACTCAGGTAGCGACAAAAATGAGATGGTTAGTCTTTTAGATTTTGTAGTGAAAAGAAGTCTTTAGATAATTTTTAAATTTTCAACATCAGCTATGAATTGATTTACACATTCATTTGCTTCAGGAACAGTGTGATCTAGCATTTGTTTTTCACATTCTGGACATTTTATTGGATTAATAGAAGCATATGCAACGGGATTTTTTGCTTCTCTGACAAATCTCCATAGACATTTTTCAATCTGACTCTTGTTGTGTTCATTCATTTCTTTGTTACATAAAGGACAAGGAGTCTTTATCATACCGTTATAGATGACAATCCAGTGTTTTAACAATTTCAGTAGACGTAATTGGAAATTATAACGAAATATTGAAAATTTTAGTTATGTTTAAGCATGAACAAGAAATTAGCATTTTTTTTCATTTTTTTAAAGTCAGAATCTTTTTGAATTTTTTCTAAAAAGCCCATATGGTCATGGTCATGGTCATGGTCATGGTCATGGTCATGGTGACTTGATGAATCAAATTTTAATAATTTAGAAACTAGTTCACATGTTTTCTTTTCATCATTTTGTCTTGCAGTAGATTTTGATTTGTAGTAGATTGCATTCATTTCTTTTGGATCTTGTTTTAAGACTTTGTCGTAGCAGAGTATAGCATTTCTGTATTTACCCATAAGATGTAATGAGTATCCTTTGTTGATTAGAACATCAATGTTTTTTCTATCACGGCGGAGTAATTTGTTAAAGTAAATTAAGGCTCTTTCAGGCATTTTCAAATTATTACATGTAATTGCTAAACGGAAAGTTGCATCAAAATCTCCAGGATTGAGTTTTACTGCTTTTCTAAAACAATTGTATGCTAACTTGTTTTTTTCTATTTCTAAGAGAGAATTTCCAAGATTACATAATGAATCAATATCGTCTTTTTGTGCATCAAGTGCAGATTCGAAAAACTTTATTGCCTTTTTATGGTTTTTTTGTCCGGCATAAACAATTCCAATATTGTTTAAAATTTCAACATCTTTTGGTTCTACCTGTAAAGCACGATTATACACACGTATTGCATCATCATGTTGTCCCAACGCAACAAGAACATTTGCTTTGTTACAAAGTGCATGAGAATTTTTTGAATCTATTTTCAATGCAGTATCAAATGTATCCAATGCTTCTTCATGTCTATCCATATCATATAGTGTCGTTCCCTTATTGTACAATGCAACAAAATCATCGGGATTCTTCTTAAGAAAAATTTCTAACTGTTTTATCGCCTCATCGTATTTTCCAATTTCTGCAAGACATGATGCTTTGTTGATTATTGCTTCAGAATTTCCAGGATCTGATTTTAGAATTTTTTCAAATAGTTTTATTGCTTTTGTAAAATTTTCATTCTCAAAATTTTGGATTCCTTGATCTAATAATGAAGCCTTCAAGTTACTTCATCCTAGCTATTATGGGTTATTTTTGAGGGTGTTTTAATGTCGACTTTTCGTAATATGCCTGTTGATTTTAAAACTAGAGTACCAACAAGTATTCCAACTGCAATTACAACTATAGTTCCAGATGGAGCAACGTTGAGGAAATAAGACACAAGGATTCCACTAACTACAGAAATAACTGAAATACTCATTGATATGAAAACTGTCTTTTTGAATCCTTTACCGAACATCATTGCGGTGATATTTGGAATAACAATAAGTGCAGAGATTAACAATATTCCAACCAACCTCATTGAGGTTACAACTGTAATGGATGCAAGAACAACAAAAGCATAATTTAGTAAAGTCGTTCTTAGACCTACAAGTTTAGCTTGTTCTTCATTGAATGTTAGATGAAGAAATTGTTTTTGCATAATGGTTAATGTAGCAATGATACCTGCACTGATAGCAAGGATCATTATAGTATCTTCATTACTTATCAAAAGAATACTTCCAAACAAAAAGCTGAAAAGATCTACTGAAAATCCACCAGATGAGCTAACAAGAATTACACCTACTGCCAAACCAGATACCAAAACTACAGCAACTGCAGAATCACCAGATATTTTGGTACTTTGTCTTAATTTTTGAAGTCCTAGTCCACCAAATATTGAAACAATAAATGCAGTCCATAATGGAAAAACTCCTAAAAATAAACCAACTGAGATACCACCAAATGCAACATGTGCAATTCCATCACCAAATAGTGAATAACGTCGCAGAACTAGAAATGTTCCCATAAATGAACAGATGATGCCAACTGCAACGCCTGCAATCAGTGCTTTTTGCATAAATGCGTAAGAGAGAGCTTCAAGAATCATTTTACTTCAACTCATTAATGCATATCATGGTTATGATCATGCATGTGCATTTGCATTGATGATTCAGTATATGTTTTGAGTAGTTCTTTGTCTGAGAAGAATTTTTCTTTTTCTCCATGAAAATAGAGTTTTTTGTTCATGCATGCAACTCTATTTGCATATTTTGATATTGCATCAAGGTCATGTGAAGACCAAATTACAGTGATGTTATTTTCTTTATTGATTCTTTGAATTACATTATAGAATTTTGTTTGTGATTCAACATCTACACTAGCAACAGGTTCGTCTAGAATTAACAATAAAGGATCCTTTACCAAAGCTTTTGCAATGAATACGCGTTGTAATTCTCCTCCTGAAAGTTCACCGATTCTTCTATTTCTCAGTGATTCTAATCCTACAGTATGTAGAGCCTGAGTTATTTTGTCATCTTTCTTTTTAATTGATTGGTATATTCTATTCCAACAACAATCACATTCTTGAATTAATTTTACGCCTTGGACTATACGCTTATCAGATATCAATCCCATTGAAACAACATCATATACAGTTGCAGGAAAATTTGGTTCAAAGGTTACTTTTTGTGGAACATAACCAATTAGCGGAATAATTGAATCATACCTTGAATCTTCAAATCCAAATAATTTGATATTGCCAGAATATGGTTGCAAACCTAGAATTGCTCTGAATAGTGTGGTCTTGCCAGCACCGTTTGGTCCAACAATTCCTAAACAATCACCCTGCTTTACATCAAAACTGATGTTGTCTACTGCAGGAAGATTATCATAATTTATTGTAAGATCTTTTACATCTAATACAGAAGTTACCGACATTCAAAAGTCACCATTATAGTACCAACCACACTACTATTCAAGTTACACACCTGCCCATGTCTTTTGTTTATGTTCCTTTATCCACTGTTTTGCCATTGGAAGTAACTTGTCAACATCGACATTTTTTGACTTTAGTGTTATTGCAAAATTATTGTTATGAGTTGAAGATGAATCATTTACTTCAATTACAATCTCATTTACATTTGGGTCGTTACTTACTTGAGACTTTGGTGGATTATTCTTACATCCTTTCATTGGCATTCAAGTGCAACCTTTAGAGAATCGAGATTATCTTCCATCTTGTCAATGTAAGATACATTTTTTGCTGCTTCATCTGGAGTCAATGCTTCAAGTGGACTAAATAGTAAGACCTGAGCATTTGCTTCGCCTGCAATTACTTCTGCAAGTCTAGGATCAACTAACTCTTCAGAAAAGATTACCTTGATGTCATTATCCTTAACAAAATCTACAAATTCAGCAATTTCTGCAGCAGAGGCTTCTGAATCAGGGGCCATGCCACTAAGTGCCATGATATGAATGTCATATCTTTCTCCAAGATAGCTAAATGCATTATGAAATGGAACAATTGTATCTTTTTGACATGAAGATAAGGCTGAGCCTATTTTCATATCTAATGCATCCATTTCATTATTGTAAATACGAGCGTTCTCTTCATAGTATTCTTTGTTTTGAGGATCTGCTTCCATTAATCCATCTCGTATGACGTTAACTTGTTGTTTTACTAAAATTGGATCTAACCAAATGTGAGGATCAAATTCGTAATCATGATCATGCCCATGATGTCCGTGATCATCGTGATCATCGTGATCATCTTCTTTTGCATGATCATCATGTACATCTTCACCAGAAACTAAGTGATGAATTTCTTCTAGACCTTCTGGAGCTCCAATGTGACCATCTTCAATTTCATGTAAAACATGTTCAATTTCTTCAATTGCACCTGCTCCATGATCATGTCCATCTCCTTCATGTTCATGAAGTATTTCTTCGATGGCTTCAATAGATTGTGATTCAGTCATATGTCCATGTTCAAATTCTTCAATTACCAATGCAATCTCTTCATGAAATTCTTCTGCATGTGAGTCATGTTCATCATGATCATCGTGTCCTTCTTCTTTTGCATGTTCATCTTCAAATTCTAATAGTTCAACACCTTCAGATGCTTTAACAAATAAAACATTATCAAAATCTCCTGATTCAATTATTTGGTCAACATAAGGTTCCATTCCTAATCCATTGTAAACAAAAACGTCTGCACGCAACAAGGATTGAATTTCTTGGGCTCGTGGTTCCCAATCATGAGCCTCTACTCCAGCTGGCATAAACTGTTTAACTTCAGCAAAGTCACCAGCTACATTTTTTGTAAACTCATGATATGGATAAAATGATGTCAAGACGGTTATTTTTTCTTCTTGAGGTACAAGAGGGGTTTGGACTACTTCATCAGATGTAGCAGGTGATGGTGCAGTGTCATTTGAAATTCCACTAAATGCAAAAACAGATGCAATAACTGCTACTGCAATAGCAACACCAGCTATAATGGCAATTGATGAATTCTTATTCATCGATAATCACTCCAAGTAAAATTATGGCAAGAGGAAGAGTATGAACGAAGCATGTGGTTGGTATCGAACAGACTACCCAGACTTGCCATGAAGATAATGAAAAATTATTATTAATAAATGTGTAAAAAGTTAATAATATTTTATCAAATTTTCATTGTTTATTAATAATAATGAGCGTACTTTTCTGATTCTTGTTCAAATTTATTTTTCTATCTTACATTTTTCGAGTTTTACTGTAAGAGATAATTCGTAGTTATGTTCATCCGCCATTTTCATAAATGCGTGAATTCTGCCCAACCAATAGATAGTATCTTCCTTGTTGTCAGACCATACCACCTCGTTCAAACACTCTTGTAAGTTTTTTTCTAAAATTTTCATTTGTTAGCATGCACACTCGTCTTTAGCATTTTCCAGATTATCAAGATACATTCCTTCTTTTTTATATTGTTCAATTACAGAAATGTCTTTACTTAATTTTATTCCAATACTATTTGCAACAACTGCGAACCGTTGTTGAAATTTGTAAATAAAACAGAAAATCATATTATGGGATTGTAGCATTGGACCTGTTACATAGAGTCCTGGCGTTTTAATAGATTCATCAAATGAATTTAATTGTGCTTTTCCATCTTCCCAGTCAAACAGTCCTTTAATTAATGAAAGACTTCCTTTAAAGCCAGTAGCAAGAATTGGTTTGGTTTTAGAACGAATTTTCTTTTTTTCTGTAAAAATTATAAATTCATTTTGATCTTTTTCTACTCTGACAACTCGTCCAGTGTGAAATTCTATTTGGTTTTTAGTATTGACTCTTCTCAATCTATCTTTTGTGTATGGAGATATTGTTCGACTAGGATCTATGTCTTCACTCTCTAGTAAATTATCTTTGTCAATTATTAGAACACGTTTATTTCGTGCCGCTAGATTAATTGCAGTGTCCATGCCACTTTCATAACCACCAATAACAAAAAATTCATCACCTTGAACATCATTCCAATTACGAATTAGACTATTGTGAATGCAATATTTTGCTCCAGGAAATGAATGATTTCGTGGATATTGGAATTCACCTCCAGCCCAAACTAAAAATTTAGATTTGATTTCTCCTTTGTTAGTTTTTATGATAAACACATCGTCTTTTTTTGATACTGAATCTACATTGGTGTTATTCTGAATTGGTAGATTGAAATGGTCTGCAAGTTTTTTCAGGTATGCTGCATATTCATGTCCACTTGGATGTTCTGTCTGCAATGTCAATGCAGGAGAAGTATCATAGGTTATTGCATTAAGATCTATCATTTTGAATGTGTTGCTAAAAAACGACGGAGTCAGCAATTTCATCTGTTTTGGCCATTTGAGAAAAGAACTGCCTACATTATTACGGTCTAAAACTGTAAAATTGACTCCCATCTTTTGTAGTATTATTGAAACGCCAATTCCAGACGGTCCTGCTCCTACAACGACTACTTCAAACATATCTAATTTTACGCCTAAGAATATTAAAGTTTTTAGTCATTTATACTAATTATTATTAATAATTAGTAAGAATCTTAATATACAAAATTTCCTCAGAGAGTTCATTGGTTACAGGGTATGAAAACACGACCGTTTAGCATAACAGGAAAATTTGTTGAAAAATTAAAAACGACTAAAAAAAATTCAACAGAAGAAGATAACCAGAATTATTCAGAATATGTTCCAAAATATATTCAAAAGGATTGGCAGAGATTTTTTACAAAACAAATCTATGCCTTTGGTAAAGATATACTATACGAGAAAAATCTTTTACTGGAATATGGGTTTACCAAACAGAGACCACCAAATAATGCGCAAGGAACTAGTCAATACTCATTAACTGAACAAGATGATCAAATAATTCTTTGGGGTTTTGGAATGATATTTGCTACAAAAAACGATGCAGTGTTTTTGTGGCGTCATGAATTTATACCAAAATTACTTAGTGTCAATTCGCTTCCATCTCATATATGGGAGCCAGAGCAGATTCCAGAGTGTACAATACCAAATACTTCTGATGAAAAACGTTTGATGTTAAAATTAGTTCTTAAATCCATCAAGTGGTTACAAAGGTATGAAGAATGGGTTTTAAAAACAGCGGGACAGCCATATCGTGATAGTTCATTAAAAGGTCAGCATTTATCATCTCCTGTTCGCTTAGATGAAAAATGGTCTAGACTATCTGAGAAATTTCCAAAAATTCTACAAACTTTTGAACCATCAGAACAAGACTATAATGCAGGAGCATTAGAGCCATTACAAACTAATCTTAAACAACAATCTCAAAAAACAAAAAAATCTTGTGGTGCTTGTGGAGATTCATGGCCAGAAGAAGTAAGTTTCTGTCCATCATGTGGATGGGAGGGTTTAGCATGCTAAAAAATTCTTCAACTCCAAAAATTATTGTTATTGGTAAAGAGGGAGTTGGAAAATCACAATTAATCTCATCGCTTACTGGAAAGAATGTAGAAAGTAGTAATTTCAAAGGGTCTACTGTTTCAAAGGAATCTTACAACAACGATAGATTTTCCTTTGTCGATACCCCAGGGATAGTTTTTGATTCCGACAGTGAAACAACAAAAATTGCAATTTCATCTATACGGGGAGATGATTCCATATTGCTTATCGTTAGTGCCACAAACATAGATGATGATATTGAATATTTCCTCCCATTGATTAAAGACAAGAAAGGAATGATAATAGTAACAAATTGGGACAGATTTGATCCAAAAAATAATTACATAATTGAGAATCTAGAACAAGATCTTAAGATTCCTATCATAGCCCTAGATGCAAGAAGAATTACCGAGTTTCAAAAAAGCAGGATTTTTGAGACATTAGAGAATCCACGTATATTCTCAAACAAAACATTCCATACAGGAATTTCAATTAAACCAAAATCAACAATTCTTGAAAAAAAACATGCAGGAATTTTGATTGGACTAACATTATTGCTTTCTCCTGCAATATTATCAGTCATCGGAGCCAATTATTTTGGAGAAATTATTCATCCAATAATATCAGATTTGTTAAGAGAACCAATAGAAAGTCTTAGTTCTCTGCCATCGCCATTAATGGATGTTTTAGTAGGGGACTATGGGTTCTTGTCAATGGGTCCATTTCTTTTTGTTTGGGCAACTCCCGTAGTTGTAATATATGCACTAGTACTTGGGATTTACAAATCAACTGGATTATTGGACAGAACATCATTAGCAATTAATCCATTAACAAAAAGAATCGGAGTAAGTGGAAGAGATGTAACTCGAATAGTAATGGGATTTGGATGTAATGTTCCTGCGGTTATTAGTAGTAGATCATGTTCAAGCTGTACAAGAGGAACAACTGTTTCTGCTATAAGTTTTGGCTCTGCATGTTCATATCAATTTAGTGCATCCATTGCTGTTTTTTCAGCAGCGAGTATGCCTTGGTTGGTCATTCCATTTTTACTTTTTTTGACAGCAACAACTATTCTTTACACTAGATTAGTAAGTAGAAAGAAAAATCGTCTCAATCTAAATATGCCGGTAATTGAAGGACAGGTATTTTTTGAAAGGCCTACAGTAGGTGCAATTTGGAGAGAATCAAAGTCAAATATCAGTCAGTTCTTTAAGATGGCACTTCCAATTTTTTTGGGAATTACATTTGTTGCATCCATCATAAGTTGGACCGGTATTATTGATTATTTTGCAGTCGAGATTAGTTTCCTAATGAAATTCTTCAATCTACCAGAAGAGGCATCACTTGCAATAATATTTGGTTCTATTAGAAAGGATGGATTATTACTTCTTGCGGAACCTAATTTGGTAAGCTCTCTTTCAGCAATACAAATTTTGACAGGAGTTTATCTAGCAGGTACATTACTTCCATGTATTGTGACATTCTTAACCGTTATTCGCGAAATGACATGGATGTTTGCAATTAAAATGGTAGGAAAACAAATTATTGCAGTTGTAGGATTTACACTAGTGCTTGCACATTCTGATAAATTGTTGAATGTTTTTCTTTGAATTTGATCATATACTGTAATTATGAATTAAAGATATGATGTTATAAAAAAATAAAAAATTTTGGTGGATTATTAGCATGAAATGTTTTTGATTTCTACATCAGACATGGTAGCATACTCATCAATCTTTAGTTTGATATCATCACCAGTGGTATCATCCATTCCAGAAAGACCAGCTTTAAATGAAATTTTATTTCCAGAGATGCTTACGTCAGATATTTCCATATCGGCATAAACATTGACAATTTCATTTGTCCATTCTTCTGCGCTGTCAACATTTCCAACTTCAAGATTAACTTGAATCATTGTCGTCATAATTCTAAGGTGGTGGAATTTATTAATAAATGTAAAAAAAGTTAATAATATTTTATTAAAATTACTATGTTTCTTAATAACAGTAAGCATGGATAATCTTCAAGAAATGTTAATAATATTTTATTAAAATTTTTATGTTTCTTAATAACAATGTGCGTATGCCTATTGTTTCGATCTCATTAAATGATGAAATTCTCAAACAAATTGATGCTTTACAGAAGAGTCTTGGATTTTCAGGTAGATCAGACGCCATCAGAGCAGGGATACGAAGTTTTGTTTCTGAGGAAAAACAAAAAGAAGATCTTTCAGGAAATGTTAATGCCATTTTGCTAGTAGTACATAATGACGAATATGACAATCAGGTAACTGATGTTAAACATTCCTATGAAGACCTAATCACGATGCATTTACACAGTAAGATTGAAGGAGACAAATGTATGGAACTTTTCATCTTAAAAGGAGAATCAGAATTGGTTAGTGATATTACAAAGAATTTTCAAATTAACAAAAAGATGGAT
>LUMG01000243.1_pt1:0-2500 | contig 12096 bp, 9 predicted proteins | sample 729691 | NCBI WGS metagenome assembly LUMG01 (sample SAMN03860269, study PRJNA289734) | marine metagenome | biome: seawater column; feature: ocean; material: water; isolation source: Red Sea water column Station 34 - depth 50m | place: Saudi Arabia: Red Sea | collected 2011-10-15 | depth 50 m
TTTTTACTTCTGACTTCCAGTGCATTACCTAAAAAATTTTTCATTTGATCAATCGAGATATCAATCACTGTCCTACCAGAGTCTGTTAATTCAGATTTTAATTTTTTAGATATGGCTTTTTCTTTTATAACATCAAAGCAAACCAATGCAGTATCCTCGCCAAGACTCATCATGACATTGGTGTGATATATAGGGATATTGGTCGTTGAAGAAAATTCTATGATTTCATAGCTCATCGTATCTGAAAAAACAGCAAGAGCTTCCCTGGTTGTTCTTGAGGAGATACAGGCATATGCTTTTTTGTTAAGCCTGTCTAAAATCATGCTCCCTGTTCCCTCTAGATACTGACCATTGTTCTCCAAGTGGCTTAAATCAATGGTCTTAGTCACAGCAAAACCCTGAAGTGATAGCTTCTCTATAATATCAATTCTTCTTTCGTTTCGTCTTTTGGATGACATCATAGGATAAAGAACAACGGCTCCGTCATCATGGAATGTAACCCAATTATTAGGAAAAATTGCATCAGGACTCCCTAAGTCCTCAATATCATCAAAAACAATATGATCGATCTTATGTTCTGACAAACGATCAACCATATTAGTAAACTCAATATCTACGTGTTCCCTTATTTGACTCAAGTTTGTCGATTCTGTGAAATCATTCTGGAATTCATTTGATTCCAATGTCTCTTCATTGCTAGAAAAGTTTCTAGGTCTGATGAGCATTAAATATTTTGATGTTTGATAATTCATTGAGTCAAAAAAAAACGAAGATGATTCATAGTAAATCATCTTCGTTCTTAAATATAAACTGGCGATGTCCTACTCTCACATGGGGAAGCCCCATACTACCATCGGCGCTGTGCATTTTCACTTCCGAGTTCGGTATGGGATCGGGTGGTACCTACACGCTATGGTCGCCAGAAAAAAGAATTTAGCTTAAAACTATCACTGTTGTAAAGTTATTTGATTGTTATAAGACCAAGCCTCACGGGTAATTAGTATCAGTTAGCTTCACTCATTACTGAGCTTCCACACCTGACCTATCAACATCGTAGTCTCCGATGACCCTTCAGGGATCTCATGGATCCAGGGAAACCTAATCTTGGGTGGGGCTTCCCGCTTAGATGCTTTCAGCGGTTATCCCTTCCGTACATAGCTACCCGGCAGTGCCACTGGCGTGACAACCGGAACACCAGGGGTACGTCCACTCCGGTCCTCTCGTACTAGGAGCAGCTTCCCTCAAGTTTCCAACGAACACCGCAGATAGGGACCGAACTGTCTCACGACGTTCTAAACCCAGCTCGCGTACCACTTTAAATGGCGAACAGCCATACCCTTGGGACCTGCTACAGCCCCAGGATGTGATGAGCCGACATCGAGGTGCCAAACTCCCCCGTCGATGTGAACTCTTGGGGGGAATCAGCCTGTTATCCCCGGCGTACCTTTTATCCGTTGAGCGATGGCCCTTCCATACAGAACCACCGGATCACTAAGACCAGCTTTCGCTCCTGCTCGACATGTCTGTCTCGCAGTCAAGCTCCCTTATGCCTTTGCACTCTAAACTCGATGGCCGACCGAGTTGAGGGAACCTTTGTGCTCCTCCGTTACTCTTTAGGAGGAGACCGCCCCAGTCAAACTACCCACCATACAATGTCCCTGATCCAGATAATGGACCTAGGTTAGAACTTCAATTATGTCAGGGTGGTATTTCAAGGTTGGCTCCACATACGCTGGCGCATATGCTTCAAAGCCTCCCACCTATCCTGCACAAACAGAATCAAAGTCCAATGCAAAGCTGTAGTAAAGGTGCACGGGGTCTTTCCGTCTTGCGGCGTTTAAACTGCATCTTCACAGCTATTTCAATTTCACTGAGTCTCTGGTGGAGACAGTGTGGCCATCGTTACGCCATTCGTGCAGGTCGGAACTTACCCGACAAGGAATTTCGCTACCTTAGGACCGTTATAGTTACGGCCGCCTCGATCAAGAGCTTCGCATAAAGCTAACCCCATCAATTAACCTTCCGGCACCGGGCAGGCGTCACACCCTATACATCCTCTTACGAGTTAGCAGAGTGCTGTGTTTTTATTAAACAGTCGCAGCCACCTGGTTTCTGAGACCTTCGTCAGCTCTAGAAGCAAGTTCTTTCACCAACAAAGGCGTACCTTCTCCCGAAGTTACGGTACCAATTTGCCTAGTTCCTTCACCAGAGTTTTCTCAAGCGCCTTAGAATTCTCATCCCACCCACCTGTGTCGGTTTAGGGTACGGTCACAATTTACCTGAAGCTTAGAGGATTTTCTTGGAAGCATGGCGTCAGCAACTTCTTGATTAAAAAATCAATGGTCTCGTACCTTGGTAATAGAAATCCAGATTTTCTAAGATTTCCTACCTACATACTTTCCCCGGGATAACCAACACCCGGTATGCTTAGCCTTCTCCGTCCCCCCATCGCAGTAATTGCGGTACAGGAATATTAACCTGTTGTCCATCGACTACACTT
>LUMG01000243.1_pt1:7500-12096 | contig 12096 bp, 9 predicted proteins | sample 729691 | NCBI WGS metagenome assembly LUMG01 (sample SAMN03860269, study PRJNA289734) | marine metagenome | biome: seawater column; feature: ocean; material: water; isolation source: Red Sea water column Station 34 - depth 50m | place: Saudi Arabia: Red Sea | collected 2011-10-15 | depth...
AGCCTTCATAGATGAATCATATTTAAAAAAAGAAACAATCAATGCCGTGGGATTACATGGTCAGACAATTTCACATAATCCAGATGATCAAAATCCCAGTAGTGTTCAAATTGGCAATGGTGAAATTGTAGCAAAGACAACAGGCTTAATAGTCGTCAATGATTTCAGACGTGCGGATATTATCGCTGGTGGCCAAGGCGCGCCGCTGGCTCCTTTGTTTCATGATCGGTTTTTTGGTGAAACTAATAAAATAAGGGCTGTCATAAATATCGGTGGCATCGCCAATATCAGTATATTTGGTAAAGAACTAACTGGATATGATATCGGTCCAGGCAATGTGTTGATGGACTCATGGTGCAGAGAGATCAAATCGTGTGACTTTGATGAAAATGGAAGATGGGCAGAAAAAGGAAACTTAAATCAAATGCTACTGGATAAACTTATGGAAGAAGAATTTATTCATAAGAATCCACCAAAAAGTTCTGGTACTGATTATTTTAACATCAAATGGATAAATGAAAAATTGGAGCAATTTGATTTTCGAATCAGTGACACTGACATTCAAAGAACACTTGCTGAATATACTGCCAATATAATTGCTGAAGCAATAAAGAGTCATAGTGATATTGATCAAATAGCAATTTGTGGTGGTGGAGCAGAAAATAATTTCTTGATGAAACTAATCAGAGAAAAAAGCTCGTCTGAGATTGTAAAAACTGATTGCTGGGGGATGAGTCATGAGTGGGTAGAGGCTGCTGGTTTCGCTTATCTTGCATATCTCAGAGTCAATGATAAAGCTGTAGATACATCAACGATTACTGGCTCCGATGGGATGGTCAAACTCGGAGATATTCAAAAGCCTGATTAAACCTAAATGAACTGACTATATAGTTCAATAGACTGACTATACATATCTTCAAAATAAATCTTGGATGATTCTGAAATTGTTTCTTCAGTATATTCAGTTTTCCATAGCCTTAGGGACCGATCAATCTGAATATCAAAGATATTTTCAACATAATCCTGTGCTTCATGATATCGATCAAAGACAAAAACTTTATCAACTGACAAAACGCCATCAATGTGTGTAAATGCATATTGATCTATATAGTGTCTGTACTTTTCTATGTTGTGTTTGTCATTACACAAAATGAAATCATCCAAAGAGCTGATCTCGACCTGTTTTCTAATTTGATTATAAAGACTGACAACCTGATCAAAAGGATTTCTTAAAACAACGAACTTTTCATAGTCATTGATATCTAGGAACTCTGCGTAATCACTGATGAAGCTATGCGGGTGACCGCCTTGGCCTTTTTTCAGGTTTCTATAATGTCCATTGATAGTGAATCTTTCATAAGACATCTCTTCGATCTTTTTTCTATCCAAATTCTTAAATCCATTTTGAGCAATGAATTCTCTGTAAGCTTTCTCAGACTCTTCTTGATCATTTTTTTCGTAAAAATATTTGCTGCATATAGCAAACTCCAGACTGGTACCTCCAGTTTTGGGGATATGTATAAATAGCTGATTATTTGGAAAGAACATTTAATCTTATGAAGGGTTATAAGATTCTCAGTTTTTTAACTGATTTATGAAAATGATGAACCGCAACTACATGTGGTATTTGCATTTGGATTCTTAATAACAAATCTAGCGCCTTGTAAGTCCTCTTGGAAATCAATTTCAGCACCTAGAAGATACTGAATACTCATTGGATCAACCACTAATTTCACACCATTCTTTTCTACCATTGTGTCAGACTCATCTTTGCTTTCATCAAAAGAAAATCCATATTGGAATCCAGCACAGCCTCCTCCTGTAACGTAAACTCTGAGGTTCATGGCATTATTCTCCTCATCTTGAAGTAAGGCTCCTACTTTATTTGCTGCTGCATCAGTAAAGATTATTGCTTCTTCTTGCACTATTCATTCTCCATTGGGTGAATTATAAAAATTAATTGGCACATATAAAAGGTATAAATTCGTCTATTACCTGCCTATAGACTTCTTTTTTGAATCCAATGACTTGATTGATAGACATTTCTGGATCAATCCATTTCCATGAATCAAATTCTTGTTCAGGGCTCTGATCTAAGCTTATGAGATTAGCATCATTGCTGAAACTGAGTAAAAACCATTTCTGTCGCTGTCCAATTACCAAAGTGCCTTTGCCATTTTTTCTGATATTCTTCTTTGGGAGATTGTATTGATACCAATTAGTCGAAGTCTTAATAAGTTTGGTGTCTTCTTTTTTTAATCCGGTTTCCTCTAATAGCTCTCTCCACATTGCTTTTTTCGGGCTTTCACCCTCTTTTATTCCACCTTGAGGGAATTGCCATCCTGATTGATATCTTCGTTTTCCAAAGAAAACTTTGCCTGAAGGATTGCATATGACAATTCCAACATTTGCCCTATAACCATCATCAAAAATTAGATCACTCATTATGAAAATTTGCCGAGCTAATCGTCAGCACCTTCGAAATATTTATTTCCTGCATGCATGATTTCAACAAAATCTTCTTCGCTACCCATTGTTATGGCATCAGTGATTTCCTTGATCACTCTATTTAACTCTTCAATGGTTTGCATGCTATGAGTATTCAAATGTTGAATCTCAAAATAGAGATTGGGGTTCTCTTGAGAAACCCTCCTTGCAACTTCAATCTGGTCTTTAAATGTTGTGCTTGAAACTTTTGAAAATTCTTCACTTTTCTGACCGCTGTCATGAAGAACTTTTGAAAAAGCAATATTAATAATATGAGATAAACCCAAGACATATGAGATGGCATAGTCATGAGAATCAATCGACATCTCAATCAATTGAGCGGTGGTGGATTCGAAGAGCTTCATGATTTCAAGGTGCGTGCCATGGTCATCAAGATTCATAAACACAACATGTTTTCCAGTCAATAGATCTGTATCAGGCCCAAACATTGGGTGAATTGATGTCACCTTCATTCCTTTTGCAGATATTTTTGAGAGTATCTCTTTGATGGGAGATTTTATGGATGCAATATCAAAAAGCATGCCGCTCCTTCCTGTTTCAAGAATTGTTTCAAGAATCTCAATTGATTGCCTGAGAGGTGTGGCTATCACTGTTATGTCATAATCATCATTTGTATTAGCCCAATTAATAAAATGAGAATCATCTTCTTTATCAAGATTGATATCAGCAATATGAACTTCATAGCCTTGCATGCTCATGAACTCCGCAAACCAAGCGCCCATTCTTCCAAGGCCTCCAATGACCAAAACCCTTTTGCCATTCCCTTGTCCCTCTTCTTTTACACGAGCACTTTCTTGTGTTTTAAGTGAGGACTGAATCAATAGCTGCATAAGATCGACCACCATTGATGGATCAACACCTAATTCTTTGGCATGAGACTTGGCAAGCTCAATGACCAATTTCTCTCTTTGATAATCCCTTGTCGGGCGACCCTTTTTCCGCTTGATCGCACCTACTTCCTCAGACAATACCTGACGTCTGTGAACCAACTCGATGATCTTTAGATCAAGTTCACTCAATTCTTTTCTTAATGTTTCTATATCCTTCATTGCAATTGTTCTAATCTAATGTCATGTATTTCTAATAGTGACTATACTAATAATCTGAAAAAACTAGAGATTCGAAAGAATAATTATAACAAAACTAGAGCATCTATTGATGAACACTAATCTCAGAAAAGCGAATATCTTAAATCCATTGGATACTCTTGATGATTGGATCAATGAAGTTACAGCATCCAACACTCAGCCCAATCCAAACTGCATGTCTATTGCAACAGTTGACTCGAATGGCTGTCCCAACACCCGGATGGTGCTTTGCAAAGAATTAAATAACGATGAAGGCTATTTGACTTTCTATACCAATTATTCCTCCATCAAGTCAGAAGAACTTGAGAATAATTCAAAATGCTCTGCGCTATTTCATTGGGATAAATTTGGGCTTCAAGCACGTCTCAAAGGTTTTGTTAAAAGATGCAGTGATTCTAAGAATGACGAATACTTTTCAACACGTGACATTGGTAGTCAAATCGGCGCTTGGACCAGCGATCAGAGCAAGGAAATTGAATCTCTTGAAAAGATGGGAGAGTCCTATCAAATCATTATGGATAAATTTCAAATAAAAAGCTTGGAAGAGGCAAAAGGAGTCAACATTCCAAGGCCTGATTTTTGGGGTGGCTATGATATGTGGATTGAAGAGATCGAACTCTGGAAAAATCAGAAAAATCGCTTTCATGATCGAATAAAATTCACACGCAAAATAAGAATTAAAAATGGAAGCATTGATGCAGAAAAAAGGTGGAATTCAGTCAGAATTCAACCTTAGTTTACTTTTGTCAAAAAGTAAGTTTTAATCTCTTACGATGAGTTCAGCAAATTGCTGTTAGGGAAGTTGGTGAAGAATCCAACACTGCCCCCGCAACGGTGATCAAGTGAGCTGATCTTTTGAGAAAAAATCTCAACCACTGTCTAAAGATGGGAAGGTAAAGATCAGAGAATTCTTGTCAGTCCGGAGACCGACTCGTCAAAAAATAATAATGTACGGTGGGTACGAGTCATCATTAATTCCATTTGATTTCTCCAATCTGCC
>LUMG01000635.1_pt1 | contig 12040 bp, 10 predicted proteins | sample 729691 | NCBI WGS metagenome assembly LUMG01 (sample SAMN03860269, study PRJNA289734) | marine metagenome | biome: seawater column; feature: ocean; material: water; isolation source: Red Sea water column Station 34 - depth 50m | place: Saudi Arabia: Red Sea | collected 2011-10-15 | depth 50 m
AATTTTTGCTAAATCATCAAGATTTTTGATATTGTGCTTATACAAAATTCGTGCTCGAACTCTTCCAATTCCTTTCACGCGTACCAAATCTAATAATTCCTCTCTAATTCCATAAACGATTCGTTTTCTCAAATCACTCAATTCTTCAAGTAAATCAGATCTCTCAATATGTTTAGAAATTTCACGTAAACAGTATGAAAGCCAATTTGCGTTTTCAACCATTCTATGCATATCTCCAGCCTCTATTCCAAGTGTATCAGATAATGAGAGTTCACTAGATTCAGTAATCCACATTTGTAAGGCTAAAAGGCTTCTAGAGCAATCATATTCAGAGATAGGCTCAATTAATTCTGAAGAATGATTTTCAATCATCAAGCTAGTGGATTCATAGTCTTTATTTCTTAGGGAAAAATTTGGAAAGAATTCTTCGCATGTTGTCATTAAATGTAAAAATCCAAAAGTATGTTTCCCTTGTTGAGAAACATTATCAATTGCATCTCTAAAAAGTGTTGCAGTTAAGGGATCAATGTAAAGCATTGAAGTCTTTTTTCCAAATTCAGTTCCAGCATATCTTTCTCCTTTTTTAATTACTAATTGTTGACTAGAAAGAAAGCGAAGTGAAATGTTTATTGCAAAACGTAGAGTTGCTTTTGTAGTTTGTAATCCACCTAATGTTTTTAAAAAGAACTCTAACAGTTCTTCTTTTTTTATTCCAGGATGTGTAACAATAACACTTAGGATATGAGTTCTAAGAGATTTATCATCAGTAATTTTTGAAATTATAGGTTCTGATTCACCGTGAATATAATATTCAATTAAATCTTCAGTATTACCATTCCCAACAATAATTGATTCACCATACTTATCGTATTGAGGTCTTCCAGCTCTTCCACAAAGTTGTTTGTATTCTAAAACACTAATTGGTTTATTTGCACCAACTTTTGCATTATATCTATTAATATTTGAAATAACAACTCGTCTTGCTGGAAGATTTACACCTGCTGCTAATGTTGGTGTTGAAGATAATAACTTGATAGATCCTTTACGAAATTCTTTTTCAATAATTTCTCTACATTTTTGATTTAGACCTGCATGATGAAATGCAACTCCTTTCTTAACAAGGGTTGCAAGAGTTTTTACAATTTCTGTGTGTTCATTTTCTGTAAGAATTTGTTTTGATGTTTTTTCTAGAGCAGTTAATTCTTTTTTTTGTAAAAGTTGAGAAATTGCATCTGCTGCTTTTGTTGCAAGGGACTTTGATCTTGCCCTAGTTTCAGCAAAAACTAATGATTGACCACCATTTTGTACAGATTGTACGCCTAAATCAATAGGAATTCCTCGTAAACTAGGTTCAACTTCAAATGTATCACCATCACTCATGGTAACTTTTCCACCATCACAAACTCCTTCAGAGAGAGGAACAGGTCTCCAGTCATTTTTAACAAGTTTACATTCAAGCCAATCGGCAATTTCATCAGAATTAGTAATTGTTGCACTTAGACCTATAATCTGAGGTTTAGATTCTAATAATTTCAGATGAGTTAAAATCATTTCAAGTGTAGGACCTCTACTTTCATCTCCAATTAGATGAACTTCATCAGAAATGACTAAACCAATATCATCAATCCATTCAGCACCATGTCTGATGATTGAATCCATTTTCTCATTTGTTAAAATTAACACATTGCTTTTTTCTAAATTCTTTTCAATGTTTTCAAAATCTCCAGTTGAGATACTTGTCTTTATTTTTTTTCCAAGAGAAATTTTTTCTAATTTTTTAAATTCTGTAAACTTTTCAGCAGCTAATGCACGCAATGGACTGAGATAAATCACTTTTCCTTTATTTTTAGAAAGATAACTTAGCATTGCAAGCATTGCAATCAAAGTTTTTCCACTAGCAGTAGGGGCAGAAACTAAAATACTCTTTCCATCTAATAAACCAGACTTAACACAATCAGCTTGTGGTGGATATAATTTTTCAAATCCTTCGGATTTTAAAAAATCAATTGCAGAATCTGGAAGTGATAATTTTTCTATTTTCATACTCGGTTATAATGACCGGGTTTTGATTCATAAATAGATGCTTCTCTTAGCATTCGTCTAATGTAATTTCTTGCTTCTTCTTCACTAAACTTTTCTGTTTTTTCAAGTTCTTGAACAAATGCACGTTCTTCAACTGCTACTTTATTGTCGCCTTCAAGACTTTTTAAAATATCCATAAATAATTGCATTTTTGATACTTCACTTCTTGGTTTTCCTTGCAAAACACCAAGATCAACCTTTCCTGTATTGACATCAACACCTGCATCTTGAAGCATACTTTGAATTAAGAAAATTGCACGCTCAGCATCTTCCTCTTCTACTTTATCTTTCATAAGTAATCGTGCTCTAGCCGTAGAAAGTCGGATTATTCCTTCTAGCTGTCTAGGGGTTACTGTAATCATTTCTTCAGATTCCACATTTCTCATTTGAAGATAATAATCGAGAATTTTTGCTTCAGCCTCTTTTGTTAATTCAGGGGTTCCACGCTTTGCATATGAAAGATTTCTTTAGTTGGAATGTCTCTTACTACAAAAATTAAATCAAATCTAGTCAATAAAGGAATTGGCAAATTTACATTCTCTGTAATGTTTTTGAAAGGATCATATTTTCCATACATAGGGTTTGCTGCAGCTAAAATAGAAGTTCTAGCATTCAATGTGGCAACAATACCACCTTTTGCAATACTTGCAGATTGTTGTTCCATTACTTCGTGTAGTGCACTTCTATCTTCAGGTTTCATTTTATCAAATTCATCAATGCTAACTAAACCTTGATCACCTAACACAACTGCACCAGCTTCTAACATCATAATTCCAGTTTTATCTCGAACAACTGCAGCTGTAAGTCCTGCAGCTGTTGAACCTCTACCAGAGGTATACAAACCACGTGGTGCAATTCTAGCACAGAATTTTAACATCTCACTTTTTGCAGTACCAGGATCTCCAACTAAAAATACATTGATGTCACCTCTAATTTTACTACCATCACCTAACAGTCTTTGATTTGAACCAACAATTAGTAACAAAATAGCTTCTTTGATTAATGTCTGACCTTGAATGTGTGGAGCAAATGAATCAATTAATCTTTGATAAACATCAGAGCTTTGACCTAGAGATTTTATTCTTTTTTCTTCCTCTGGTGAAATTTCTTCTCTACCAATTTTTCTATCGGTTTTAGAACCACGACCACTTAAAAATTCAATATTGTTACCTTCAATTCTTAATCGATATAACCCACTATGACCTCTTTGAACACCAGTTACAGATTCTTGTTCAACTCTAACTACACCTGTAAGAATAATTCTGTCTCCTGGCCTTGAATTATCAACTAAATCCTGCCTAATTGTTACATCAATGTAATGAGGTAATTGACCAGGTGGTAAATCTTCAGGGAGTTCTTGCAATCTAAGTATTTGAAAATCAATAAACTTGCTAGATTCTGGTTTTAATTCAAAATCTCTTTGTTTACAATTTGGGTTATCACATACTACAGGGATTTTTGCATCCATTCCTTTTAGTTGAATAATTTTTGTAACATGTTCATCAGGACATACAAAAACTAATTCTTTTGCTAGAGGTTTAACTTCAGATGCTCTGACAACCATTCCAGAAACACTTGTCATAGTTCCTATAGTTTCGGCATTAATCTGTCGTAAACTTCTTTCAAGAGGAAAATTTGCAATTCTTACACGAACTTCTTCTTTAATTTTTTCAGCATAATCAGGAAATCTTGTTTGTAATGCTTCTTTGATTGCTCTTGCAAAAGCATCAAAAATTCTATCAGGGTTTTCAGAAAATATTATTTCTATTTGAGGTTCTGTAACAAGATCATTGTAATCAACTACAATATACTTTGCATTTTTAGGCATCATCGCATCAATTGCATCAACATACTTGTAATTGCCCTGTTTATCTTTGAATCTAGTTAGAAATTCTTTTACTTTATCAGATAACGCAGAATCTGTAAATGAACTAGTTTGACTACTCATTTGAATTTCCTCTTACTTGATTTTCAAATTCTTTACTGTTGTCGTAAATAGTTGTGTAAAAAATATTTTCTTCTACAGTTAATTGATTGTAAATATCAGAATTTAATTTAATTGAATCAGCTAATTTTACAATTTTACCTCTTCTCATTCTAAACAATTCTAACAATATACTTTCAACATGATTAAAGTCATCACGATTCAAATCTTTCATAGTTTGTTTCAATTTAATGTAAAAGTGAGGTTCTAAAGTAGATAATTGATATTCTCCAACCATTTTTTCTTTGGATAATGCTTGTTTTAATTCGGTAATCATATCAGGCATATCAACAGTACCGACACCGCTATCATTCAAAATTTTTCCAATCCACTGAGGCATGTTATTAGTATCGCCTTGAGTACCCTCAATTTTGACTCCTGCCACATTATACTTAAAATCCTGATTTACAGTAACTTTAGCGTCTTTTAGGCGATATCCTATCGAATGTACTTTTTCTATTTCTTCAATTTTCATATGAGATCACTTATCGATTTTAGATCCTCAAGTATCGGATCGATCAATTCTGTTAACAATTTAGTGAGATCATTTGATCCTAATTAATCACAGGTTGAGGCTAGGTACTATCAAATGAATTTGAATTTTAATGAATTGGATAACAAAATAACCAATTCGGATTTATTAATGGGTCAGGCTTTTGATACTTGATGTCTGCAACAGGAATGTGGGTAGAGAAATATCGACCAAAAGAAATCTCAGAAATTGTTGGACAAAGTGAAATTATTGGTAGTTTATCTGCTTTAATCAAAGATCCAACAGATATGCCACATCTAATGTTTTCAGGTTCTGCAGGAGTTGGAAAAACAACTACAGCATTATGTGTTACCAGACAAATTTTAGGAGATAATATCGAAGGAAATCTACTTGAGCTAAATGCATCTGATGAAAGAGGCATTGGAATGGTCAGAGAGAAAGTAAAAAAATTCTCAGGATTTGCAGGGCTATCAAATGTACCTTTTAAGATTATAATTTTGGATGAAGCAGATGAAATGCTGCGGATGGGCTTTATTGATGACGTAGAGTGGATTCTTGAGCAAACACCTGAGAAAAGACAGATTGCGCTTTTTTCGGCGACTATGCCGCAGCAGATCAGACGCATAGCCACAAGATATTTGAAAGATCCTGTACAAATTACTATCAAAGATAAAACCACGACTGCCACTACTATTCGTCAACGTTTCTGGCCCGTGAGCGGGATGCATCGAGAGAAAATGATTGAATTGATTAAAGTTTATGGAATGTCAGAATCAGATTTTCTCAAATATTTCAATTCAGCAGTTTTTAAATCAAAACACGAAAAATTATCAGAAATTTTAGAAGTCATTGCAAAATACGATTATAGAATTTTAGTTGGAGCAAATTCTGAAATTCAATTATCAGCAATGCTTGCAGAACTTGCAAGAATAGAAAATTAAAAACGCAGAGAGAGGGATTTGAACCCCCGTATGCTTGCGCACACAGGCTCTCAAGGCCCGCGCCCTACCGAGCTAGGCGACCTCTGCAAAAATTGTTGGAAAATAGTGATTAAAATCTGTTGATAATGAAATAGAAAAATAAGAAAAAAGAAAAAATTCTTTAATCGTGTGCGTGTGGGTTTTCAGAACCAGATTGCATAATTACATATGTTCCGGCTGCTTTCTCGTGCCATTCTTGGTTAGCTGATTCGATACGAATAGCTCCTTCAGGACAAATTTCTTGACATGCCATACAAACTGTACAATCGTGTTCTCTGATTGGTTGTGATTTGTCGGTATAATCTAATCTTTCATCTTGTTCGGTTAAACCAGTACCTTCAAAGGTTGCTCCCAAAACATCTGCTGCTGGGATATCTTGTTCGGTTCTGTACCATTGGAATGTTTGAACTGGACATACACTCATGCATGAACCAGCTGCTACACATGAATCCCAATCGACTGCAACGGTAGTACCATGAATTCCAAGAGGAACTTGTTCTTCGCCTCTTTCTTCATATGCTGCCTTTACATCATCGTTTGAGAATGCTGCACCATCAGTTCTTCCTTCACCCCAGATATAGTGGAAATTTTCACCATCACCATGGCTTGTTTTTCCTTTTGGTTCTACATCGTTGTGACAAAAGTCTTCTGGTATTTGTAGATCTGCCATTGGTTCAATTTATTGCGAATATTATTTAAAGCTAAAGAAAATTAGTCAAGACTAAATTAAAAATAATAAGTTTGGAATTCAAAAATATTTGAATTATAGTGATTTTGCTGCACTTTCATGTTTTTCAACATTTGATTGATCGACTTTAATTGCTTGAGGTGGACAGACTGATACACATGCCATACACCAAATACAATCGACTGCAACCATTGTTCCACTTACACCAAGAGGAACTTGTTCTTCGCCTCTTGCAGCATAAGCTGCTACAACATCTGCATCAGCAAATACTTCAGCTTGTGAACCATCTGTGTTAGTTTTTTTACCAGGTCCCCACATTATATGGAAATTACCATCATCTAAACTAATTTTTCCAGTAGGTTTTAGGCCTTCAGGGAAATTTTCTGCTATTGGCATAAGTGCTTCTCAATGATGTTATTATTTAAAGTTAGATGATTATTCCATACAAATTGAATTATTTTCAAAATAAATCGATCATCTAGGCAGGAATAATTTCCTTACGTTCATAACGTATAACGATCAATAGTTTGGATATGGATATTATCAAGTATGATGTGTACAGAGGACCAAACATTGGTGTTTACATTAGTGTAAATGATACAATTGGATTAGTTCCAATGGGATTTGCAGAAACTAAAGCAAAAAAATTGGAAGAATATTTGAATATTGAAATAATGTATACAGCAATTGCCAATACAAGACTAATTGGTTCCTTATCAGTTATGAATAACAAGGGATTTCTTTTACCATCTACTGCGTATCAAGATGAGTTTGATTATTTGAAAAATGAAACAGATTTGGAAGTTGGAGTTTTAGATACAAAATACAATGCACTTGGAAATATTATTTGTGTAAATGATAAAGGTGCAATTGTTTCACCTGCAATATCAAAAGAAAACTGTAAAACAATATCAGATGTAATGGGAGTAGAAGTTTTTCAAAAGAAGATTGCAGGTTCTCATTTATGTGGCGTAGCATTAAGAGCAAATAACACAGGAGCTGCAATTCATCCAGAAGCTGAAGAAAAAGAGATTGCAGAAATTGCAGATGTATTAGGCGTAAATATTGAAAAATGTTCAATTAATGGAGGCATACCATACGTTTCATCAGGTATTTTAGCAAATGATCATTGTATTGTAGTTGGTTCACTTACAAATGGTCCAGAAATTATGAATTTAACTAAAGCATTTCTAAATTAAGAACAGATTTTGGATCATCAGTTAATTTTTCTAAAGATATAGTTCCTTCAGTTCCACTTTTCATATCTTTTACCATAACATTTCCTTGTTCTAATTCCTGAGGTCCAACAATAATAGTAAATCTTGCATTATTTGCAATATCCATTTGTTTTTTAAGATTTCTTCCAGCCAAATCAATATCAGTTGGAATATTATTTAGTCTTAGTAAAGACGTAATTGAGTGTGCAACTTTTTGCATTTCATCATTAATGTATAAAACTGAAACTCTAGATGGTTCAATTTCTGAAATAATATTTTGTTCTTGCATTGTTAAAATTATTCGTTCTACTCCTCCTGCAACACCAGTTGCACCAAGATCATCTCGATTAAAGGCTTTAGTTAGTGTATCATATCTTCCTCCACCAGCTAAAGCACCTAGTTTAGAATTTTTATCAAACACTTCGAAAACAACTCCAGAGTAATAATCTAATCCTCTAACAATTCCAAAATTAATTCTAATATTAGATACACCACGATTTTCTAGAGAATCAAATAGTGATTTGAGGTCATTCCAAGATTCTAATTGAGAAACATCAAATTTTGATTCAACTTCTTTTATGCTTCCTTTAATTTGAGAAAATTCTAAAATTTTTTCCAATTTTTCTTTAGGATATCTATCTTCAAATTCTTTAATGATATCTTCTTTTGATTTTTTTGCAATTTTATCAACTGCACGTAACATATCTCCAATTAATTGTGGTTCATTTGAATCAAAAATTTTGTTAATATAAGATTCAACTAGATTTCTATGATTGATATCTATTGTGATATTTTTTAGTAGTAACGAATCAAATAGCCTAGATGTTAATTCAATAATTTCTGATTCAGATTCTAAATTTGATTTACCATAAATTTCAAGATCCCATTGATGAAAATATCGATAGCGACCTTTTTGAGGTTCATCATATCGAAAAACACCGCCAAAACTGGAAATTTTTGCTGGAAGTTTCATGGATTTTTGAGAAGTTGCATATCTTGTCAGTCCCATTGTGAAGTCAAATCTTAAAGCAATTTCTCTATCTCCTTTATCTTTAAAATAATAAATTTCATCTTTAATTGCCGGACCAGATTTGGTCTCAAGCGTTGAAAGTAATTCAATTGGAGAAGGATCCATAAATGAAAATCCATACAAATTGGAAAGTTGCTTAAAATGAGATCTAATGTGTTCGATATTTGCAGTTTCTGAACCTACAAAATCTTTCATTCCACGTGGTAATTCCAATGTAATTATCTCTTAAAAGATTGTGATTTAGATATTTCTATAAAATTAATTGAAATTTTCTTCTAAATCTTGTTCAAGATCAGGAAAACCATCCCACCAATCATTAATTTCAATCATTTCTATTGAAAATGATTTTTCTTAGTTTATAGATCTTTGCACAATAAATCTACAAATGATTAATTTAATTAAAAATAATAATTTTAATCAAAGAAGTTAGATTATGGAAATAAAAATTGGATGTACTGGTTGGAGTTATCAAGGATGGTCTGGAACTTTTTACCCAAAAAAACTAAAAAGTTCTGAATGGTTAAAATATTATTCAAAGATTTTTAGTATTACAGAAATTAATTCAACATTTTATAAAATTCCATCACAAGAGATTGTTAGAAGATGGAATGTAGATACACCTAGACATTTTAAATTTACAGCAAAATTTCCTTCTGTGATTACCCATGAAAAAAGACTTGATAAAATAAATTCAGAGATTTTTTCATTTTTAACATCACTATTACCAATACATGAAAAAATTAAAGCACTAGTTTTGCAATTACCACCATCACTAACATTTGATGAGGCAAAACCAAGATTAGATGAATTGTTTGATATCTTACCTGAAGATTTTTTGTACCCAATTGAAGGCAGACATGAGTCTTGGTTTACAGAAGAGGCAGTAAATTATTTACAACAAAAAAAACAATGTCTAGTTTGGAATTTTATAGAAGGTATCAACAACCCAATGCCAATAACAACAGATTATCTTTATCTCAGAATAATAGGAGATAGAAGTATTCCAGATAACCAATTTGGAAAAATTAGAAAAGATAAGAGTCCATTTATTAAAAATTTAGCACAAAAATTGATTAAAATTTCTGAAATTCCTTTAGCAATGGTAATGACTAATAATCATTTTGAAGGATTTGGACCTGCAACAGCAAATACTTTGGGGCAAAATTTAGGAATGAGGGAATTAATTTGGGAAGAAAAAAAGCAAAAGACATTAGGGAATTTTAAACTATAGTCAGATTATTTGGCAAGACCAATTGCTTCACCAAAGTAATATCCTGCAAGAATAGTGATAGTTGCCCACATACAAGAACCAATAAATGTAAACAAGACAAATTTAGGAATTTTCATTTTTAATAATCCTGCAGGAACTGAAATCATTTCTCTCATTACAGGGACCATTCTGCCAATTAAAACAGCCTTATCACCATATTTTTCAAACCAAATTTCTACTTGTTCTAATTTTTTTTCAGTGATTCTAAAATTTTTTAAATATCTCAATAAAACAGTACGTCCAAGTTTTAATGCAATTAGATAGATTACAGATGTTCCAATTGTAGAACCAATTCCACCCAGAAATATCATAGGAATTATTCCAATTAATGAAATGCCTTGTTGTGAAGCTAAAAATCCTGCTGTCGGAAAGACTGCAAGGGTAGGAATCGGAGGAACTACAGTTTCAATTAACGCTGCAAGAAATATTCCTTCATAGAGATGCTTACCCAAAAAATCTGCAATAAATATTAGAAATGAATCAAATGGTTCCATTTCTTTTTTAGAATGAAATCTTACTAAATTACCTTACGAGAGATAGATAATACAATGAATGTATTTTATGCCTAAATTTTTTAAATTTAGAAATAATTGATTTAGCTCCAAACTTTTTCTTTGAATGTCCATCTCTTGTTTAACAAAAAGTTTCCAAATGCTGCAACGCCTACAGCTAAAACTAGTGAAACTGGATAAGAGATGCTCCATTGATCTACAAGATTGTAAACCATTCCTAATTGAACTAATGCACCAATAGAACTGAATCCAACAAATTTTCCATATTGAATAATTGTACGCTTTGGAGCAAAATCTCTATCTTCAAATGTCCAATACTTGTTTAGTAAAAAGTTACTAGTAATTGAGAAAATTATTCCAAAAGTAGTTGCATGAAGATACCACATATCAGAATTTAATGCGAAAATCATAGAAGCAAGATAATTGATTGCCAAACCAGAAGCTCCAACAGTGAAGAATCTTGCAGCTTTGGAAAGAAACTTTACAGAAGTTCGTTTTTCATCTTTTTCAACTGTTTTTCCATATTTGTACAATTTCCAAACAGATTTGAAATAATCAAAAATAGTTGAAGAATCTAATTTGCTAGAACCTAATTCCCTATCAACAAATGACATAGGATCATGAGATTCTATTCCCAGTCCTTTTTTTGCAATCAAAGTTGCAACTTTACTCATAATTTTTCTTTTAATTGGCCAACCTTGAATTGATCCACCATTTACATATCTTGAAGCTATTGCAATATCACATTTAGTTTGTTTAATAGCATCAACTAATTTAGGAATAATATTTGGAGGATGAGAAAAATCACTATCCATTACTACAATTGTATTAGCAGAAGATTCTTGAATTCCATTTAAAATTGCAGAACTTAATCCATTTTTTGCTTTTCGTTTAATTACATTAATTGTATGGCTAGATTTTTCTTTAATTGAGTGGAAATAATCTTCAGCAATTTTAGCAGTATTATCAGGTGAGTTATCATCAACAATTATTGTTTCTAATTTTAGATTAGATGGAAAAGATTTCTTAATATGATCTAGAATACCACGTATATTCTTTGATTCATTATAAGTAGGCAAAATGATTGAGACTTCAGCATTACTCATTATGTCTGATTTTTTCAAATTGAATTAAAATGTTTAATGTAAAAAATTTCACTTATTGAGCACGATTAGTCGTGATTAGTCACGATCAATTAATCAAAATAAAATTAAGGTTTTAAGAAAACCTTCAAAGTATTAGGTTTTTTTGCATAGGTAATAGCATCTTCAAATTTTTCCAAAGAAAAAGTTGAATCTATCATAGAATCAACAGATACTTTTCCTGTTGCTAATGCTTCTATTGCGGGTTTGAATAATCCACATCTAGAACCAATTAAAGTAATTTCATTAATGATTGTAGGTGTTAAATCAAGATTTTCTCGTGATGCAATTGTAGATTTTAAAACAACAGTTCCACGTGGTTTAACAAGTTTCATAGTATCAGTAAATCCAGAATTACTTCCTGTTGCTTCAACTACCAAATCAAATAATTGTTCATCTGTAGATTCAATTCCTAATTTGATTTTAATTCCAGATTGTACCAAACTTTGAAGTTTATTTTCATGTTTTCCAAAACAAGTAACATTTGAACATGTCAATTTTATTACTTGAATAATTAATTGGGCTAATCGTCCATCACCCACTACGGCAACATTCCATTCAGGTTTCAAAGAAACTTGTTCATTAATTTCAAAAGCAGCAGCTAATGGTTCAATAAATACAGCTTGTTGATCACTAATAGAA
>LUMG01000262.1_pt1 | contig 12023 bp, 13 predicted proteins | sample 729691 | NCBI WGS metagenome assembly LUMG01 (sample SAMN03860269, study PRJNA289734) | marine metagenome | biome: seawater column; feature: ocean; material: water; isolation source: Red Sea water column Station 34 - depth 50m | place: Saudi Arabia: Red Sea | collected 2011-10-15 | depth 50 m
GTCGTAAGGCGCTTGGCTGATACCATTTAAAATGCCTAGCGCGTCCCCTTGATGAACGGTCGCAGACGCCAGGTCATTTGCTTTTAATAGGGTAAGGTTACTTTTCAGTTGGTCTGCCGCTTGTTTATCCAACTCTATAAAATCACAGTGTGCTGCGTAGCGAGACAGTGCTTCTAAACCTAACCCACCAGAACCTGCAAATACATCTAAGCAACGTGCCTCATTTATGTAAGGCATTAGCCAGTTAAACAAGGTTTCTTTGTTTCTGTCTGTAGTTGGCCTTAACCCCTCTGCATTCAGTACGGGTAACTTTCTACCACGCCATTGGCCACCAATAATGCGTATTTGCCCGGTACTATTTGTGCTTTGGGCTTTCCCTGATTTTTTCCTATTTTGGGATGAATAAGGTTTTTTTGCAGAAGATGGTGCCCGAGTAGGGCGAGAAACTCGCTTCATAGTGGCTGACAATGGTATCATGCGTTCATACATTAAGCGGCAAGTGTAGCCGAAATTGCTAAGAATTTATAAGGATTTGTCCTAACGATGTCGAAACTTTTTGGCTGGTTCAGTAAGAACAAAAAAGCAGAGAAACAAAAAGCCCAAGCGGAAGAAGAAGCTCGCTTAAAGGCAGAAGCTGAAGCACAGGCTAAGGCGCAAGCGGAAGAAGAAGCCCGCGCTAAGGCAGAAGCTGAAGCGAAGGCTAAAGCGGAAGAAGAGGCCCGCGCAAAGGCGGAGGCTGAAGCACAGGCGAAGGCGCAAGCGGAAGAAGAAGCCCGCGCTAAGGCAGAGGCTGAAGCACAGGCGAAGGCGCAAGCGGAAGAAGAGGCCCGCGCTAAGGCAGAGGCTGAAGCAAAGGCGAAGGCGCAAGCGGAAGAAGAAGCTCGCGCTAAGGCAGAGGCTGAAGCTCAGGCGAAGACTAAAGCGGAAGAAGAAGCTCGCGCAAAGGCAGAAGCTGAAGCACAGGCTAAGGCGCAAGCGGAAGAAGAAGCCCGCGCAAAGGCAGAAGCTGAAGCACAGGCTAAGGCGCAAGCGGAAGAAGAAGCCCGCGCTAAGGCGGCAGTGGTATTGTTAGCCTGTTTAAAGGCAAAACCATCGATGACGAGTTGTACGAAGACCTTGAAACACAACTGTTAGTTGCTGATGTGGGCATGGATACCACGCAAAAAATCATCGATCACCTAACTGATAGTGCTTCTCGAAAAGATTTGAAAGATGCAGAAGCCTTGCTGGAGATCATGAAGCAGCAAATGTCGGGAATGTTGTCTCAAGTTAATCAGCCTCTTTCTGAAGTCATGAAAGCACATGATTCCAGTGAAGGTCCGTTCGTTATCTTAATGGTTGGCGTAAATGGCGTAGGTAAAACCACGACTATTGGTAAGCTGGCTAAGCAGTTCCAGCAAGAAGGTAAGAAAGTTATGCTTGCTGCGGGTGATACCTTTAGAGCGGCGGCGGTTGAACAGCTTCAAGTATGGGGCGAGCGCAACGATATTCCGGTTATCGCACAGCACACTGGCGCTGACAGTGCATCGGTACTTTACGATGCACTAGAAGCAGCAAAATCGCGCGGCACAGATATCCTTATTGCCGACACGGCAGGGCGCCTGCAGAATAAGAACAACTTGATGGAAGAGCTTAAGAAAGTGGTTCGCGTAATGAAGAAAATCAATCCAAATGCGCCTCACGAAGTTATGCTTACATTGGATGCAGGTACTGGGCAAAACGCTATTAGCCAAGCCAAGTTGTTTAACGAAGCCGTTGGTCTAACAGGCATCACGCTAACCAAGTTAGACGGTACAGCGAAAGGCGGCGTTATATTCTCTATTGCCGATAAGTTTAAAATTCCTATAAGGTATATTGGTGTTGGCGAAAGTATTGATGATTTACGCCAGTTTGATGGACAAGAATTTATTGATGCGTTGTTTAGCGAAATGGACACACCTGAAAGCTAAAACCAGCAAAGCGGTAGGGAAAAATAATGATAAAGTTTGAGCAGGTAAGCAAAACCTATCCGGGCGGACAACGCGCGCTAAGCAAGGTGAATTTCCATATTGCGCCGGGGGAAATGGCTTTTTTAACAGGGCATTCTGGTGCAGGGAAAAGTACGCTACTCAAACTTATCAGCCTTATGGAGCGCCCAACAGTAGGGCGCGTTCTTATTAACGGCCACGACCTTAACGCTATTACCCGTCGAGATATAGCCTATATTCGCCGCGACATCGGCATGATCTTCCAAAGTCACCAGCTGCTGATGGACAAATCGGTTTTTGACAACGTGGCTTTACCGCTAGTCATTGAGGGTTACACCCATAAAGAAATTCGCAAGCGCGTAGAAGCTGCACTTGAAATGGTAGGCCTAAGAGACAAAGCGCGTTGCCTTCCCATTACGTTGTCAGGGGGGGAGCAGCAGCGAGTAGGTATTGCTCGAGCTGTCGTAAACAAGCCACCGTTATTACTGGCAGATGAGCCAACCGGAAACCTCGACCCCAAGCTTTCTATGGAAATTATTCGTCTTTTCGAAGATTTCAACCAAGCAGGTGTATCAGTGCTTATCGCCACCCACGATTTAGGCTTAATTGCTCGTATGCGTTATCGAACGTTGACCCTAAAGAATGGGCAAATGATCACAGATGGCCTCACTGACGATCTTGATAATACAAGTTTAGGTGGTGGTGAAGGAGACTGGTCATGAGCATTTTGTTTAAAGGGCGTGCAAAAGGGGCGTCTTCTGCCAAAGTGGGCTTTATTCAATCCATTCTTATGTTTTTTGTCAGTCATGTGCGCCAAGCGCTGGCTAGTCTTGGCGAGCTGTGGCGCCAGCCATTGGCGTCTTTAATGACCATTGGAGTGTTGGGGCTAAGTATTACGCTGCCTAGTACACTTTATATCATGGTGAAAAACACTGAGAAGATTACAGCAGGCTGGGATCAGGCATCGGAAATATCTCTGTTTTTAAAACCGGATATTAACGCTGCGAGTTCGCAGCAACTGGTGGCACGCTTGAATAGCTGGTCTGAAATAGACCGTGTTGTTTATATTCCGGCAGATGATGCACTGAAGGAGTTTCAGCATTTGTCTGGACTTGGTGATGCCATCGCCTACCTAGAGAAAAACCCCCTGCCTGATGTAGTGCTAGTGACGCCAAACGAAAAACACGCGTCACCCACTGCAGCCAAAGCATTGTTAGATAAGCTGCGACAGCAGCGGGAAGTTGATATTGGCAAACTGGATATCGAATGGTTAGAGCGACTGTATGCCGTTATCGATATAGCCAGAGACCTGGTTACGCTAATAGGGTTACTGTTATTTATCGCGGTTGTGCTTATTATTGGTAACACCATTCGTTTGAATATTTTGAACAAGTACGACGAAATCGTAGTGATGAAGCTGGTTGGCGCAACAGATGCGTTTATCCATCGCCCGTTTTTATATACAGGCTTCTGGTATGGCCTACTGGGCGGATTGATGGCATGGTTTGCCGTTATTATTATCTTATGGTGGATGGATAGCAGCATTACGACGTTTGCCGCTATGTATCAAAAGGATTTCAATATCACCGGGTTAACTGGTTCTGCATTGCTAACTATGCTGGGGTTGTCCGTGCTGCTTGGTTTACTTGGCTCACTTATCTCAGTGCAGCGCCATGTAAGGGAAATAGAGCCCAAGTAATAGCCATCAGTAACTAGCTTGCTCGTATCCAGTGCAGCGTTTTAAGGTGCACTGGATAAGATTAAGGGTAGTCAGGGTTGGTTAGCTAGCTTATAAAGTTAAGCGATAGCACGGGGGTAATGAGAAGAAATTGTGCTGCGTACACCATTACCCCAAATAATAGCTTGGTTATACAGCATGTGTAGTTGCTTTTGGTCAATATTGAGGACTTTCGCCTGCTTAATAACATTCATCCATAGCGCACTTTCAAAGGCGCGAACCAAGGTCATGTAACTGTTCATTTCCAAATTCTTGCCAAGCAGCGCATCGTTAACCTCATCAGAAAGCGGCAACTGCTTCACGATGTCTGTCATAGACTGATCAAGTAAACCTTCAAGAAGCGAGAACAAGCCGACCAGGAAGGATATTGGCGGATTGTTTTTTAGCCCTCTTCTCTCTGCCAGTAAATCGAAAAATTTGGCGCGAACGAGTGACATATGAATGATTTCAAGGGGCTTTTCATCGCCTAAATTTGTTAAGCAAAGCAGCGCGATAAATTTCTTTATCTCAACTTCACCCATGTAATTAAGCGCGTGCTTTAACGATGTAATTTTGTATCGCTTATTGATAGTGGGATTATTGATAAACTTCAACAATAAAAAGCTTAATGTGGCGTCTCGTTCAATAATTTGGCTTATGCGGTCTATGTCAAAATCGCTGCTGGAGCTTTCGCCCATTAAATCTACAACGTTCATTTTCGATGCAGGAAGCTGTCTCATAATACGCGCTTCTGGCTGCGAGAAAAAATAACCTTGGAAGAAGTCGAAACCTAAATCTACACACGTTGAGAAATTGTCTTGTGTATCAACCTGTTCTGCTACCAGCTGCACGTTTGCATCGTGATAGCGTGGTATATGTTTTTCGATAGTTTCAAAACGGGTTTTGGTGACATCAACTTTTACGATATCGATCAAAGGGAAAATATCGTGTTTGGCGCCCACCATCATTGGGTCATCGATAGCCAGCTTAAAACCAAGTTGCTTTATGTGCTGGCAGGCTTCAAATAGACCGTTCGTATTGTCGGTCGGATCGGCCAGTTCAACCACAACCGACTCAGGGTTAAGCGATGTGGGAAAACGCGAAATAAGCGTCTCTGAGGAAAATGTAATAAACGACGTTTTTTCGCCGCTAATATCATCGAGCCCTAATGGATGAAAATGCTCAGAAATATACTTAGCTTTCTCTTCATTATGTTCCGGATAAGCGCCAGACTTGCCATCTCTGAACAGAAGTTCATAGGCGAAAACGCTTTTGCTTTTATCTAAAATAGGCTGGCGAGCTATAAACGCGAACATAATCTATTCCTGATACAACACGGTTAAGTTTTTTCTTATTATTATATTTTGGGGCTTAGCTAACGCTAAGACATACTTTTGGGCCTGTTGTTCTTTGATATGCTGCAAACAAGAACAGACCCTAGTCTATGATATGTAAGCGCAATCTAACAACTATTCAATTAATAATTTCATATCACTTTGCAAAGTGGATGCGTTAGTTTTCTTTTTGGGCGGCTTTGTGAATATGCTTGGCCCACTTTATCGCTTCGTTGTAATAGCTGTGTAGAAGACTTTGTTTAATATCGTACTTGGTTGAAAACTGCTGAATGCCTGACCATTTAGCGCGTTCAAAGAATTGTGCAAGCGTTAAGCAGTTTCTTAGCATACCGGGGCTTCCGCATAAGGCATCTTTAACGTCATCACTAATTGGTACTTTACTGACTAAATCGTCAATTCGCTGTTCCATCATAGCATCAAGCAAAGAAAGTAGGCCGGTAAGGAAACCTTTTAGAGGATCATCACCCCCTTTAAGTTGGGTATATACCAGTTCACAAAATTTTGCACGAACAAGCGCCATTTGCATCAGTTCTGTAGGCTGTCCATCACTCAGATTTGCAAGCGCAAGCAGCGAAATAAACTTCTTAACCTCTACTTCACCCATAAAGGTTAACGCATGTTTAAGCGACGTTATCTTATGTCGCTTGTTAACCATTGGGTTGTTGATAAAGCGCAAGAGTAAGTAGGTGAGAGAGGGGTCCCGTTCTATGATTTTGTTTACTTCATCGAAGTTGAGCTTCGCTTGGCTACTTAGCGTAAGCAACTCCATCATAGTTAGGCTGCTAGGCCCTAGTTTTCTGTGTCTGACTATTTCCGGTTTAGCTAAAAAGTAACCTTGGAAGTAGTCAAAACCCATATCTTTGAATTTGTTGAACTCTTCGTAGGTTTCGATTTTTTCTGCTACCAGTTTGATTTTGTTAGATTTGAAACGGTCGACGAGTGCGGGGATTTTTTCGTGAGGAATCTCTGTGATATCTATTTTGACTACGCTTGTAAATGGGATGAATGCTTCCCACTTTCCTTTCATATCGTAGTCATCAAGGGCAATGGGGTAGCCTAGACCTCGAATATGTTTGCAAGCGGCGACGAGTGCATCATCTACATCCACAGTTTCTACAATTTCTATAACCACCTTGCTCGCATCTAGAGAAGTTGGAAAGCGAAACATTAGTGTATCGCGGTGAAAGTTGATGAAAGCCTTTTTATCTCCGGTTATCTCTTCAACCCCTAAGCTTAGATGGGTCGAAGTAAGTATCTTAGACGTAGCTTCGTCGGGAGGAATATCGGGAAAGCAGTTGTCTTCCCCAACGAGAAAAAGTAGTTCGTAAGCGTAAACGTCTCTGTTTACATCAAATATGGGCTGTCTAGCGACGTAAGCAAACATCAAGTTCCTCTTTGCTTCACTTGCCTTACTCCTTTCCTTAAGTATTTCCCTTCCAGTTTGTTATCGTTTTAGTCTGGAAAATGCTGTACAGCGGTTGTAGTGCAAAATCGATTAATTCAATCTATTATTTTCAGTTTCCAACGAGAAAAGCAAGGTATGAGATAAGTTATATAAGGTTTATGTTTTACTTGTTGGTTCGCAGTTTAACGCAGGTGCGCATTTACCTCGCAATTGAACCTAGCGTGGTGTTTCTAGCGAACAATAAATAAGCGTTGGAATTCATACCGGTGAGATTAGCTCTCACAATTGAGCATGTAATCTACGTATAATAATTATGTGGTTGAATGACTGACCCACAGCCGTAACGCTAATAGCAATTGAGTGGCGGTGGATGTGAAGTTGAACTTTTTTTCTTTTTCTAGGTCTTGATATTGTAGAATTAGTCACTATACCTACATATCGGTTAGACTTCATATCTTAATTAGGTCTCGCGCAGCTTCGGTTACTTTGCTAATATGAAGCGGCAATAAATGAGGTGAACAATGAGCAACAATTTGCAATCTATGGCCCTGTCAGTGCCACACAGCGGTAGCATTGAAGGCTACATCCAAGCTGTAAGCAGCATTGATATGCTTAGCGCTGAGGAAGAGCGTGAGTTGGCAGTGCGCCTTCGCGAAGACGAAGACTTACAAGCCGCTCGTAAGCTAGTAATGTCACACCTTCGTTTTGTAGTGCACATTGCAAAATCTTACTCAGGTTATGGCTTACCACAAGCCGACTTAATTCAAGAAGGTAACATTGGTCTGATGAAAGCCGTTAAGCGTTTCGACCCAACAGTGGGCGTGCGTTTGGTTTCTTTCGCGGTACATTGGATCAAAGCAGAAATTCATGAGTTTGTACTTAAAAACTGGAGAATAGTAAAAGTTGCGACAACCAAAGCGCAGCGCAAATTATTCTTTAACCTACGTAAGGCGAAAAAGCGCCTTGGTTGGTTCACGCACGATGAAGTACAAACGGTAGCGAACGAACTGGGTGTGAGTACAAAAGAAGTGCTTCAAATGGAAGCGCGTATGAGTTCTCAAGACCAAGCGTTCGACCTAACTGCGGACGAAGATGAAACAGGCAATTTTGCGCCAGTTCAATATTTAGAAGATAAATCTTCAGATGTTGAAACCGACGTGATTAACAACGACTGGGATACTGCAGCGAGCAAGCGCTTGTACTCAGCGATTAAAACGCTAGATGAGCGTAGCCAAGACATCATCGAAACCCGTTGGTTAGCAGACAACAAAATTACTCTGCAAGACTTAGCTGATAAATATCAGGTTTCTGCAGAGCGTGTTCGTCAAATTGAAAAGAACGCGATGAAAAAACTTCAAGCGGCTATGGTCGCTTAGTACCTAGCTCAGTAACGAAAAAAGCGCCTTAACGGCGCTTTTTTTATGGGCAGTGACCCATCCTGACTGTTGCCCTGTTTTTAAATAGACGTAAGCTTTTCTTTGCTCACAGTATTTACGGGCATGGCCCTAGCGAAGTACCAATAGGCAAATGCCAGGGTCGAAGCATTAATCTTAAACGCTACTCTTCTTCGTTTTTAGACGGGGGAAGCACGTAGAATACCCCTTCAAATTCCGCTACTGGTGTGTCGCCATCTAAAATGGCAACACTTAGTTCAAACCTAGCTTTGTTGTCGTTCTCTAACGGCTTAAATTTGCCAGACAAGGTTTCGATGTTGCAAATTGCTCTAGGTTTCATTGTGATGGGTTTGTGGTAATGGATATCACCGTCGCCCAATACAATATCGCCGTCTAATCCACGCTCTTTAAGCTGCAAATAAATCATGCCCCAGCCAGTGAGTGTGGCTAAAGAGAAGATACTACCCGCAAACATAGTACCGTGAATATTAATGTTCTTGTTTAATGAGGCACGTGTTTCAAGAGTGCGTCCGGTGTATTGGTAAAGCTTTATGCCCATGTGCTCGGTAATGGGAATGGTTTCAGACCACGTCTCTTGCAACGATTTGCACCACTTAGGGTGGAGTACAAGCGTATTGTTCTCAGTAAACTTCTTAACCATTTGCTGACGTTTCAGCATGCCTAGCTCGTTAGGCGCTTCACGCTCTACTTCAAAGCCACAGGCGCTAAAGAAGTCGATAGATATTTCGCGACTGTTTGTGACGGCGCGTTCCGCGCCCAGGTCCTTTGCAACGTTCTCAAGTGCGGCCATGATCATTTGGCCTAAGCCGTTCAAATGCACGCGGCCGCAAGCCACGATGTCGCCATTTCGATTAGTGATCACGCGGTGTTCTGCGACTTGCTCATATTCGTCTTTTTCAGAGCCTGGAGGGAAATTCCATGGCTGGCGCAAGTGTTCCCACCGAAAATGAAAATAGGCTTCAAACTCGGCATCGCTTTTTGGTGTGACTACCTTGTACACAATAAACCGGCCTTCTTAAATGAATGAACAAGTATTTAAACGTAAGAACCCATAAGGCACAAGCTTAATTATGTAAGCAAGTTTGGGATGCCGAAGAAGCGAACAATATGACCCGCTAAACATTGAATTGGAAGGTGACAGGGCCGTCGTTAATAAGGCCTACCTGCATATCTGCACCAAATTCGCCTGTGGCTACTCTCATGCCTTTGCTTTTGAGCGACTGCACGAACTTTTCGTAAATGGCTTGTCCGTGCTCAGGTGATGCACCTCGTGAGAAACCGGGGCGATTACCTTTCTGCGTATCGGCAACAAGTGTGAATTGAGAGACAACCAGAATTTCACCTCCTACTTGCTCAATATTTAGGTTCATTTTGCCTTCACTGTCGCTAAACATACGATATCGGCACAACTTGTTTGCGAGCTTTTCTATCTCTGCATCACCGTCCTCTCTTTCAACGCCTAATAGCACCAGCATGCCTTTACCAATCTCACCAATAACATCTCCGGCAACGGTAACGTTAGCTTCTGATACTCGTTGAATTAATCCAATCACTTAGATGACTCCTGAATAAAGCGTGACATATCGCGGGTAGCGCGGCAAAGGGCGTAGCCTATACTAGGTTCTGAAGTGCTGTGCCCCGCATCCGGAACAATTTGCAGCTGACTTTGTGGGCACGCCTTGTGAAGGGCTTCTGCGGCTTCAGTTTTGCAAATCATATCATAACGGCCATGAATGATTGTTCCGGGAATGTGGCTTATTTTACTTATGTTTTTAAGTATATAGTTTTCTTCTAAAAAACATTCGTTGGAAAGGAAATGGCACTCTAAGGTGGCTAGACAGGTGACCAGCTGCATAGGGTAATTAGTGGTAGAGTCTCCTACACCTGGTGGCAAAGTAATGCGCGATAATCGTTCTTCCCACTGATACCACCGTTTAAGCGCTGCATGGCGCAAAACGTCGTTACTAGAGCGCACCATTGCACTGTAAAAGTCACACACAGCACTTGACGTAACGGGCGTGGGCACATCTTTAGTAAACTTGCGGTAATACTCGGGAAACAACTGAGCTGCGCACCCTTTGGGCGATAAAAACCAATCTCTGTCTTCTTGTCGAGCTAAAAATACGCCGCGAAGAATTAAGCCAGTCACCCTCGATGTGTACTTTAACGCGTAAAGCAGAGCGAGCGTCGAGCCCCACGAGCCGCCAAATAATAGAAACTCAGGTATGGAAAGATGTGTTCGAAGCGCTTCGATATCCTCAACGTTTGACCACGTGTCATTATTGAGGGTTTCTGCAATAGGTGTTGAACGGCCACAACCACGTTGTTCGTAACCGATTATGCGGTACTTATTGCTGTCAAAAAAGCATTTATAATTAGGCGGTAAGCCCGCACCTGGCCCGCCGTGGATAAAGAGTACGGGGATGCCGTTTGGATTACCACTTTGCTCGAAGTAAAGCGAATGCCCACTTCCCACTTCGATAAATCCATTTTCATAGTAGGTAACATCGGGGTAAAGTCGTTTCATTTTGTTTCTGCGCGTTGTGTGAGTGCCTGTTTTAGTTTAGTTTATTGTTATACAAACGGTTGCGTGCTGACTGCTTCAACGCTGTTTATGCTTTTAAAATAAGCGATAAACGCTAAGTGTATACTTTAGAATAAGTGTCATTACGTGCTAGCTAATCATATTATAGTCATAAATGCGAGGATGTTTATATGGCAGGTCAAGGATCGGGCGGTAACGTAATCGCCGCAATTTGTAATTTCTTTATCCCTGGTTTAGGTCATTTAGTTCAAGGCCGAATTCTAGGCGCGCTGTTCTACTTTATTACTGTGGGCGTGTGCTACGCTCTGGCGGCTACCGTTGTCCTTGCTATTGTGTTCTGGCCATTAGGCGTCATATTGCATCTAATCAGTATTATAAGCGCAGCGCGCTTTAGAGGTGGAGTAACCGCATGAAGCTAATTGCATCAGCATTTGTTGCTATGCTTGCCCTTAGTGGGTGTCAGTCTGCATATTACGCAGCATGGGAAAAAGTAGGCGTCGAAAAGCGCGATATCTTAGTCGACCGCGTTGAAAATGCGAAAGAGTCACAAGAAGACGCTCAAGAGCAGTTTAACTCGGCGTTAGAAGCTTTCAGTGCAGCGGTTGCATTCGATGGTGGCGAGCTTGAAGACGTTTACAACCGTTTAAACGGTCAGTATGAAGATAGCGTTGCCGCTGCTGAAGAAGTGAGTTCACGTATTGATAAGGTGGAGAGCGTAGCTGAGGCCTTGTTTGATGAGTGGGCAGAAGAGCTAGAGAAGTACGAGAATGCATCGCTGAAGCGAGATAGTGCAGCAAAGCTTCGCGAAACTAAGCGTCGTTATTCTTCATTAATGACAGCTATGCGCAAAGCTGAAAGCAAAATGCCTCCAGTGTTAAGCGCACTTCAGGACAATGTGCTTTATTTGAAGCATAACTTAAATGCCAGCGCGATTGGTGCGCTGCAAGGCGAGCTTTCTACTATCGAGAACAACGTCGCACAGCTTATCAGACAAATGAATTCAGCTATTGCCGAGTCTGATGCGTTCATTTCTTCAATGAAAAACTAGTTATTAAGCAGTAATAAACAGAAAGGGAGCGAGCAGCTCCCTTTTTTATTTTAAATCTGTAAGGCTGATTATTCTTGAGGCACCTTGCGCGGTTCGTTTTCTGCTTTTCGGTTTTCGAACGCTTCGCCTAGACTGCAGGTAAACTCTGCGCCAAATAGCACAATTATCCATGACAAATACACCCATAAAAACAAAATGGGTACTACAGCAAGCGCGCCGTAAATAAGCTCGTAAGACGGAAAGTTAGTCACATATAGTGCGAAGCCCGATTTAGTTATTTCAAAGGCTATGGTCGCCACGATAGCTCCCACTAGAGCATGACGTGCGAACACTCTTCTGTTGGGCACTACCATGTACAAAATGGTGAAAGCTATCATAGCGGGACCACTTGGCACGAGGCTGAGCAAAAATGTACCTAGTCCCGGTGTATATTCTTCGGTGAACGCCGCTAGACCAGTCAAATAAGAACTTACCACCACACTAGAGCCAATAAGTAAGGGCCCTAAGGTAATTACCATCCAATAAATAGCAAAGGTATAAACAATTGGTCTGTCACTTTGTGTTCGCCAAA